>Ga0209023_10007570_pt1 | contig 11084 bp, 8 predicted proteins | sample LakOneMetagenome_FD_187468 | JGI IMG/M metagenome (GOLD analysis project Ga0209023, IMG submission 187468) | Freshwater and sediment microbial communities from Lake Erie, Canada (SPAdes) (version 2) | ecosystem: Environmental > Aquatic > Freshwater > Lentic | place: Lake Erie, Canada | collected...
ACCACGACAAATTATTACATATGGCAAAGTGATTTCAGAAATACCATCTTTATCAATATCTGTTATTGTAGTTGCTTTTGGTATGAAACCTGTAAACCAATCAACACCAGTTTGTGATCTTTATTCCAGGGTGCATCAGAAATTTCTGTATTAATAGAGAAAGGATCTTTACCGGTTGGCTGCGGATATTCGTAATGGAAATAGTTCACCATTTCTTCAATCCTTACTGCACCTGCCGGTGGTAACTGCCCCTGGTTTAAATAACGGCGCACATTACTATAAGAAGCCGCATCCACATCTATAGAAAAAGTAGAAAGCGGGTTGTCCGAAACTTTTAGGAATTTATTTTCATTAATATTATCATACCCTTCCCGGCTAAATTCTTCTTCGTCTATGTCATTTCTATAAACGCCTGTGGAAACCGGGGCATTCATGTAGCCGGTGGCAATTCCCCTGCTATATGTTTCCGAAGATTTTACTTTTCGTCCATCATACATACCGGTTACCACTACTTCCTGTGTGGTAAGTGATACCGCTTTCATCGTAACATTAATAACTGAACGGCCACTAATATTTTCCTGAACAGTTGTATAGCCAACAGAAGAAAAAATTAATGTACCAGATGAATTGGCTACGGTAAGCCTATAAGTTCCTTTTGCATCTGACACAGCACCTTGTGTGGTTCCTTTCATGTTAACACTAACCGATGATATAGGTGTCCCTTTGTCGTCAGTTACAGTACCGGATATTGTATGAGATTTTACAGGACGGAATGCCAGTGTAAATAAAATGACTGGCGCAAGCAGGATAAGTATTCGTTTCATAAAATGGTATTTACATACCCTGATGCGGGTATTTTAGCAATTGCATAAAACAGCATAAAGATTTTATTCGCTAATTTTAACCGTTGGCATTTATAAAGAACATATCCCACACATCACTAACCGATAAAGAGCTGGTTGCCCTGTACAAAGAATCGGGTGATATGGCCGTACTCGGCGAACTGTACCAGCGATATATGGAACTGGTGTATGGCGTATGCCTTAAGTATTATAAAGAGCCTGAAACAGCCAAAGACAGTGTGATGCAGATTTTTGAAGAATTGGTATCAAAATTGAAAAAGCATGAGGTGGATAATTTTAAAGGCTGGCTGCACCAGGTGGCTAAAAACCATTGCCTGATGCAGTTGCGGACACCGAAGAATATGAAAACGGTGGAGTTTAAAACCGAGCTTGTGCAATCAGAAGAAAATGTGCATCTGAATGGTGTGCTGGAAAAAGAGGAGAATTTCAAGAAAATGGAATACTGCCTTGGTACCCTGGCCAAAGAACAAAGTGAAACAATTAAGCTCTTTTACCTGGAAAGTAAATGCTACAACGAAATTGTAGAAATAACCGGGCTGGAGTGGAACCAGGTAAGAAGCCTGATACAAAATGGGCGAAGAAACCTGAAGATATGTATGGAAAAAAAGGAAGAGGAAACCGAAAGAAAAAAAATCTGAACTTTGTAAAGCCTTATGGCAAACAATAATAACATACCACATTTTACCGCTGTCGATATTGAAAAATATCACAAAGGGCTGCTTTCTGCTAAAGAAAGACATGACCTTGAAAAAGCAGCACTGGATGATCCCTTCCTGGCAGACGCCCTGGAAGGATATGCTTTTGCCGGGGATGATGTAAGTGCTGATATTACAGACCTTAAAAAAAGATTGGATTATAAAACAGAAGGGGCAAAAGTAATTCCGATGCATACGGCACCTCAGAGGTCATTTAAACCACTTCGTGCTGCCGTCATGATCCTGTTTCTTGCTGGCGCCAGTTTTTTAATTTATCAATTTGGATTTAATAAGAAGCAAGGTGATATAGCACAGGTAAAAGAAATAAAAAGTACCGATACCAGGAGGGCAGATTCGGCTGTAAATATTCCGGCTACTGTTACGGGAGGCAGCAGCTCTGCCAGCCAATCTCCTGCAATAAAAACAGAAGGGCCAACAGCAGGGTTAATAACTACAGAAACCCCTTCCACAGCAACGGTTAAAAAAGCTGAAACCAGTAGTACTGCAACTAATAAAGATGGTATAGCAGATGAAACAATTGCAACCGGCAAGGTAACTGACGATGTGACTGTAACAAGATCTATTGAAAAACAACCTGCTGCTACTGCCCCCGTACAAGGTGCAGAAGAAAGAAGCGAAGGATATAAAACTAAACCTGCTTCGCCTGCTAATAAGGACCTGGCAAAAGAAGATAAAGCTATCAAACAGGAAACCGATAATGCAGCCGTAAGAGACCAGGTAGCTGCACAGCAACAAAACAAGACTGCAGTTGCAAGCCGCAAAGTTGAAGAACAAAATAATTTTTACCGCACTAAAAACCAGTCAACGAATGTATTTCGTGGCCGTGTTACAGACGCAGAAAATAACGGCGTACCATTTGCCAATCTAACCAATGTACAGGATAACAATGCCGGCACCTATACTGATGCAAGGGGTTATTTCAACCTTACTTACCCGGATACAATATTGAATGTACAGGTACGATCAATTGGTTTTGAAAACAGCAATACCCAATTACGGAATACTGTTTCTTCTAACCAAGTAATATTATCTGATGATAAAAAAAGTTTATCAGAAGTAGTACTCTCCAATCAAAAACCAAATGCTGCTGCCCGCAACCGGGATGAAAATATGAAACTGGAAGAACCTGAACCTGCTGATGGCTGGGATAACTATGATGTTTATCTTGTCAACAACTTAAATAAACCAGAAGATTTCAAAAGCCGGCAAAACAATAACAGCGGTTCTGTAGAAGTTTCCTTTGAAGTAGATAAAAACGGATCGCCAACTAATATTAAAGTAGAAAAATCTCTTTGTTCACAATGTGATAAAGAAGCTATCCGCCTGATTAAAGACGGACCCAAATGGAAACGCAATGCAAAAAAAGGAAGAACTTCCGTTATGGTATATTTTTAGATGCTACTCATTCTTTCTTTATCTCTCCATTCATCATTGTTTTCTTACCTTCGCTTTTCTAAAAAAGCCAGTATGAGAAAATTATTTATTGCAGTATTAGCTGTTTGTATGTTCACTGTTTCTGATGCACAAACACTAACAACACCGCAACCAAGTCCAACGCAAACTATTAAACAAAATTTTGGCCTTTCTTCTATAGAATTGTCCTACTCTCGCCCCGGTATTAAAGGAAGAAAAATTTTTGGCGACCTAGTACCTTTTGGAAAAGTATGGCGTACCGGTGCCAATAGTGCCAGCACCTTAACTTTTGCCGACGATGTTACTATCGGTGGTAAAAAAATTCCTGCCGGCAAATATGGCCTGCTTACAATTCCTGAAAAAAGAAACTGGACAATTATCATCAGCAAGCAAACAGATGTTACCAGTCCGGCTGCGTATAAACAAGACATGGATGTAGTAAGAATAGAAGCCAAAACAATGGATATGGACGAAAGCATAGAAACCTTCACTATGCAATTTGCCAATATAAAACCCAACACCTGTGAACTTCATATTATGTGGGATAAAACAGCTGTGGCATTACCAATTTCAACTGACGTAGAAACAAAAGTAATGGCGCAGATAGATCAGCTGATGAATAAAGACAATCGTCCCTATTTTAATGCCGCCATGTATTATATGGACAATGGTAAAGATTTGAATCAGGCATTAGCCTGGTTTGATAAAGCGGTGGAATTACAACCCAATGCTTTTTTTATACAACACCAACGGGCTAATTGCCTTGCAAAACTTGGCAGAATAGAAGAGGCAAAAATGGCAGCAGAAAAATCAAAAGCTCAGGCTATTGAACAAAAGAACGATGACTATGTGCGGCTGAATGATAAGCTACTTGCTGAACTGAATAAATAATTCAGCAATGAAGAATGTAAACCCTGCTTTTTACAAAGCAGGGTTTTTCTTTTGTCCGACCAGCTTATTTAACAAAAGACTGAAAAGTATAACTCCAAAAGCCCCGATGGGATTTAACCAAAGAAACCCCATTTTTAAAAATCCTGTTTTAGTAAGAACAAAAACGGTAAGAACAAGCACCTCCGCTAACAAGGCGGCCCAGAAAACGACATGGCCATTTTTTATTTTTTTAAAGAAGAAAGCCACCAGGAATACGCCGAGTATTACGCCATAAAAAAGAGAGCCTAACACATTTACTGCTTCTATCAGGCTATTACCAATATTGTATGTAAACATGGCGACGATAATACAAAATATACCCCACGCCAATGTGTACCACTTGGATAAGCGATATTCTTTTTCATTACTGTCTTTCTTTTTTGTAAATCGGCGATGAAAGTCAATCATGGTACAGGAAGCCAATGAATTAATGGCCGCTGCAATGCTACCCCAGGAAGCAAGAAAAATAATCGCAATTAATAACCCGACCAGCCCAACCGGCAGGTTATCCACCACAAAGCGAAGAAAAATGTAATTCGTATCGTTATCATCACCCCCTACTTCTTTTGTCTTCAGCCATGTTTTTACTTTACCCCGCAATACATTAGCTGAATCCTGTAAGGTCCTCAGTTCCGTTAAATATTTTTCCTGCTGACTATTATCATTATTATCGGCAGCAAGGGAATAGTTTACAACGGCTTGTTGTTTTTGTAATAGCACCACATCATACTGCTGCTGCACCTGCTGAAAAGAGTCTTTATATACAGCTGACTGTTGTAGTTTTTTTACCTGCACCTCGTTAAAAAAAACAGGTGCTTTATTAAATTGGTAAAAAGTAAACACCAACGCACCAATTAATAAGATAGCAAACTGCATAGGCACTTTTACCAGGCCATTCATAAGTAAGCCCATGCGGCTTTGCTTAAGCGATCTTGCTGTCAAATAACGACCTACCTGCGACTGATCAGTTCCGAAATAGGATAAGGCCAAAAAGAAACCGCCAATTATTCCGCTGAATATATTATACTGATCACTCCAGTTAAAATGCCCATTTTTAAATCCAGTTGTAATCACATTCAACTTTCCCAGTTTGCCGCTTACATGCAGGGCATCGGAAAAGCTGACATTCTTGGGCAGCATGTGTACAACCATATATGCTGCCAGAAACATTCCGGTAAAAATGATAATCAATTGCAGTTGCTGTGTGTATGCCACCGCTTTTGCACCACCACTCATGGTATAGATTATTAACAACCCACCCATCAGCAAGTTGGTATAATAAATATTCCACCCAAATAAAGAAGAAAGAATAATGGATGGCGCAAATACGCTGATACCAGTGGACAATCCCCGTTGTAATAAAAATAAAAAAGACGTCAGCGTTCTTGTTTTATTATCAAACCTGTTCTCCAGATATTCATAGGCTGTATAAACTTTTAGTTTGCTGAAGATGGGAACGAAGAAAATACAGATGACGACCATCGCCAACGGTATGCCGAAATAATACTGCACAAACCGCATTCCATCTGTGTATGCCTGTCCCGGTGCGGAAAGAAAAGTGATAGCACTTGCCTGAGTTCCCATTATGCTTAACAAGACCAAACCCCAGGGCAAACTACGGTTTGATAAAAAGTATCCATCTAGATTGTGCGATGTACGGCTTTTGTATAAGCCATAGGTAATAATGGCCAGTAAGGTGCCAATTAACACTATCCAATCTAACTGGCTCATGCAAATTTTTTAGTGAATAAACTGAATAGCAGAATTAAAATCAGCAGGAAACCTATTACTAATACATACCAGTAATTCCAGTTCTTAAAAAAGGGCGCCTTATCGTTATCAGGTGTTTGCATTTTTTATTTTCGGGTGGTGCGAAGCCAGCCCGTTACCACAATCATAAGTCCCAGCACTATTCCTATCACAATACCAACCCGGATACGCTTTATCATAATACCCAACGCAAGGCCCAATATGATGGCAAAAATAAAAGCCATCTCTCCCCTTCTTGTATCCGGTTTTCTTTCTGCCATCAGAATCCTTTTTTCTTATTTAGTGCAATAATATTGGCAAGGAGGCGGTAAGCTCCCGGCACTCCGGCAGGTAATTCCCGGAAGAAAACAATACCGGTGTAGGTAAACCAGCCTTTACCATATTTTGTTACAATCAAACTTCCGTCATCTGATTTTTCACCTGGATCACTCATACCGATTAGTTTTTCAAACTTACCCGATGGGTCACTGGCATGATAGATACTGCGTTCCTGTATCCAGTCCTTGAAATCATCCTGAGTAATTTTATTGGGGAAATTAAATACAGGGTGCTCTGGATTTAACAAAGTCACCGTTGCATTTTCATCAGTGACCCTGTTTCTTGTAATGTCAAAATTGTAAGGGCCGATCTTAGCTCTTACCGGGCCAATCTGGTTGCTCGTATTGTATTGAACAATCAGGTTGCCACCATCGTTTACATATTTCATCAGCTTATCATAATGCTTATTCATCCATTCATTGGTATTATAAGCCCGGACACCTGTAATGATAGCATCATATTTATCCAACCCATTTTTAGAAAGTTCTTTATCGGTAAGCAAGGTTACTTCATAGCCCATCTGTTCTAATGCTTCGGGTACTTTATCACCAGCACCAACGATGTAGCCGATTTTTTTGTTGTACGTTTTTAAAGAAATGCTTGTGAGTTTAGTCGTTGCTTCTTTGTAATAGTTAATATAGGGGATATGATCATACGCCACATATTTACGGTATCCTGCGAAAGCGGTATTCTTTCCGGTCTTTAAATCAAGCGAAATTGTTTCTGTTCCACTTTCATCTTTTTGCTTCGGCCTGAAAACTGATGAAACATAATTAGAAGGGTTACTCCAGGTGCCATATTGAAAATCATCCTTATCTACATACCATTTATCTGTATGATTTAATTTAAACTGGTATAGTACTGAATCTTTCAGGTTACGCTTAAAATGAACTTGCACTTTTACTGCACTATCATTGATTGAAAAATTATTCTCCTCCACAAAATCAAATTCGACAGGAGGAAGTACCACTAGTGGTTCATATAATTCTCCTTTCACCGGGTCAGTAAATTTATATTTTACTGGTTTAGTGAAATTAATATCCTGCCCTTCTATATTAACTGTAATATTGGCTATATAAGATACATCTACATCCGGCTGTCCTATTTTCTGCTGGTCATTCACATTGTAATAGCCAGTTTCCATTTTTGCCGCCAGCCAATAGGGCTGCGTAATTGGCTTAGAAGCCGGAACAAGAAAGGTTTTACTGAAAAATCTGTTTTGATTTTTATTTAATGGAGCATTCATAACGGAATCAAATGCGTCCACTTTTACTTCCTTCAATACTGCATCAGCACCCAGGCGATTATTAAACGCAAAATTAATACGGACAGAATCTGTTGCTACTGCAAACTGTGCCGTAGTAGTAGCATCTAAAAACAATCCGCTGCATTGTTCAATCAGTTCTTTTGTTTCTTTCAGTTTTTGTGTTTTCCAATAGCCATCGGGTAATGCATTGATAAGTTTATATAAACCAACCAATGCTTTTACTGATTTTTCAGGATGAAGTAAATCAAAGGAAGATGCAATATTATCTACTGCTACAGGAATGGTAGCAACTCCCTGCACCCGGTTCCATGTCAAATCATTTCCGCTCATTATATCATCCGTCGGCGGAGTGCCGCCGGTGGTTTTAAAATATTCCAATGCCTCGCCTCTTGATGCAGCAGAGCCAAAGCCCTGGCTTTTATGATTGCTGCGGCTGATGGCTGCAATCTCTCCATAACTTTTTCCCAGCAATGGATTATAACCACCCACATCAAATTTGAATTGATCAGGGCTTGTTGTATTTGTGCCACCAAAACTGAATGTATTCCATACAATACGTTTGGCCTGCCATGGTTTTACATATTTTAATTGCTCAGGAAAACGATTGGGATCGGCCGCAGCAGTAAATGCTTCATTGGCTAAAATTGCGGAAGCCGTATGATGGCCATGCCCCCCTTCACCAGTTGTGGGAAAACGTGTAATAATAACATCTGGTTGAAATTTCCGTATCACCCACACCACATCACTCAAAATTTTTTCCTTGTCCCACTTTGTAAACGTTTCTTCCGGGTTTTTAGAATATCCAAAATCAAAAGCTCTGGAAAAAAATTGCTCGCCGCCATCAATCCTTCTTGCAGCCAGTAACTCCTGTGTTCGTATTAATCCCAATTCAATGCCCTGCTCATCACCAATAAGATTTTGTCCGCCATCACCTCTTGTTAAGGACAAATACCCGGTACGATACATCCTGTCTTTAGAGAAATAAGCAATCAGTCTTGTGTTTTCATCATCCGGGTGTGCAGCAATGTATAATACAGAACCAAGTACATTTAATTTGCGAATGGCGAGATACATATCAGCTGATGTCCAGCTTTGCGGAGCCTGGCAAAAAGTGGAGAGTTGAAGTGTAATTACTGTTAACAGCAAAGAAAATTTCTTCATGTGAAAACTTTATTTAGCGAATATAAAGTCTATTTATTAAGAAGCCGGAACCGCCGGTATAAAAAAGACCCCACCAGTGGCGGGGTCTTACCATTTCATCTGCTCTTAACAGAATCAGTTTTTGCTTTTATTCACATTGTTTTCTGTTATCTTCTTACCCAATTTATCAAGCAACTGTAAACCAAGTAAACCACTGATACCACCATTGGCACTATCACCACCGCCACCAATCAATACATCAGGCATAATTTTTACTTTCTCTGTTGCAATAGATTCTATCACTTTTAATTGGGTAAAATTATCGCCACCCATGGCTTCTACAGAAAGTTTATACGATTCTGCATTTGATTTACCAATGGCCAGAATTTTCTCTGCTTCCGCATTACCAGTGAGTGAAATCCTCTCCGCTTCAGCTTTAGCCAGCCATTCAATTTTTTCTGAATCAGCTTTTGCCAAAAGCCTTGTTTTCTCCGCTTCACCACTTGCCAGCAATTTTAACCGGTCTGCTTCCGCAGTAGCCTGCAACCTCACACTATTTGCATCACCGGTTGCTTTTTTAACTGATGCATCGGCAATACGTTCTGCAATCAATACACCCTGATCGGCTTTTACAATTTCCTTCTGGATGTCGGCAATGGCCGTTTCTTTCTCCAGTGTCTGCCTTGTTTCCTGTGCCTTCTTCTCGGTATCGTACGTAATCTTCTGCTCTTCGGCCAGTTTACGATCGGTTAATGTCTTCATCAGGCTTTCAGGAGGAACAATGTCGCCTATCAATGTATCCACTCCATGCACATTATATTGATCCAGTACCTGGCCAATATGATCTTTTGCCGATTGCTGCCTTTCCTTTCTTGTTCCCAGAAAAGCAATCACATCACTGTCCTGTGCACTGTTACGGAAATAGTTACCAATAGTAGGTTCCAGTACCTGGCTTACAAGATTGGTCATGTTACCAAACCGTGCTATTACTTTTGGCGCTTCGGTTGTTGGGATGTGAATGATTTGTGATACATCAAGATTGAAAGGAAACCCATCTTTACTCCGTACTGTAATAGTTGAAAGGTTCTTATCCAATTGATGACTTTCAGTTCTTGCACTAGCCCAGTTCAATACAAGGTTGGTGGTAGGAACTAATTCCACTTTCATGATATAAGGATTAATGGGATACTTACCCGGTCCTAATGGCTCGGCCCATACACCTTTTTGTCCTTTCGAAACAATGTTACCATGTTTAAATTCCACACCACTTAAGTCCACTCCTTCGGCACCTACATAAGAGATAACAACGCCTACATGACCAATTGGTATCTCTGTCATTTTTACCATTTCCAGTTTGGCAAACCAAGGATTCAGAAAATAAGTACCAGCCAGGATTACTTGTTCCTGTAATCCTTTCAGACCGTCTTTTTCCAAAAACATATCTATGTCCTGGAATTTATTATGCCCCTCAATTACTTTACCGGCAATCTGTCCTTCTTCCAGCGGCTTACCTTCCATGGTGGTTACAATACCCACTGCATTATCTGGTATTATAGTCATGTCAGTAAGTTCCACTTCAAACAAGAAGCTATTGATACGATAAGAACCTGGAGCAATGATGGCAGTTTGCCGGCCTTTCCGTCCGCCATTTGCCAAAAATGCTTTTGCATCCTGGTATGAATCACAATCAACCTTACGACCCAGTATACGGCCGGTTTCCAATTCAGCTCCGTCTTTTGCCAATACCAAACCAATTTTACCGGTTGGTATTATTATAAACGGTTGGAAGGTGATAGAATATTGCCATATCCATTTCCAGAAATAAACACCGGGGGCAAATGTTTGTGCCTGGAAGCCAGCCTCACCGTCAGTAGCAATAATGCGGCCTTCGGGTAATTCCTGTTTACCAATCAGTACAAACTTTTTTGTTACCAATCCAATCCTGTCTTCCGGCACAATAACGAGTCCGAAGAAAACACGGAGGATGAATTTGTAAAATAATAAGAGAAATAATGGGATGCCTACTATGAGGGCCCAACGAATTAATTCTGCTTTTTCCATGATGGTTTAATAATTAATGGTTATAAAATAGTTGTTTAAAAAATACATAGTTATAAATACAGCTAACAGCTTTACAGCAATAGCAGCATAGAAAACCTGCGGCACCTGCCGTCAGTTATATACATTTTTTGGGAATGATACCAGTTAGAACAGCGGAGGCGAAGTGTTCAGGATAGTGTACCGCACATCGGACACTTTTGAAAAATTAAAGAAACAGATTGTTTCCATTTTGTTGTTTGAATTAGACTGTAAAGCTACATTAAAAGCGAATCCTTAAATGAAAACAGTCAAAACCGGAACCAGTTTTGACTGCAATCAATATCGGAAACCGTTACACCAGTTTTTTTTGAAATGATTTTCCTTTTGTTTATACTTATTGACCAACTAAGAAAACAGCGTTACAGAACATCAGTTTTCCGTTCTCCCAAAAATTACGGAACAAAACATTATCCGTTAAATAAGTAATGCTTCCATTACCTATTGACTGCACACCAAAGACCAACGCATCTTTTAGTTTTTCTTTCAGCTTTGAACCTACGAAACCAGCCACCTGGTTATCCTTTTTTATTACACCCACATTCCATCCACCATCATTCATAAATTCAT
>Ga0209023_10007571_pt1 | contig 11079 bp, 10 predicted proteins | sample LakOneMetagenome_FD_187468 | JGI IMG/M metagenome (GOLD analysis project Ga0209023, IMG submission 187468) | Freshwater and sediment microbial communities from Lake Erie, Canada (SPAdes) (version 2) | ecosystem: Environmental > Aquatic > Freshwater > Lentic | place: Lake Erie, Canada...
TGCTCAACGAGCTCGAGCGCACCGGCGGCCGCTGGGGCCTCCAGACCATGTGCGAGGGCGCCGGCATGGCCAACGCCACCATCATCGAGCGCCTGGACTGACCCCGCCCTCACCCGAGCGCGTCACCCACCGTGGTGACCGACGCTTCCCGGCCCGCAGGGCCGGGAAGCGTCGCGTTCAGGGTCGCTTCGGCGCTGCGATCACACGTGCCGGAGGGTGGTGGAGGTGGTGCTGGTCGAGGTCGACGTCGGCTTGGGAGGGACCACCACGGTGGTGGTCGACCCCACGGAGGGCCGCTTCTGGCTCCAGACGTAGTACTCGTCGGAGGCCACCAGCCGAGCGATGAGCACGCCGTCGTCTTGGGTGATGAGGGCCTGCGACCACGTCTTGAGGTCGGCTGAGGTGGGCGGCCGCAGCAGCAGGTGGAGGTAGATCGTCCGCGCCCGGCGAGCATTGGACTCCCGCGACAGGTAGAAGGTCCGAGCGATGCTCGACCGCGGGGTGCCGGCGTTGATCCGCTTGGTCCAGTAGGCCAGACCTGCGTCGTCTGCCGGGCGCTCGAGCACGCTGACGTACACGACCTTCACGTAGGAATCCACGGTGCCTCCGGCACCGTCGTAGAACTCGTCGGAGGCGTAGAGCGCCGCAGCCAGGTTGGCCGAGCGGTACCCCGAGGCGAGCTTGGCGGTCCAGTACGCAAGGCCCGCGGCATCGGGGCTCCGCAGCAGCACCGCGTTGTAGAGCGCGTTGGTGACGATGGCGGCCCGCTCAGGGGTCTTCACCAGCTGGGACGCGAACTCCGAGCGGGTACCACCGGCATCGAGCGGACCGACCCACCGGGCGTTGTCCGCCGCGGTGGCCTTGCGACCGAGCACGTCGTAGACGGCCGACGCGACGTACTTGGTGTTGCTGGTGCTGAAGGCCCGGGGGTTGCCTGAAGCAGCGCTGCGACTGGACGCTGCGGCGGTGGCAGAACCGGAGAACACCACCAGAACCAGAGCAACGGAGACGATCCGACGTGTTCGAAGCACCACTGACCTCCATGTGACGGGGACCCATCACACCACACCAGTTGCAATGGTCTGTCAACGCGACCTCGGTCCTACGCTGGCCACGTGCCGTTTCCGATCATCAAGATCCTGATCGCCGTCGCGTTCGCGTACGTGCTGCTCCGCTACGGGATGAAGGTGCTCGGCGGGTTCGCCCGGCCCGTGCCCGCGCCGCCCGATCCCGGCGAGCTTCGCAAGGTCCGGCTCACCTACCAGTGCTCGATCTGCAGCACCACGGTGCGCATGACCATGGCCAACGACGAGGTTCCCGAGCCGCCCCGGCACTGCCAGGAGGACATGGATCTGGTCACGTCGCCCGACGACATCTGAGGCTCACCTGTTCGGGTGAACACCGTGGTCGAGGGCTAATCCCCAGCCTGTGGACAACCTTGGGGAAGATCACACCTTTGTAACTTGCGCGATGCACACCGGTCGTCGGTTCGTCATCTTCGACGCATGGCCGAAGCGAGGGGTTCAGCGATACTGGGTTGCGGTGATGATGCCGGCCAGGATGAACGCCAGGCCGATGATCAGGCGGATGTTCTCCGGGTCGCCGAACACCCCGCTGTAGTTCAACATGATCACCAGCGCACCGATGATCAGGAACCCGAACATGAGGGTGGGCACCCACCACGGACTGGGTCCCGCGGCGTAGGTCTGGGCCGGCGGCGTATAGCGCTTCGAGTAGCCCTCGTCGACGTCGACCTTGGGCGAGGCCTTGGTGCGGGGCCCGGTGGGCCCGCCCGCCGCCTTCGCCGACTGGGGCCCACCCTTGGGCGTGACGCGCTTGCTCACGACCTTCTTGCGCACCACCGCAGGCTTGGCCGGGTCGGCCTTCTCCGCATCAGCGGTTCCCGCATCGGCCTTTTCCTCATCGGCCGTCGGCGATGGGTCGAGCGTGCCGGTGTCGGTATCGGCCGGGACGTCGGCCGGGACGTCAGCGTCGACGGCGTCGTCGACCTCGGTAGGGGTCTGCTCAGGGTCAGCGGGATCTGCGGCCATGGGTGGGAACCCTAGTGAACGGCACCTGACGGCTCCGATCGCGAACCCTCGTCGTCGCCCCCGCAAGGCCGAGAACGGCTTCGGGAGCAGCCGCAGCCCCCGGCTACCGTGAACCGATGGCACGCCGGGTGTTGGTGATCGACAACTACGACTCGTTCGTCTACAACCTCGTCCAGTACCTCGGTGAAGCAGGAGCCGAGCCCGTGGTCCACCGCCACGACGCCATCACCCTGCGGGACGCCATCGCCATGGAGCCCGACGGGATCTTGATCTCGCCCGGGCCTGGCAACCCCGACAGCGCCGGCATCAGCAACGAGGTGATCCGCCACTTCACCGGCAAGAAGCCGGTGATGGGCGTGTGCCTGGGACTCCAGTGCCTCGGCCAGGTCTACGGCGGCGTGGTGGTCCGAGCCCCCGAGATCATGCACGGGAAGACGTCCCTGGTCCGCCACGACGGCACCGGCCTCTTCACCGGGCTCCCCCAGCCGCTCGAGGCCACCCGCTACCACTCGCTCGTGGTGGACCGGGCCACCGTGCCCGACGTGTTGGAGATCACCGCCGAGACCGAGGATGGCCTGGTGATGGGCCTACGCCACCGCGACGCCCCCACCGAGGCGGTGCAGTTCCACCCCGAGTCGGTGCTCACCGTCGGCGGTCACGACCTGGTGGGCAACTTCCTCACCCAGGTCGACGCCTTCGCGTAGGGACCCGAGCGGGTACGTCGACCGTCGTCAGTTGCCCGGCAACGTGGTGCTCGACACCACCGGTAGCGACGTGGTGGTGGTCGAGGGTGGCGGCGGCTGCGTGGTGGTGGTGGCCGGCCTCGAGGTGGTGGTGACCACGGGCTGGGTGGTGGTGACCACGGGCTGGGTGGTGGTGGACACCTCGGTGGTGGACGTGGACTGGGTGGCCACCGTCAAGACGATGGGCGTGGCAAGCGGGTAGTTCCCGGCCTGCGGGGTCTGGCGTATGACCGTGCCCACCGGCTGGTCGGACTCCTCCGGCTCCACCGTGACGTTCTTGAACCCGGCCGCTTCGATCTTGGATTGGGCTTCGATGATGGGCAGGCTGCCGACGTCGGGCAGATCTGCCGTGGCCGGCCCGCTGCTGACGGTGACCTGGACCGCCGAGCCCTTCTGCAGCCGCTCGCCGTCGCGGGGGTTCTGGGTGAGGACCTGGTCCACCGCCTCGTTCGAGGCTTCGCGGGTCGCAGAGATCTTGAGGCCGGCCGCCGCCAACTTCACCGTGGCCTCGTTGAGCGAGGACCCCACCACGTTCGGCACCTCGACCTTCACGGTCTGGTCGCCGAACACGCCCAGCTGGCGACCGAACGCGAACAGCAGGGCACCGAGCACGGCCAGCAGCACGACGATGGCCACGAAGAACCAACCGGTCCGGCGCCGACGCGACTCGGTGGGCGGCACGTAGGCCGGTGCCGGCGGGCCGGCGGGCGCCGCCGGAGGGGGCACCACGACCGGCGGAACCATGGAGGTGGGTCCGGTGGGCGGATCGGCGGGGACGCCGGTACCAGCCAGGACCGGGCGACCTTCGCGGAAGCGGATCAGGTCGGCCCGGAGCTCACCGGCGTTCTGGTATCGGGCGTCGGGATCCTTCTCGAGCGCCTTGACGGTGACCGCTTCGTAGCCGGCGGGGATGCCTGGCACCCGCTCCTGGAGCGACGGAAGGGGTTCCTGCACATGCTTGTAGGCGATGGCCACCGGGCTGTCGGCGGTGAACGGCGGGCGACCTGAGGCCATCTCCCAGAGCACGACGCCCAGGGAGTAGAGATCGCTGCGCGGGTCCACGGGCTTGCCCTGGGCCTGTTCGGGCGAGAAGTAGGTGGCGGTGCCCATGACCGAACCGGTCTGGGTGAGGTTCTCCTCGGAGCTGGTGGTCATGGCGCGGGCGATGCCGAAGTCGGCCACCTTGACCTCACCGCTGCTGGTGATGAGCACGTTGCCGGGCTTCACATCGCGGTGCACCACGCCCTTGTGGTGGGCGAAGCCGAGGGCGGCGGCCACGTCGGCGGCGATGCCGGCCGCCCGCTTGGGCTCGATGGGGCCGTCGGTCCGCAAGATGTCCGACACCGACCGACCGTCGATGTACTCCATGACGATGTAGTAGGTGCCGCGCTCCTTGCCCCAGTCGTAGACGCCGACGATGTTTGGGTGGCTGAGGTTGGCTGCGCTCTGCGCCTCTCGACGGAAGCGGGCCACGAACGATGGGTCCGTGGCGAACTCGGGGAACAGGATCTTGATGGCGACGGGACGGTCCAGCAGCCGGTCACGCGCCAGGTACACCTCGGCCATGCCGCCACGGCCGACGCGCCGTTGCAACTCGTAGCGGCCGTTGAGCACGACCTGTTCGCGGTTCGACATTGCGCCGCCAGCCTACGAGAGCGACCCGTGGCGGACGCGGAGCCATCGATGCACGGGCATCGGGTGTGGCGCTCGCATCAGCCACCGGCCTTGGTGGTCGGGGGCACGGAGGAGGTGGAAGACGTGGTGTCGGCCGGCGGGGGCGGCATCGGCTGCAGGGCAGCCTCCAGGACCTGCTTGGCGATGGGGGCTGCCACCCGTCCGCCGGTGGTCTCGCTGGCTCCGCTCTGGTTCTCGACGATCACCGCGACGGCCAGGGTGGGCTTCTGCCCGGGCGGGCCGGCCCAGGCGATCACCCAGGCGTGCGAGCGCAGCGGGGCCGCGGGGCCGAACTGGGCGGTGCCGGTCTTGGCCCCCACGTCGACCCCGTCGATCTGGAGCCTGGTGGCGGTGCCGTGCTCGACCACGCCGCGCATGGCCTGTCGCATCGTGTCGGCCGTGCTGGCCGAAAGGGGGCTGAGCCAGGGTGTGGGCTTGATGTCGCGGATCAGGTCGCCGTCGCCGTCGCGGATCTCGCGGACCACGTGGGGCTTCATGATCACCCCGTCGTTGGCGATGCCCGCGGCCACCAGGGCCATCTGGAGCGGGGTGGCAGCCACCTCGTTCTGGCCGATGGAGGCCTGGGCCAGCACCGGCTGGCGCTCCTTGAAGTCGCCTGTGGGGAAGTTGGACGCCACGGCGGGCAGGTCCAGCGGCGGCACGGAGTTGAAGCCGAACGCCTCGGCGCCCTTCACCATGGTGGGCCCGCCGAGGTCCAGGCCCATCTGGGCGAACGACGTGTTGCACGACGTGGCCAGGATCTTGAACAGGGTGCCGCCGCAGGCCTCGCCACCGAAGTTGGGGAGGTTTCGCGTGGTCTGGGGCAGGTCGAGGGATCGGAGGGTGGGGTACACGGGCGAGTCCGGGGTGACCGCGCCGGTCTGCACGCCGGTGGAACCCGTGACGGTCTTGAACGTCGAGCCGGGCGGGTAGATCTCGCGGTAGGCCTTGGCCAGCAGCGGGTTGCCGTCGGCCGCCTCGAGCACCTGCTTGACCTTGATGGTCTGGTTCAGATCGTGCGAGGAGAGCAGGTTGGGGTCGTAGGCGGGCCAGCTGTACATGGCCAGGATCTCGCCCGTCTGCGGGTTGACCACCACGACCGAGCCCTTCTGCTGCCCCAGCGCAGCCTTGGCTGCCTGCTGCACGTCGGAGCGGATGGTGAGCTTGAGGTTGCCAGTGCGGTCCTTGTTGACGAACAGATCGCCCACCGACTTCACCTGCTGGCTCGCCGTCCGACCCGATAGCTCCTCGTTGTAGGCCCGTTCGAGGCCGGTGGCCCCGAACGCGTAGTTGAAGTAGCCGGTGATCCCGGCGTAGCTGTCGCCCTGCGGGAAGACGCGCTGGTAGTCGTAGCGGTCGTTGGTCTTCACCGACTGCGACAGCACCACGCCGTCGGCGGTGGACACGGTGCCTCGGGGCCGGTTGAAGGCCTGGTCCACGGGGCGGGTGTTGCCCGGCTTGGTGTTCAGCCGGTTGGCGGCGAAGACCTGGATGTAGTTGAGCTGCACGAACAAGATGCAGAACAACCCCATGAGGAACACGCCGAGGCGCCTGATGGAACGGTCCATCAGGCCGCGACCTTGGCTTGGGTGGCACCGGCGGTGGCCCTGCGGTTCCGGGAGTTGCCGTCGGAGATGCGGATCAACAGGGCGAGCAGCACGTAGTTGGCCACCAGAGCCGAACCGCCGTAGGAGACGAACGGCAAGACCACGCCCGTGAGGGGCAACACCCGGATCACGCCGGCCAGGATCACGAAGCTCTGCATGCCGATCAGGGCGGTGAGGCCGGCGGCGAGCAGCTTCTCGAAGGCGTCCTCGGCGTGGGTGGCGATGCGCAGCCCGCAGCCCACGATGAGCAGGTAGGCGATGAGGATGGCGGTGCCGCCGATGAGGCCGAGCTCCTCACCGATGGCGGCGAAGATGAAGTCGCTCTCCACCACCGGCACCTTGTCGGGCCGGCCCAGGCCGATGCCGGTGCCGACGACCCCGCCCCACGCCAGGGCGTACCAGGTCTGGACCAACTGGCCCTGGGCGTCGGGCCAGGGGTTGAGCCACTGGGTGACGCGCTTCTGGACGTGGTCGAACTGCGTCCACGCCCCGTACGCCGCCACGCCGAACATCACGGAGCCGCCGATGGGGTAGGCGAGCCGACCGGTGGCCACCCACAACATGGCCATGAACAAGAAGAAGAACAGCAGCGACGAGCCGAGATCGTTCTGGGCGGTCATGACCAAGATGGCGATCCCCCACGCCAGCAGCACCGGGCCGAGGTCGCGCAAGGCGGGCAGCATGGGCCGGAACCGAGGCCACACCGCCATGCTCAGGACCTCGCGCTTCTCCACCAGGTAGGACGCGAAGAACAGGGCGAAGGCCAGCTTGGCGAATTCGCCGGGCTGGAAGCTGATGGGACCGAGGGCCACCCAGATGCGGGCACCGCGGATGGACACGCCCACGCCCGGGATGAGGGGCATCACCAGCAGGGCCAGGCCGGAGAAGAGGAACAGGTAGCGGTAGCCCTGCAGGTCTCGGGCCCGTCGGACGAAGAACAAGGTGAGCACGAAGGCCAGGATGCCTACGGCGGTCCAGGTGGCCTGGAGCGCAGCCAGGTCGGGCTTGAGCCGGGCGATGAACACGTAGCCGATGCCGTTCAGCAGGGCGGCCAGCGGGAGCAGCAGGCCGTCGGCCTCGGGAGCGAGCCACCGGATGGCGAAGTGAGCGGCGAACATGAGCCCGGCGATGATGGCCAGGAACGGCACGATGTTGGCCGGCACCGAGGCGGTCTTGCCCAGGCTGGCCAGCGTGTAGGCGCCGCCGGTGATGATCACCACCAGGATGATCAGGCCGAGCTCGGCCCGGCGGCGCGAACGTCCGAGGACGCTGAGGCCGGCCCGGGGGCGGGCCTGTCCGACAGCGGTCACTAGTTCGTCGTGGGCGGGGCGGTGGTCTGGCCGCCCGGAGCGGTGGTGGTGGGACCCACCGGCGCGGTGGTGGTCCCGGGCACGGTGGTGGTCGTGGTGGCCAGCGTGGTGGTGGTGGTGACGTTGGTGGACTCGTCGATCTGGCTCTGCAGGTTGATCAGGTACCGATCGGCCTTCGAGCGCGACGAGAACTCCTTGCCCTTGGCGATGATCGGGCGCAATGCGGGCGGCACCTCATCGCGGGTGATCTGGGTGGTGTCCTGGAGCTTTGGATCGAAGATGAGCACGCCGCCGGGCTTGCCCTGGTACACCACCACCTTGTCGCCGTCGAAGGTCACGAAGTAGGTCTTCTGCGCGGAGTACCCGATGGCGCCGACCACCACTGCAGCCACCACGAGCAACAGCAGGATGAAGGCCACCACCCGCCAGGTGACTCGGCGAGTACGGGCCGAATCCAGCGTGTTGAACAGGTCGTCGGACTCCGCGCCGTAGCTGTCGCTGGCGTCGGGCAGCGAGCTGCGCTGGCCGGGGAACAGCTCCTCGGGCTCGGCCGGCGGGCGCTCCTTGGTGGAACCTGCCGCGGGGCCGGGCACCACGTCGGGGATGACCGACGTTGGGTCGCTGGCCAGCAGCGCGGAGGCGGCTTCGGACCGGCCGCCGTCATCGACCACGTCGACCACCACCACGGTGATGTTGTCTCGGCCACCGTTCTCGTTGGCCAGGCGCACCAGCTCGGACGCCGCTTCGCCGGGATCGGCGAGGCGCCGCAGGACCGACGTCATCTGGTCGGGCGTGACCTCGTTGAAGAGGCCATCGCTGCAGAGCAGGAACCGGTCTCCGGTGTAGGGCAGGACGGTGGAGCCGTCGACATCGACATCCAGGTCGATCCCCAGCGCCCGGGTGAGGATGTTGCGCTGCGGGTGGACCGCGGCCTCGTCCTCGGTGAGCTGGCCGTCGCGCACCAGGTCCTCCACCAGGCTGTGGTCGAAGCTGAGCTGGAGGAGCTTGTCGTCTCGCAGGAGGTAGACGCGGGAGTCGCCCACGTTCACCCAGGCGATCTCGTCGCCGTCGGGTCCGTCCACCAGCTGGACCGCCACCAGGGTGGTCCCCATGCCATGGAGATCGCGGTCGCTGCCGGCCTTCTCGAAGATGGCCCGGTTGGCCACCCGCACCGCGTCCTTGAGCGACTCGAGCGCGGGGGCGGTGGCGTGCTCCCCGGTGAGCTCCACCGCCATGGCCGATGCCACCTCGCCGCCCTGGTGGCCACCCATGCCGTCGGCGACGCCGTAGAGGTGGGCGCCCTCCACCAGCAGGGGCGTGTCCTGGTTGTTCGACCGGACCTGGCCGACATCGGTGGCGCTCCCGGCGCGAAGAGTGGTCACACGAGCTCCATCACGGTGTTGCCGACCTGCAAGCGGTCGCCACGGCGCATGGCCTGGGGGCCTTGCACCTTCTTGCGGTTGAGGTAGGTGCCGTTGGTGGACCCGAGGTCTTCAACGAAGAGCTGGCCATCCCGGGCGAACACCCGGGCGTGGAGCTGCGAGGCGTAGGTGTCGTCGATGGTGACCTGGCAGCCGGCTGCCCGGCCCACCGTGAGCTCGTCGGCCAGGTCGTAGCGCCGACCCTTGAGCGCCGGTGGCTCGACGATGGCCAGCTGCACCTGGGCCTGCTGGCGCTCGGCCTTGCGAGCCTCACGCTGGGCGCGACGGGGAGACGACTCGACGACCTTGGGCCCTCGGATCTCGGTCCACACCGCCCGGAGGACCCGCACGAAGAACAGGTACAGGAGGGCAAGCAGACAGAGCTTGAGGATCGTGAGCAGCTGCTCGTCCATGCGGGGGCGAGCCTACCGGTCGGTTCCTGTGGGCTTCGGCCGCCCCACGCTCTCGCCCGGTGTGCCCCCGAGCTTCGGGCCGGTGGCTCAGGATGCTTCGAACGAGACGAGCGTGTTGCCGAAGGCGATCTCGTCGCCATCGGTGAGCTCGTGGGAGCTGACCCGAGCGCCGTTGACCCGGGTCCCGTTGGTGGAACCGAGGTCCACCAACACCCAGCCGTTGCCGTGGGGACGGACCTCGGCGTGGTTGCGGCTGACGTTGGGATCGGCCAGCTGAACGGTGGACTCCGGCTTGCGCCCGAACGTGACCACGGCCTCACCCAGCGGGAGGCGCTCGCCCGTGGGGAGGACCAGGGATCCGGCCCCGTGACCGCCGCTGCCCTCACGCATCCGACCGGTGATCTGGAACGCTCCGGTGTGCTGGCGTTCGTCGACCTCGAGCACCACCGACACCGGGCCCATGAACCCGTAGCCCTCATCGCGAGCATGCTCGCGAGCCGCCTCGGCCAGTTCCCGCTCGAGGCTCTCGCACACCTCGGCGAAGCGGGCGAAGTCGGCCTCGCTCACCTCGACGGTGTACTGGTTGGGGACGACGGTGCGGCCACGGACATCCACCGAGCGGTTGTCGTCCATCTCCCGCACCAGACGGCGTCCGAGCTCCACCGGGCGCAGGCCCGAGCGGAAGATCCGGGCGAACGTGCCCTCCACCATGCGCTCCAGGCGCCGTTCGAACCCTTTCAGTGCCACCGAGACACCGTACCCATGTGGGGGTGCGACGGACGGTGCGCTAGGTTGCCCCCCGTTCTTCACTCGCGCGAGTGGCGGAATTGGCAGACGCGCTGGATTCAGGTTCCAGTGTCCTAACGGACGTGGGGGTTCAAGTCCCCCCTCGCGCACCACGGGTTGTTGAGACAACCAACCCTGATCTGGTGAGGAAACTCCCAGATCAGGGGTCGGCGGCTGGGCGCACCATCCCGGTGGGGTCAGAATCGGCCGCGACCGGTGGCCTGAGTGGCCCGATTGCCTTGTCACACCTGGCTTGGACGTGCTGTAGCCCGAGTCGGACCGCGTCGAAGCGGTTCCACTCGGGCTGTCGGCAGCGAAGCTGGTGGTTCTAGGGCGGGTCGCCGGTCGCGGCGGTGGGCTCGTAGTCCAAAGCGATAGGTGGGTGCTTCGCCAGGGCCGTCTCGGGACCCGGAGGGTGCCCTTCTTGTCGGCCGCGGCCTTGCGGCAGACCGTGTTGATGTTCCGGAAGTTCATCGCGTGGAGAAGGAACGCTGCCCGCCGACACCGCACCCGGCTACCTCGACGACCTCATCGACAGCCTGCTCGAGCCAGCCATCCCACCCGAGCTACGCCAGCTCGGTCGAACGCTTCGCCGCTGGGCCACTGAGATCTGCGCCTGGCATCGAGCCCAAGTGTCCAACGGGCCAACCGAAGCCACCAACAACCTGATCAAGGTCATCAAGCACATCGGTTCGGCGTCCGACACTTCCGGAACTACCGCCTCCGAGTCTGCTCTACGCCGGCCAACCGAACTGGGGCCGACTCGCCACCGTCACGCCCACCCCGCCACCGCCCTGAAATCCGAAGAGCCACAAGTATGGCGCTTCGGATTTCACGGGAGTGTGGTGGGGGTGATCGTCGCGAGACCGGGCGCCGCGTCTCAGGGGCCGGTTCACTCGTAGCAGAGGTCCGAGAGCGATCCGCGCCAGATGAGCTGCGAACCCGAACCCGAACTCGAATCGACTTCGACGGATTCAAGCCCGTTATTCTGGTCATTCGAGTAGACGAAGGTCGAGGCGGCAGAGCACATCGACGCGAGGTCGGACCCTGAGCCAGTTGGGGCACCGTCGGGTA
>Ga0209023_10007572_pt1 | contig 11077 bp, 10 predicted proteins | sample LakOneMetagenome_FD_187468 | JGI IMG/M metagenome (GOLD analysis project Ga0209023, IMG submission 187468) | Freshwater and sediment microbial communities from Lake Erie, Canada (SPAdes) (version 2) | ecosystem: Environmental > Aquatic > Freshwater > Lentic | place: Lake Erie, Canada...
CGGGCGCGCACGGCGGGTGCGTCGATGCTGCTGGAGAGCTGATCGATGCGCTCCTCGGTCCCCTCGTCCCGGTCACCGAGAGGCACGCCGCGATAGGGGTTCGCGGGTGCTCCCGGGGGCGCCGGCAGGTGCAGCGCGGCCAGGAACGATCCCAACTGCTCGGCGATGCCGACCGGATCCCGCAGCTCGAGCTCGGCGGCGTCGTCGCCGTCGACCCACCGGTTCACGCTCCAGGCCCACGGGTAGCCACACGCGGGTCGACCCACCCGCACCGGCACGGGGACCGGGATCGGCAGGCGCGGCGCGAGCGTCGGGAGCCACCGCTGCTCGCTCTCGATGAGCTCTGCGGCGACCTGTCGGCGTGGCAGGCGCACGCTCAGGTCGTCCCCCAACCGGAAGATGACGTTGTCCCAGCCGAAGGCCACTGGTTCGAGCTCCACCCCGAGACGGTCCGGGTGGGCGCCGTCGGGGTCAGCACCGTCGAGATCAGCGTCCTCGGGGCGGAGGAGGTCGGGGTGCTGGTCCTCGAGGAGCGCGCGCACGAACGGTTCATCGATGTCGATCTCGGCCGCCGGCATGTCCTGACTCACCACGTCTCCACATCCCATCTCCGCGCCGCTCTCAGGGGCGCCCCGCTCCCGTGCCGGGCCCTCCCCATCGAACCCGCGCGTGCCTTCGGATCGGGCTGCGACGCTACTGCGCTCGAGCGCCACGGGCCGGTGCCTGCAGTGCGCCGCACTGGCCCCCGACACCGGGCACGGGCGGGTCGGTTGCGATCAGGGACCCGTATGCTCGTCCGATGAGCAGAGCGCTGGTGCTGGGGGGAGGTGGGGTCACGGGCATCGCCTGGGAGCTCGGGGTGGTCGCGGCGTTGCTCGAGGCGGGCGTCGAGCTCGCCGCGGCCGAGCTCATCGTCGGCACTTCGGCCGGCGCCACGGTGGCGGCGCAGATCACGAGCGGTGCACCTCTGGACGACCTGATCGCCATGCAGCTCAGTGCGACCACCGCGGAGCGCGCCGTCGACCTCGACATGGACGCGCTCATCGAGATCTTCTCGGTGCTCGTCGACGAGTCACTCGAACCTGACGCGCGCCGCGCCAAGGTCGGCGAGGTCGCCCTGGCCACCGCAACCATCACGCCCGACGAACGGCGCGCCATCGTCGCCAGCCGCCTCCCATCGTCGGAGTGGCCGGCGCAGCCGCTGATCATCACGGCGGTCGACGCCGAGACCGGCGCGTTCGTGGAGATCACGAGCGCCTCGTCGATCCCGCTCGTTGACGCCGTCACGGCGAGCTGCGCCGTGCCCGGGATCTGGCCCCCGTCCGAGCTCGACGGCCGGCGCTTCATCGACGGCGGCGTGCGCACGAGCACGAACGCCGACCTCGCGACAGGCCACGACACCGTCCTCGTGCTCACCCCGATGGACGCGGACATGACGCGCCCGCTCGATCGCTCCGAGGTGCCTGCGCTCGAGGACGCCGGCAGCGCCGTGGCCATCCTGCGCGCGGACGAGGACGCGCTGGCGGCGATGGGCCCGAACCCCCTGGACCCGGCGATGCGCGGGCCGGCGTTCGACGCCGGCCGTCGTCAGGGCTCCGCCGCGGCCGAGGACATCGCGTGGCTGTGGGAGGACGCGAGCACCGACGATCCGGACGACGGGGGCTGGGACGGAGAGGACGAGGACGACGAGGACGACGACGACGACATCGAGGATGACGACATCCTCGATCTTGACGACCCGGACGACGGCGACGATCTCGACGACACCCGGGCCGCCGGCGAAGGATGAGGCAGCGCCTCGCGCGGTGACCGCTGGCAGACGAGCGGACCCAGACGAGAGACCCAGGCGTCAAGCGTCAAGCGTCAGGCGTCAGGCGTCAGGCGTCACGCAACGATGACGGGGCACGGTGCGTTGCGCACCACGTGATCCGACACCGAGCCGAGGATCGCCCGCTTCAGCCCGCCATGGCCTCGCGAGCCGAGGATGATGGCCTCGACACCCTGGGCCTCGGCGAACTCGCAGATCGTGGCGCCGGCGTCGCCGCGCAGCACGACCCCCTTCGAGGCCTCCACCCCGAGCGCCTCGGCGGTCCGCTGCAGCACGGCGTGGGATTCGGCCTCGAGGCCTCGCTCGTGCTGCTCGTAGTCCTCCGGCGACATCGTCCCGCCAGCGAACCCCGTGCCCGTCACCAGCATCGGATCCGCCGCCGCGGTCACGGTGGCGATGATGACCTCGGCGTCGGGCCGCACGACGGCCAAACCGGCGCGCAGCGCGGTGATCGAGAGGTCGGAACCGTCGGTGCACAAGAGGATCGAACCAGGCATGGCGAATGGTCTAGCAGGCTCACCGCTCCGGTCGACGGCCAGCCGGCCGGTGTCGACGCACCGGCAACCGGGCCGGCGACCACGTCGCGGACCAGGGCGGCGAGCGAGTCCTCGATCGGATCGGCCGGGTCCGCCGCGATCGCCGGCACGACTAACGTCGGACCCTTCGACGCGGGTCGTGAAGGGGAGCGTTTGTGAGCGAGGGGCACCGGCCGGAGGATGAGCTCGTGGACCTGAGCCGCGCGCGGCCGACGGCTTCGACGGGAGACCGGGCCGACCCAGCGCGATCCGCCATCATCGACAAGGCGGTCGTGGTGGTCGCGGGGCTCGTGGTGCTCGCCTTCGGCGTGCTCCTCGTCGACCTCGTGCGCCAGGGCAACTGGCTCGACGTCGTCCTGCTGCTGGTCGGCGGCGCACTGCTGGCGGGGTGCTTCGTGCTCCAACGCTGGGCCCGGCCATCCACCGGCTGATCACAGCCGGCGCGCTGAGGTCCCCGATCACACCGACGAACCAAGAGGACGGAGCACGACACCGTGGTCGACATCGATGAAGCAACCGGGCTCGCGAAGATCCACGCGCCACTCAAGGAGCGTGAGGAGCAGGGCCGCGCGGCTCGCCAACTGGTGCCTCGGCGCACGCTCGGCGAGTGGGACCCCGCCACGGCTGAACGCGACCCCGTCGCGGTGCTCGAGCAGCAAGCCGAGTCGCGCGTCACCGAGCTCGTGCCGATCCGTCACGGTCGCATGGCCATCTCGCCGTTCGCGTTCTTCCGCGGCGGCGCCGCGATCATGGCCGCCGACCTCGCCACGGCTCCCACCACCGAGATCCTCGTCCAGGCCTGTGGGGATGCCCACGTCGACAACTTCGGCAAGTTCGCGACCCCCGAGCGCAACATCGTCTTCGACATCAACGACTTCGACGAGACCGTGCCCGGGCCGTGGGAGTGGGACGTCAAGCGCCTGTGCGCCAGCCTGCACATCGTCGCCGAGGCGCGGGGCTACGACGACGCCGCCGCCCGAGACCTCGTCACCACCGCGGCGCGGGCGTATCGCCAGCGCATGACCGGCTTCGCCCACATGCGCACGCTCGACCTCTGGTACGACCGCATCCATGTCGACGACGTCATCGCCCACTTCCCGAAACGATCGCGGGCCACGATGCACCGCACGGTGCGCAAGGCCGAGCGCAAGGGCCACGTGCGCGCGCTCGACAAGCTGACCGTCGACGTCGACGGACACCTCCGGTTCGCCGAGAACCCTCCGCTCATGGTGCACATCACGGCCACCGGCCACGACATGGACGAGCTCGGGCCGATGATCACGCAGTACCGCGAGTCGTTGTCCGACGAGCGTCGCGAGCTGTTCGACCGCTTCCACGTCGTGGATGTGGCCCGCAAGGTCGTCGGGGTCGGCAGCGTGGGCACGCGGTGCTGGGTGGTGTTGCTCGAGGGACCGGACCACCGCGAGGGTGACCGTCTGGTGCTTCAGGTCAAGGAGGCGCAGGCATCCGTGCTGGAGGCCCACAGCGGATCATCGACGCTCGGCCACCACGGGCGACGCGTCGTCGTGGGCCAGCGCCTCACGCAGGCCGCGAGCGACCTCTTCCTCGGGTGGACCGGATCGCCGATCTCCGGGCGCGAGTACTACGTGCGCCAGCTCTGGGATGTGAAGGGACAGGGCGACGTCCTGACGATGGACGACACGACGCTGAGCTACTACGGCGCCTTGTGCGCGTGGGCGCTGGCGCGGGCGCACGCCCGCACCGGCGACGCCTCGCAGATCACGGCGTACCTCGGCGGCTCGACGCGCTTCGACGACGCGATCGCCCGCTTCGCTGCCTCGTACGCCGAGACCAACCGCCGCGATTACGACGCGTTCCTCGACGCCATCGCGACCGGGCGGATCCCCGCCGCGCCCGGCTTCTGACCGTTCGATCGTTCGCGCGTCAGGCGCCGACGGCGTTGCGCACCGCCGCCGCAACCTCAGCCGGACAGCACAGGTTCAGCATGTGGTCACCGGCGATCTCGGTCACCGTGCTCGTCCGCGCCGCCATCTCGCGCTGCGTCTCGGGGTCGATGACCCGGTCACTCGTGGCGACCAGGTACGTCGTGGGCACGCTCCGCCACGCCGCGTGCTCCAACGGTTGCATCACCGCGGCGACGGCCCAGGGGCGCGGTTCGAGCCGCTGGATCCGCTCGACAGTCATGGGATGATCGCGTGGGTCCTCGACGAAGGTCACGACCGCGGTGCCGTCGTCCTTGAACTCCAGCGGCATGGCGTCCTCGTCCGGCCGCTTCGAGACCCAGTCGAACATCGACTCGCCCACGTCGGGCACCGCCGCCGCGACGTAGACGACGTGGGTCAGACCGGGGATGCGCGGCCCGGCCTCCGTCGCGACGGTGCCGCCGTAGGAGTGGGCGACGAGCACGACGGGTCCATCGCCGGCGGCATCGACCACCGTGGCGACGTCGTCCGCCAAGGTGGCGTCCGCTCGCTGCATCGTCGGCAGGTCGACCGTGACCGCGTCGGCGGCCAGCGGTCCGAGCTCGTCGATCACCCACTGCCACATCTCCGGTGAACCCCACGCACCGTGGATCAGCACGATCTTCGTCTCTGCAGCCATCGTCGCCATCCTCCGCTCGCCATTGGCGGCGCAGCGTACCGGGGCGTGCGGGCCGGCGACCGTCCGACTCACCGGTTGCTCGATCACACCATCGTGGCGGCCGGCGAGGTGTCGATCCCCCGTCGGCGCGACCGTCCGTTGCCGACGCCGGACCCCCGGTGGCTGCCTACGCTTCGGTGGTGGTGTGGGCTTTCGAGGACGTCGACGTCGTTGCGCGGTGGGGACGCCTGCGAGCCCGGCGATGGGGAGCGTGCGCCGCGCCGCTGGTGGTGTGCGTCCCCGGTCTCGCCGGCAACGTGGAGAACTTCGCGTTCCTCGCCGAACGGGTCGCGGGCGATGACCTGCAACTCGTCGCGGTCGATCTCCGCGGCCGCGGCCACAGCGAGACGACTCCGCAGGGGACCTACGGCTGGGAGCGCCATGCCGAGGACCTGTTCGCGTTGGCCGACTCGCTGGGCTTCGATCGGTTCGGGTTCGTGGGCCAGTCCATGGGCGCCTCGGTGGCGATGAAGGCCGCGGAGCTGCGCGCCGCGCGACTCGAGGCCGTTGTCCTCATCGACGTCGCCGGGCGCGTCGACCCCGGCGTGGGGACGGTGATCGGCGGGTCCCTCGCTCGTCTCGGCCGGTCGTTCGAGTCGACCGACCAGTACCTCTCGGAGGTACGGGCCAGCGGCCTGATCGACTCCTGGAACAGCTACTGGGAACGCGCCTACCGGTACGACCTGGTGACCACGGACGGCGGGGTGCGGACGTGCACCAGCGCCGACGCCGTCGCCGAGGACCGTGCCTACACGGCAACCCAAGATCCTCACGACCGATGGTCGTACCTCACCATGCCGACGCTGCTCGTCCGCGCAACCCGCGAGATCGCTCCGGGGGCCGGGCATGTCGTGCCGATCGCGGAGCGTGAACGCTTCCGCGGCGCGGTGCCTCACGCCGAGGTCGTCGAGGTCGACGGCAACCACCTGACGGTCAACACCCATCCCGATCTCGCTGCCGCAGTCCGCGGCTTCCTGCTCGACGTGCCGGCGTAGGCGGTGTTCGGCTGAGGGCCCGTGCGGGTTGCGGGGCTGCCAGCTCTCGGACACGGAGAACGGGGCGACGTCACCTGGCGGGAACGTGGGTGACGTCGCTGGATCTCGTAGCTACTGGCCATCGTCACGCCCAATGCAGGCCGGTCGTCGGGGGCAGACCTGAAGTCCGCCAATGGGCCGATGCGTGTCCGCGACCGATGGCTGAGGCGAACGAGAGCCCGCGGTCGTCGCGATCGGCGACCCGCCAACGTCGTGCCGAGCGGGACCGGGAGAAGCGACTGCACGCCCGCTCCCTGAAGCCCCGTTCAGCCCTGCCCCACGCCCGCGGCCGGGTCGGTCATCATGGCAGCGTGCCGACCCGTCGTCCTTCCCGTGCCAGCTCGCCGCGGAACCCGACACCGGACGCTGGCGCCCCGACGTGCGACGCCGCGCTGGTTGGTGCCTGCGACGCAACTCCCGACATCGCCCGCGACCCGGCTCCTGACGTCGCCCGCGATCCAGCCGCCGGCTCGGTTTCCGACGCGATCCGTGCGCGGGCGTCGGCGAGCCGACCACCGTCCAGGCCTCGCCTGCCGCAGCCCGCGGCGTTGACGCGGCGCAACCTGCTCATCGGTGTCGTGGCCACGGCGGCGATCACCGCGTGCTCCAAGACCGACGTGACGGCCTCGGCGCCACCGGCCACGACCGCCCGCCCGACCGCGGGGAGCGGCGCTCCCTCGTCCAGCACCGCCACCAGCACCAGCACCAGCACCACCAGCACCAGCACCACCAGCACCACTGCCACGACGGCGCTGCCGGGCACCGTGGCGCCGGCGACAACCTCCTCCACCGTGCCCGCAGGCGGCTGCGTCCTCACCCCCGAGCTCACCGCCGGGCCGTACTACCTGGACGACCCGCTCGTGCGGCGCGACATCACCGAGGGCCGGCCCGGCACGCCGCTCGACCTGTCCATCGCCGTGGTGTCGACGGACTGCACGCCGCTGGCGGGCGTCGCGGTCGACATCTGGCACTGCGACGCCGGTGGCGAGTACTCGGGCTTCAACGGCAACAGCCTGGGGGCGACCCAGGCTGGGGGCACGAACGACAAGCGCTTCCTGCGCGGCGTCCAGGTCACCGACGCGGACGGCGTCGCGCGCTTCACCACGATCGTGCCGGGGTGGTACGAGGGGCGGGCCGTGCACATCCACCTGAGCGTGCACGCCGGCGCCCAGGCCGCGACGACGATCGACGGGGGTCACGTCGCCCACACCGGCCAGCTGTTCTTCGACGACGCCTTGCTCACGACGATCCTCGCCGGCGACGCGTACGCCGGGCACACCGGCAACCGCACGACGAACGCGCAGGACTCGATCTTCCGCGGGGCCGGGCCGGGTGCCGTCACCGCCCTCGAGGGATCCATCGCGACCGGCTACCGCGGTCGCGCCACCTGCACGATCGACCCGTCAGCGACCCCACCGGCGGCTCCCCTCTTCTGAGCGCGGTCCCCGCGGCCGCAGCGTCCAGCGTCGTGGACCGAGCCGCGGCGGTCGGCGGCGTCGACGCAGGGAACGGGGTTCGCACGAGCGTGGCCCCGACCGCTCCGTCATCGACGGCCGACCATCGAGCGAAGCGGCCGCCGTCGGGCGTGGTGCTGAAGGCGACGATGCTGGCCGGGGGCGTCATCGACGAGCCACGAGAACGACAGGCCAGAGGTTGCTGTCCCGGCTCGTTGCTCGAGCGCTTCCGGGCACAGCCCCTGGTCGGGCGGGACCTGCGTCCGCTCGACCGACATCACTGCCAGGCGTCAGCCGTGGCCTCCCCGAGGACCATCCACGAATGCCGATCGACGAGCACCGGTTTGTTGCGATGCGTCACCATCCGCACGCTCGGGTGGCAGTAGCGGGCGTGCATGCCGACGCGGGGCTCGCCCGAGCGGTTGGGTCCGGAGCCGTGCAACGTGAGCCCGCTGAAGAGCACCGCCTCGCCCGGACCGAGCGGCAGCGTCACCAGCGATTCGTCACCGCTCCCCGCCTCGCGCAGCAGGGGGTTCGACGCAGCTGCGTCGTGGTCGACCAGACCGCCGAGGTGCGAGCCCGGCGCGACCACGAGGCACCCGTTCTGCTCGTTCGTGTCGGTCAGGGCGGTCCACACGGTCACATCGAGCGGCGGTTCGAGCTGGCCGTAGCCGTCGTCCTGGTGCAACGGGATCCAGCTGGCGGCATCCGGACCGTCGGCCGCGGCGTCGAGCTCAGGCATCTTGGTGATGAACTGCGTGTGGGTGAACGCCACGTCGGGGCCCAGGACCTGGGCCAGCAGCGGGATGTGGGCGCCGGCGATGCAGAAGTCCCGCACGGCGGCGGACTCGGCGCAGAGCTGCTCGCGCACCAGCAACCCGTGCTCGCGCCCGTCGAGCGCGAACGTCCAGTCGGGCCGATGCTTTGCTTCCGCGGCGAGCAGGGCGCGGCGGTCCTCCTCGTCCACGATGCGCCCCAGCACCACATAGCCATCACGGTGGTACTGCACGAGCTCATCCTCACTCAGCAGCGCGCGGCGCATGTTCCCTCCCACTCGACGTCCCCACTCGACTTCCCCACTCGACTTCTCCACTCGACTTCCCCACTCGGCTCCCCCACTCGACTCCCTCGACGCGCTTGCTCCGACTCGACGTCCCGACTCGGCTTCCCCGGCTCGACCTCCCTCGGGACAGCTTCCCCACCGACTCCCACGGTGAGGTTCCCGGTCAGCTTTTCCGAGTTCACTGTGCCCCACCCGGCCCGCGCACGCCTGTCGCTCCTCGCCCGCAGTCGGCCCCCCAGCCCGGCGTCACGGCATCGTAGGCGCCGCGCCGGTGTCGGTGGCGAACACGATCTGCCCGGGCGGACACCAGGATCCGCCCCCTGACGGCGAGTTGATCAGTGGGCGTGGTCCACGGGGGGTCGCGGCCGTTGACCTCTTCGAGACGTTGTGGCGACACCCCTTCCCGAGGTCTCGAGCAAGCCCATCAGCGACGGGCCTGCGGACGGGCGAAGTGCGCGTCGTGGGAAGTGCGCGTCGTGAGACACGCCGGACGCCGCCGACGCGCGCAGCGACGTTCGTGGGTGCCTGGCCCGGGAGCCGGTCGACACCACGAGGGGATTCGGTCAGGCTCGGGAGATGCACGACGAGGGGAATCGACCGTGAGCGGCCTGGAGATGATGCAGGAGATGGTGGGCGCCATCGAGCCGCCGTTCTCGATGGCTGGGACCATCCCCATGCGCGTGGTGGAGGTCGAGGAGGGGAAGGTCGTGATCGAGAGCGAACCCGGGGAGCAGCTCCTTCAACCTGGCGGGCTGGTGCACGGCGGCTACGCCATGACGCTCATCGACAGCGCGGCCGGCGGTGCGGCCAACACCCTCCGACCTGACGGCGCGATGCTCTCGACGCTCGAGACCAAGGTGAACCTGGTCCGGGCCATCCGGCTCGACACGGGACCGGTGCGGGCCATCGGCACCCTCGTGAGCGCCGGGCGACGGGTGATCGTCACCGAGGCACGGATCGTCGACGCCGACGACCGCCTGCTCGCCCACGGCACGTCGACCCTCCTGCTCACGCTGCCCTGACGGACTGGACACACCGATCCCCGCCGGATCCGGCCCAGACCCGCGACCCCGATCTCGAGCACCCGTGTCTCGAAGCCGCACGACGCTCCGTGGTCCGCCCGGCTGGCTGCTCAGGGGCGCGTCGGTCCAAGCACGGTGAGCACCTCGGTGAGATCGGCGATGCACGGCACCGACTCGTGGCCGTCCGTCACCCGGCAGGGCGCAGTGGTAGCGACATGGATCGTGCGCATCCCCGCTGCGGTGGCGCCGCCGACGTCTTCGGTCCAGTTGTCACCGACGAAGAGGATCCGGTCGGCTCTGGCGCCAGCATGGCCGAGGACGAGCTCGAACATGCTCGGGTGGGGCTTACGACGCCCGACCTCTGCTGAGCACACGACGAAGTCCAGGAGTCCGGCGATGCTGTTCGCCTGGAGGTGCCGGTCGAGCCCCCAGTCCCAGTTCGAGCAAACCCCCAATCGCAGACCTCGGCGCCGAAGCGCGCGAAGCACATCGGGCACCCCGTCGTACACGACGAACGATCGGCTGTACCGCCGGTCGTCGATGTAGTCGAGGAGCTCCGTGCGCGGCTGCTCGAGGATCCCGTAGCGAACAAAGAGGTGCTCGAGCCGATCACGCTGCCACTGCCGGTAGATCTCCTCGGATGCCGACTGCTCCTCATGAAGGTCCGGGTGCGCAGACTCCCACTCCCGCAGCGCGCCTCGGTCGACCACGCCGCCTGCATCACTGATCAGCTCTGGAACTCGCGGCCAGAAGTCGTCCTCATTCGGCGCGCCGAGCATGGCGTACCAGTCGAAGACCACGACCTCGATGCTGTCCATCGTTTCAATCCTGCCTTCGGTGCACGTGGGACGCTGACTCGCGCGCTCGTGCGCTCGAGGAGGAGCACGGGTGGGTTCTCCCTCCGCCTGCCGCCGTACCAGCCGGCCTGCTGCTGTCCAGCTCCAACACCGCACCAATGCGAGTGCTCGAGCCAGTCGCGTTCAGCCGTGGTAGTCGACCAGCAGCAGCGTGGCGTCGTCTTCGACGCCGGCCGGGTTGTACGCCATGACGGCCGACGACAGCCGCCGCACCGTCTCGGCCGGTGAACGTTGGTCGAGCGTGCTGCGGATGAGCTGGTCGGCGAGTCGATCGAGGCCGAACTGCTCCCTGGTCTCGGAGCGCGACTCGATCACCCCGTCGGTGAAGAACAGGACCCGGTCCCCCGCCTGCAGCTGCTCGACGCCGATCTCGCGCACGTCCCCACCGAGACCGAACGGCATGGAGGGACGACACGCCAGCTCCCCCGTGAACGAGCCGTCGCGCACGAGCAGCGGCCGCGGGTGCCCGGCGTTGATCCACGTGAGCCGGCCGGTCGCGAGATCCAACGAACCGATCTGACCGGTCACGAAGAACGACTGGCCGAACTGGCTCTCGAGCATCGAGCCGCACGACCGGTACGCCATCTCGAGCCCGTGGCCCTCACGGCGGGAGTTGCGCAAGCTGTTGATCGTCGCCACCGCCATGAGCACGGCCGACATG
>Ga0209023_10007573_pt1 | contig 11075 bp, 7 predicted proteins | sample LakOneMetagenome_FD_187468 | JGI IMG/M metagenome (GOLD analysis project Ga0209023, IMG submission 187468) | Freshwater and sediment microbial communities from Lake Erie, Canada (SPAdes) (version 2) | ecosystem: Environmental > Aquatic > Freshwater > Lentic | place: Lake Erie, Canada | collected...
CGGCCGATTGGTCTAAAGCTTATCACAATTCGCGATTCCAAGAGTTGGTTCGATTCAAATCGAATCGGATCAGGCCCGCAGTAATAATCTATTTCTTCACATACGTTCTTATGTCGTGCATGGCCGGCTTTGCGCCGAACGTAATGGCGATCAAACTAGTTGGTTCATTCTCACTAGGTTACGCGTTCATCCTCTTTACGTACGTCACGGCTTGGGCTGTCGCGCTGTGGTATGTGCGCGTGGCGGATATCGAGTTTGATCCTTTAAAAACGCTTGCGATCAAATCGATTGAGATGGAAGGAATTTCGAAATGAGCATTATAACCATCGGTATGTTTGCGGCTGTCATCGTGCTGACGTTGTTCATTACCTACTGGGCAGCAAAGCGGACGCGCACAACCAGCGAATTCTATGCGGCAGGCCGCAGCTTGACCGCCCCCCAGAACGGACTGGCACTTGCTGGAGATTGGTGTAGCGCTGCCGCATTTCTCGGATTTACGGGCTTGACTGCTTTGTATGGAATGGACGGAGCGTTATATGCCGTCGGACCGTTAGTGGCATTTTGTACGGCGCTTCTGATGTTCGCAGAGCCATTGCGAAACGCAGGAAAATTTACTCTCGGCGACATCGTGCAGTGTCGAATGCAGAGCCGTACGTCACTTGTTACGGCGGCTATTGGAGTCATTGCCGTCAATCTTGCCTATCTCGTCCCCCAGATGGCGGGCGCAGGCGTTTTGATCAAGCTTTTGCTGGGAATACCGTACGATTTTGCTGTGGCTTTCGTTGGCGTGGCTATGATCGTGTACGTTGCGTTCGGAGGCATGCTCGCGACAACTTGGGTTCAGATTATTAAGGCGATTCTGCTGATGGCAGCAGGCGCAGTCGTGCTCTTTCTCTGCCTCAAAGCTGTCGGGTTTAACGTCATCGAATACTTCAATCTTGCTGAACGTGAACATGGTGCCAAGTTTCTGCAGGCAGGAAACTATTTGAAGAATCCCTTTGACCAAGTGTCTCTTGGACTAAGTTACCTGTGTGGGATCATTGGCCTGCCGCATGTCATGACCAGATTCTATACGGTTCCCGACGCGGGCACCGCACGACGATCCGTTATCTGGGTTATGGTAATCGCCGGTGTCTTCTTTATCGCCACAGCTGTTTTCGGTTTAGCAGCAGCTCACTTTATAGGTGCCGATGCCATTCGTGCGGCGGACAAGGGAGGCAACCTGGCACTGCCGCTCCTGGCGCAATATCTTGGTGGTGGCATCAACACTCTAGGAGGAGACATATTGCTGGGGTTTGTTTCGGCGGTCGCTGTCGCAACGATCCTTGCAACGGTCGCAGGATTGACCCTGGCAACATCCGGCGCGGTGGCTCACGACATCTATGTGAACGTAATCAAGGGCGGTCATGTTGAAGAACGCTTTCAGGTGCGGGTTGCTCGTGCTTCCGTGCTGATTGTTGGTGTTCTGGCCACCGCCCTTGGCATCGCCGCTCAGGGTGTGAACGTTGCGGTGCTCGTTATTCTGGGGTTCTCCATAGCGGCGAGTGCGAACTTCCCCGTTGTTGCCTTGTCCCTTTTCTGGCGACGCTTTAATACGGGAGGAATCGTAGGCGCTGTGACGGTGGGATTGATTAGTTCCATCACGCTTGCGCTACTAGGGCCGGCGTTCTTGGGGCCTAATGCATGGTCCCCGCTCGTGGTGCCAACGATCATCACAATGCCGCTAGGATTCCTTGGCGCTATCGTTGGATCTTTGCTCTTCGGGTCTGACAAACAAAGCGAACAGCGTTTTGAAGAAATAAGCGTCCGAGCTCATACTGGCCTGGGCGCGGAAGTCTGACGGATGCTGCGCTCAAGCTAACGCAATAAAGATGGTCGATCGCACAGCCGTGCGGTCGACCTTTTTCGCGCCTGCAATTGCCGGCATCGCCATCAGTACGTCTTGAGGATGTGATCAATCATCGGTCGGGGCGCTGTTCACCCTCGTCATCCGCTCAACTTCGATAGAATTTCGAGATGATCTCTCTATTCGGCCGCATCAATCGCCGCGTTTTGCCATGCAAAAGGCGCCAGCTCCGGGTTGAGCGACGGACGTCCCAGATTGCTTGTAAAATTGCAAAGCGTCGCAAGGCTGATTCCGAGGATTAATTCGATGACGTCTGATTCACCGAACCCGGCGGCGTAGAATTCTCGTAACTCTTCATCGGTCACGTTCCCAAGACTTTTTATAACGGCTCGCGTGAAGTTGGCGATAGCATTCAAACGCTCATCGGCCACCTGTTTTCGATCACGAAGCGCATCCACGATATGCTGTGCGAGCCCCGCTTTCCGATAGGCCAGTGCGGTATGGCCGGCGACGCATATTCCGCATCCCTGCGCCGCTGCAGCAGTGATTTGTATCGCCTCGCGTTCGGCTATGCTGAAGTTGCCGCGTGCCGTAATAGCCGCAAGCGAATGGTATGCCTCCAGTGCAGCGGGCGAATTGGCCAGCAGGCGGAAAAGATTTGGCAGAAAGCCGTTCTTGCTTACAACGAGTTCAAGCCCCGCTTGCGCGGATTCAGGTGCATCGTCTACGGTGTGAAGAGACAAACGGGACATCGGAATCTCCTGCGAGTACATTGCTAAAAAAGCCTATGTATTTAGGTCGCCACTGTTGCAAGCAAGATAGCTATCGAGATTTGTGAATTGTTTTTAAGTGGCGACTTCCGCTGAGGTGATCGTATACTGGAACGTATCCGGGTCCAGACAATCGAGCCGGCCCAACACAGTTTCCGCTTCCGGATACATAAGGAACGAGGCCCTCCCGCTTTTTGCGCCAGGCAAAGTCAGGTTGTCGGCTGCGTTGTAAGCCATCCAGTTGGTTTCCCAGGAGCCGAACAGCGTCTGTTTTGCAGCCAGAACTCGCTCGTCGTTGACGGCGAGGTTTCCGGGCGACTCTTCAAGAATTACCTTGCGCACATCTGCTGGATCCATCGGAACCCATCCCAAGCCCGACAAATGAACTTCCGCTCGACAGTGTTGGGCTTTGGTTATCGTATTTGAGTTTGCGCCAAGGCTCTTATAACCGAACGAAGAGGGGGCGACACGAATTCCATAGATATCCCGCGCGGGAATCCCTTGAGCCCTGACCAAGCCCACGAACAGAGCATTCAGGTCGGCGCATTTGCCGCCCAGGTTGGCGCTTTTGAGCATCGCCACTATATCGCCGGTTCCGCAACCGCGAACTTTTGCATCGCGATAGGTTCGCTCGACGATCCAGTCATAGACGGCGCGAACCTTCTCGACATCGGTGCGCGGCTTGCCACTTGCGATGATGTCGTCGGACACCTGTTTGACGATGCCATCAAGCGGAATGTGATCGGTTGATGAAGTGTAAAGCTTTTGAAGCTCGCTCGACAAAGGCCCCGCTTTGGCAGGACCCGACAAATCGACGGCACGGTCCTGCGTCATGATGCGGCTTGTTACTTCGATTGAACCTTTTGAATTCGATCCGCTCCATTCCGCATGAATCAGACCTGCGTCGTATTTCGAATCGTGCCACAGCGAGTATTTTCCATTCGATGTGGCGGTACTTCCCACCGTTTTGAACCAATCCGATTCGTTCATAGAAGGAATAGGTATCCACGCTTGTGCCGGTGATCCTTGGGTCGCTATTTCAAGCCGGGTTACGATGTCGAATGTCCGCCAGCCTTTAGGCTTTGGTTCAAAGATTGGTCGAGCGCTCGACGTCGCTGGTAATATCGTCGAAGACGCAGTTGCTAAGAGTCCGGCAAGGATAAGTTCGCGTCGGTTGATGGTCATCTCTGGGCTCCCTAAGGTTTTGTTCTCTAGTGATATAATTTACCGGCTCTTCGCCAGAGTATCTATGAATTCAACGACATCCGGCCGACTCCAGTCGAGACTGTCCTCAGCCACGTACTTCGGCTTCCGCGATTTGTCCAAGATGAACGTCATAGGCAGCGAATAGACATCCCAGGCCGTCGCTGTTTTACGATCACGATCGAGCAGCACTGGAAACATGACCGGATTGATTTTAAAATAGCGCCTTGCACGCAGGTCGATGTCGGCGACGTCGATCGCAAGAATCATAACGGCTTTGTCGGAAAGCTGGCCTGCGAGCTTTTGCAGGGAAGTAATCTCCTCGTGGCAATTGGCGCACCATGTGGCAAAAAAATGCACGAGGACGATGCCGCTGTCGAAGTTACCTAGCTGCCTTTGCCCGCCTTGCAATTGTTCAAGATTGAAAGAAGGTTTCGATTCTCCGCTCCAATCCTTCAAACCTGACGGAGCTAATAGTGAAGGAGTGGGAGTTAGGATTAAACTGCCTTCGCCAAGTGCGCGTTCGGTTGCCCGGGAAAAAGTAGGAGGCATCGAAGAAGCGACAATTAAAAATAAGATGGGAAGCAGACGGCGCCATCTGACGTTCAATGTCACGGAGAGCTTCGCGACTTCATATGACGAAGGGCAACCGGTCTCATTGTGCTGTAAGCCCCGAACCTCGGGAGCATGAATAGTTTTCACCGCGGCATAGAAATGCCATCGCGCGCGTTCGGTCAACCACAAACACTAACGAGACAGACTGTCGTGTCGATTAGTTGACAGGCTGAAGATGGTTCGGCAGTAGTATCGTCCTTCCGATCGCAGGATGCCGGCTGTGACCACGTGGCCCGTGAGGTTCGTGATGCGTTTTTCAAGTTCATTGTCGATCGAGCACGAATGCCGTGCGATTTCACCTTCGAGGGAGGCCTCGATTGTGAGCGCAGTATGAAAAAAGCGAGTGTGTTGCGTCCGTCCAACAGACTTCCATCGGTTGGAGAAATCATGGAGTCTGCCGGCGCGACGACGGCGGTGGAACGGTTTGGCAGACAGGCCACAGTCTCAACCGTCCGCGCCCTAGTGTCGGACTTCAGGAAGCAGAAGATCCAGCCTATCAGCGTCGAAAAATTTGGTGAGCGGGCGTTTGCGAATCTTGAAATCCGCGCGCAGCCCCTTCTCAAGCCGATCTTTAATTTAACCGGCGTGATTCTTCACACCAATTTGGGGCGGGCGGTCCTTCCGGAAAGCGCGGTATCGGCAGCGCTGGAGGCCATGCGCAGGCCTGTTTCGCTCGAATTCGATCTCGATACGGGAGAGCGCGGAGAACGTGACGACCATCTTCGCGGCATCATCTGCGACTTAACCGGCGCTGAAGATGCGACGGTGGTGAATAACAATGCCGCCGCGCTCTTGCTTGTGCTGAACTCGCTCGCGCGCGGTAAAGAGTCGGTCGTGTCACGAGGCGAACTAATTGAGATCGGCGGCTCCTTCAGGCTCCCCGAAATCATGAGCCGGGCGTCCACAACACTAAGAGAGGTGGGAACCACCAATCGGACGCATCAGAAAGACTACACTGCTGCTGTCGGACCGCGCACGGCACTCTTTCTGAAGGTGCATACTTCGAACTACGTCATTAAGGGCTTTACGCGGGAAGTCACCACTCAGGAATTGTCACTGATCGCAAATAAGGCAGGGATACCGCTTGTCTGCGATCTGGGGTCCGGCACGCTGGTGAATCTCGAACGCTTCGGTTTGGCTCACGAGACCACGGTCACGGAAACTCTCAAAGCGGGAGCGGATCTGGTTACGTTTTCAGGCGATAAACTTCTTGGCGGTCCGCAGGCAGGTTTGATCGTCGGCAAGCGAAGCTTGATTGAAAAGATCAATAAAAATCCGATGAAGCGTGCGATGCGCGTGGACAAGATTCGTATTGCTGCGCTTGAGGCAACCTTGCAACTCTATCGGAATCCTGAGAGCATCGCGCAGCACATTCCTACCTTCCGATCGGTTACGCGGTCCGTCGAGAATATCCGTGAATCGGCTCAACGGGTGGCGGTCGCGATATCACCGGCGATCGGTTCACTATTCAGCATTGAAGTGATTGATTGTGAAAGTGAGATCGGTTCGGGCGCGTTACCGTTACAAAAAATCGCCAGCGCAGGGATTGTCATCAGAAGCTCCATGAAGCGGGGTGGGAAAAGCCTTCAACAACTGTCAGCCGCCTTACGCAGGCTCCCGTTTCCGGTGATTGGAAGAACCACCAAGAACGCAGTTGTTCTCGATATGCGATGCCTGGAAGACGAAGACGGGTTTGTCGCCAACTTTAGGCACATCAAATTGACAGGGCCTGAATTGTGAGACGGATCTCGACCATCGAGGGTCGCTGGAACGGGACGAGCGGATGCCTTCGATGATCATCGGGACAGCGGGACATATTGATCACGGCAAAACGGCCCTAGTGCGGGCTTTAACAGGTATCGATACCGACCGTCTCAAGGAAGAAAAAGAACGAGGCATCTCTATCGACCTTGGTTTTGCGTATTGGTCCTCTCAAGATGGAAAGCCGATAGGATTTGTGGACGTGCCGGGCCACGAGCGGTTCATTCACAATATGCTCGCCGGAGTATTGGGGGTCGATTATATTATTCTCGTAGTGGCAGCCAATGAAGGTGTGAAACCGCAAACCGAGGAGCATCTCGCGATTCTCGATCTTCTGGGTGTTTCGCGTGGTCTGGTCGCGCTGACGAAATCAGACCTTGCTACGCATGCTCAACAAGAAGCGGTATCGTCGAACGTTCGCGAACGATTGGCAACAACGACGCTTTCGTCAATTCCGATCATTCCGATTTCGAGTATAACCGGCGAAGGATTGGAAAGAATCCAGCAAGAAGTTGGGAGCGCAGCGCGAAGTATAGAGAAAACAAATCCTCAGGGAAGTTTTCGGCTGGCGGTGGACCGCTGCTTCACGCTTCAAGGAATTGGTACTGTTGTCACTGGGACGGCTATATCAGGCACTGTCTCTGTCGGTGACCAGATGGTGATCAGTCCCTCGGGGCTGAAGGTGCAGATTCGATCGATACATGTTCAGAATAGCAAAGCCGCTACAGGGCGTGCGGGAGACCGTTGTGCGCTAAATCTGACGGGGGCTGGCGTCACCAAGGAATCGATATCGCGGGGCGATATGGTCGTGGATTCTGCACTTCACTCGCCGACCAATCGCATCGATGCATTTCTTCGGTTGGCTGCGGGCGAGAAGAAACCCCTGTCGCAATGGATGCCGGTCAAGCTTCATCATGCCGCGGCAGAAATAGACGCGCGCGTTGTCCTTCTCTCAGATCAGCCGCTTGCTTCAGGCAGTGAGGGATTCGTGCAGTTGGTTTTGGATCACCCTATAGCGGCTGCTGTGGGCGATCGGTTTATCGTCCGGGACATTTCGGGCCGACGCACGCTAGGAGGAGGGCGCCTTGTTGATCTTCGCGCACCTACGCGAAGGCGCCGGACGCCGGTTCGTATGGAGCAGCTCGTTCACCTTTCGGCGCCTTCCGCACAACAGGCATTGGCCGGACTCCTTGAGATATCACCGCATTATGTCGATCTCACAGTTTTTGGCCGCGACCGGGCCATGTCCGCCCCGGAGTTGGATGCGATCGTCAAGGACCTTGCGCTTGTACTGTTGACGACGCGTGATCACGTGTTCGCACTTTCAAGGGCAAGAGCGGCTGGTTTCGAATCGTTGCTGCTTGAGACGCTTAGAAGATTTCATAACGAAAACCCGGATTTGATCGGTATTGGCTTCGAACAACTACGTCTTAAAGTTCAGCCGCGCTTACTTGCTACGGCCTTCAACGAGTTTTTGCGAAAACTTATTCAATCGCAGCTGGTCGTGCTGGAAGGAAGCTGGGTTCGGCTCGCGTCTCACACGCTAAGGCTAACCGTTCCGGATGAAAAAAATTGGCGACGGATATTTCCGCTGTTGAGTGAGATTCAGAGGTTTCGACCGCCGAAAGTACGGGAGCTTGGTGAATTGTTGACTTTGACCGACACCGAGGTGCGACGGCTTCTTAAGACGCTTGAAACAATGGGGAAGGTTCAAGAGATTTCGCACGATCTTTTCTTTACCCGTGATGTTCTCGTAGAAATACTTGACATCATAATCGATATTTCGGAGGCAAATGATGGACGGATCGTGACTGCGACTTTACGTGACCGGCTCGATAACGGACGCAGGATTTCGATCGAGCTCTTGGAATTTTTCGACCGTCATGCGGTGACGATGAGGCGTGGAGATTTTCGTATTCTAAATAAACAGCGGCTCGATCTTTTCAGAACAGGCAGGTCGAGGCGCATGGGAGCCGCTTAATTGGGAGGAGAATCGTCTCTGGTGGGACGTCCGGACTTCAAATCCGGGAAGGGCTGTCAGACAGTCCTTGGTGGGTTCGACTCCCGCTCTCTTCCGCCATTTTCCGACGTGCGGTATGGCGGAAACGGTCACGCGTGGCGAAAGCGCCGAGCAGCTAAACAACAATCGGTATCACGGCACGATGCGAACACCGCCGGCGCCCTTGTTGACCGTGCCGATCACGCTTGCTGACAGATAACCTGCTGACTTAATCTGACCCAACAGAGCTTCTGCACGATCTGCCGGGCAGGCAATTAAAAGTCCGCCGGACGTCTGCGGGTCAGTTAAAACGTGTTTCTGCCATTCTGGTAGGTCGGAAGGCAACTTTACTTTATGTTCGACACTTGACCAGTTTCGAAGCGACGCGCCGGTTACAAAGCCCTGCTGGGCAAGCTGTCTCGCGTGTGTGAGGAGTGGCAGTTCAGACATGCTAATGGTAATTTGCATGTTCGAACCGATCGCCATTTCCAGTGCGTGACCGAGTAATCCAAACCCGGTGACGTCCGTCATGGAATGAACGGCGTCGTTCTCGCCGAGTTTTGCGCCGATCGCATTTAATTGTGTGGTTGAGGCGATTAATTCCGCGTAGCCATTGTCGTCAAGTTGCGATTTCTTTAGCGCGGCGGAATAAAATCCGACGCCCAGTGCCTTAGTCAATATGAGTACATCACCGGCCCGCGCGCTGTTGTTGCGTTTGATTTGATTGGGATGGCATGTGCCGATTACGACAAGGCCGTAAATAGGCTCCGGCGCATCGATCGAATGCCCGCCTGCCACGGGAATGCCAGCATGTGCGCACACCGAGGCGCCGCCCTTCAGGATGTCGCGAACCACAGCTACGGGAAGTGTTCCGATCGGCATTCCAAGAATAGCTAACGCCATCACCGGTTTCGCACCCATGGCGTAGACGTCCGAGATAGCGTTGGTTGCTGCGATTCGTCCAAAATCAACGGGATCGTCAACGATTGGCATAAAAAAGTCAGTGGTTGCGACGATGCAAGTCTTCTCATCCACCTGCCAGATTGCGGAATCGTCGCTGGTTTCGTTGCCGACAAGTAGCTGAAGAAATGGCTTTCCGAGCGGTGCGTCTGAGAGCAGTTGTTGAAGGACGGATGGCGCAAGCTTGCACCCGCAACCTCCTCCATGAGCCATGCTGGTGAGTTTTACGGGTGGAGGTGCGTCGCTGCCTGGACCTTCGGCCCGTCGGCTTTGGGAACCGCTATCGATGGAAGTCATAGTTTCTGCCAATGTCTAATTGTGCTCCGCTATTATAGCGGCGGCTTTGTTCACCGCTTGTCAATATTTAGATAGCGGCTCAGGAACTGGTGGGGATAGTGAGGTCGATATTTCGTTCAATTTGGAAGATTTGTCCGATTGTTCGCTTATTCCACAAAAGGAGAGAGAAGCGGAATGTCCGCAGCCGTACAAAGCCTCAATGCCACGGAAGAAGATCTCACGGACGGCTTCCATCTCATTATCGACGCGCTCAAGCTCAACGGCCTCAACACGATCTACGGCGTGCCGGGAATTCCGATCACTGATTTCGGCCGCATGGCGCAGGCAGAAGGCATTCGCGTTCTGTCGTTCCGTCATGAGCAGGCTGCCGGTTATGCCGCGTCCATCGCGGGCTTCCTCACGAAGAAGCCGGGCGTGTGTCTGACTGTGTCGGCTCCCGGATTTCTCAACGGGCTCACGGCGCTCGCGCATGCGACGACCAACTGCTTTCCGATGATTTTGATTTCGGGCTCGAGCGAGCGCGAAATCGTCGATCTGCAGCAGGGCGACTATGAGGAAATGGACCAACTCGCGATCGCCAAGCCGCTGTGCAAGGCGGCGTTCCGCGTCCTGCACGCGCAGGATATCGGCATCGGCCTTGCGCGCGCGATCCGTGCCGCAGTGTCAGGTCGCCCCGGCGGCGTCTATCTCGATCTTCCGGCGAAACTGTTCGGTCAGGTGATGAACGCCGAAGCTGGCCGGAAATCGCTTGTGAAAGTCATCGATGCAGCACCTGCGCAGATTCCTGCGCCGGATTCGATCAAGCGCGCGCTCGACGTGCTGAAGTCGGCGAAGAAGCCATTAATCATTCTCGGCAAAGGCGCGGCCTACGCGCAGGCCGACGACGCGATCAAATCGCTGGTTGAGAAGAGCGGCATTCCGTTCCTGCCGATGAGCATGGCCAAGGGTTTGTTGCCGGACACGCATCCGCAATGCGCAGGCGCGGCACGCTCCACCGTGCTGAAGGATTCCGACGTCGTCATGCTGATCGGCGCGCGGCTCAACTGGCTGCTATCGCACGGCAAGGGCAAGGCTTGGGGCGACGCGCCGAAGAAGTTCATCCAGATCGACATCGAACCGAAAGAAATGGATTCCAATGTCGAGATCGTCGCACCCGTGGTCGGCGATATCGGTTCATGCGTGACCGCCCTGCTAAACGCGATCGGCGGCAACTGGACCGCGCCGCCGGCCGATTGGACCAGGGCCATTCAGACCAAGCGCGATGACAACGTCGCCAAGATGGCGCCGCGTCTAATGAACAACAACTCGCCGATGGACTATCACGGCGCACTCGGCGTTCTGCGCACGATCATCAAAGAGCGACCGGACGCGATCTTGGTGAATGAAGGCGCCAACACGCTCGATCTCGCGCGCGGCATCGTCGATATGTACAAGCCGCGCAAGCGCATCGATGTCGGCACGTGGGGCATCATGGGCATCGGCATGGGCTATTGCGTCGCCGCCGCCGTGGAGACCGGCAAGCCGGTGCTCGCGGTGGAAGGCGACAGCGCGTTCGGTTTTTCCGGCATGGAGGTGGAGACGATCTGCCGCTACAACCTGCCGGTGTGCGTCGTTGTCTTTAATA
>Ga0209023_10007574_pt1 | contig 11074 bp, 11 predicted proteins | sample LakOneMetagenome_FD_187468 | JGI IMG/M metagenome (GOLD analysis project Ga0209023, IMG submission 187468) | Freshwater and sediment microbial communities from Lake Erie, Canada (SPAdes) (version 2) | ecosystem: Environmental > Aquatic > Freshwater > Lentic | place: Lake Erie, Canada...
CAGCCTGGGCAAAGGCGGGAGTAATGAACATCGGAAAGGTCCTCAGGAAGGCGAACGCCACGGGGCGAAACGCGATGGCGTTAGGGCCGTTTCGGCCGAATTTGCGCGGACTATAGCGGGGAGCCACCCAATTGCAACGGCGGCGGGAGTGCCGATTTTGTCATGCATTTAGGGCGCTTGCGGGCGTTCGCCAGCCTCGCTAAGGGTGCATTTCAAGGTGGCTTCGTTCATGTCCAAAAAACCCCGTAAAACGGCCTCCAGGGCCTCTGTAAAAGCTCGTCCCGGCAAGTCTGTCAGGACCGCGGCAAAACGCCCTGCGGCAAAGAACGATGGCGATTTGGCTCTCCGGATCGCCCGCGCGCTGGAAAGCATTGCGGCCAGCCTGAATGCATCGGCGGCCAAATCGTCAGATATTGATTCTTTAAAGAGCGCGGACGCATTTGTCTGGCATCCGAACGGGCATTTGATCCCGGTTCCCAAGGTCAGTCGCGTCGATCTCGGCCTGCTCCGTGGCATCGACCGGATGCGGGATATCTTGATCGAGAATACCGAGCGCTTCGCCAAGGGTTTGCCAGCGAACAACGCACTGCTGTGGGGCGCGCGCGGCATGGGCAAATCGTCGCTGGTCAAAGCAGCACATGCCAGCGTGAATGCGCAAGTTCGCGGCAAGCTCAAGCTGATTGAAATTCATCGCGAGGACATTGAGAGCCTGCCGCTGCTAATGTCACTGCTGCGCGAGTCCGATTTTCATTTCATCGTGTTCTGCGACGACCTGTCGTTCGACGGCAACGATGCGTCCTACAAATCACTCAAGGCCGTGCTTGAAGGCGGCATCGAGGGACGGCCCGAGAACGTCATTCTCTACGCGACCTCGAACCGCCGCCACCTGCTGTCTCGCGACATGATCGAGAACGAGCGATCCACAGCGATCAATCCGGGCGAAGCCGTCGAAGAAAAAGTTTCCCTGTCGGATCGCTTCGGCCTGTGGCTCGGCTTTCACAAATGCAGCCAGGACGAATATCTCGAGATGGTGCGCGGCTATTGCAAGCACTTCGGCGTCAAGATCACCGATGCTGATCTCGAACGCGAAGCGCTAGAATGGTCCACCACGCGCGGCGCGCGTTCAGGCCGCGTGGCATGGCAGTTCACGCAAGAGATCGCGGGACGCTTGGGCGTGAAGCTCACCGCCAAATAGTCGGGACAACAAGCTTCTTCATTCTGCTCATTCGTCTCGAAATTTTGGCGCGCGCAATTTGATTTTCGATGTGTGGTGCGGAGAAACGTCACCGGCGGGCGTTGCCCCGCGATAATACCACTTCTGCCAACCTTCTTTTACGGTCTCAGCGTTACCCTCCTTCAAGTTCTCATTGAACTTCAAGCGAGAGTTTCTGACCTCTTGGAATTGATCCCGGATATCTGGAGCATTTTCCAGCATGATGATTTCCGGATCGACCGCTTCAAGGAGCCGATATCCGATCAGCGTGATGAAACAAAAAGGCTCCTCTTTCTTGAATTCGACAACGCCGGGACGCGTGAACTGCCAATTCATTGTGAACGTAAACGGCATCCAGTCCGTTTCGATGATGCCATCGAGTGGCGCAATACCATCCTTCGCAAGGTTTGGAATTCCCCGCGCCCAAATGCCCACGCCCGGCTCGGTGCGAAACAAATATCCCAAATTGAATGTGAGAATGCCGTGACCGAAATGCGATGAGGCCAAGCGGCCTTCGTTCCATGGAGCGTCAACTTCTATTTTAATATCTTCAAGTTCGACGCCGCCATTCCATTCGGCTCTGACGCCGACAGGACTTAGCACCTCCCAACCCATCGAATTTGCAATCGTCAGCGGAAGACATCGATAGGCGTATCGCTGCCTCGTCTCATCCATCCACACACGGTCCGAACGGCCCGGAACAATGCGCGGAGCAACCGAATGAATTTGATAGCAAGTGAGCTGGCGCAACTGCGTCTCCGATATGCGAATTAAAATGGCAGTAAGGTATTCAGGTGACAGTAGAATGCCCACACCCACTTCGAATTTGTTGCTCGATTGCGTCACTCTGTCCAGTTCTGGGAAAGACCCGGGTGGAACACAAGTCGCAGGATTGACATGCGAAGCCGGAAAACGTGATATCCGGCCGCTAACCATTACTACTCGCTAAACACTTGTTCGCTATGAGTTTGGAGAGAACATGCCAAATGTGTTGATGGGTCCCCCACCACCGCCGCCGCCGGTTATTTCGGCAAATTCGGTTGGTTGAGCGGCAAGACGTCCCCGTTTGCGGGCGTTAGAATTTCGGTTTTGTATCAAGGAAGATCACATGTCGCACATCATGATGGGACCACCTCCCCCGCCACCGCCTCCTCCGGCGATGGGACCGCAGACGCTGTAACCGCCAGCCCGATTTGTGTGATCGACCCGTAAAGTTGAAAGAAAAAATCAGATGTCAAATGTGTTGATGGGACCCCCTCCGCCACCGCCACCGCCGCCAGCGGGCCCCGCGTCTGACTGATAGGCTTAGAGTTCTCCGCAAAGTCGAAGGAAGAGATCAAATGTCGAATGTGTTGATGGGACCACCACCTCCGCCGCCGCCGCCTCCTTCTGGATAGGCGTAATTTTGTTATGAAGTCGGAATAGTGAGAAAACAGATGTCGAATGTTCCGATGGGCCCACCGCCACCTCCACCGCCTCAATAGCCTGATAAATTGGGGTCGAATGCGCTGCATTCGAAATCGAAAGAAAGAGCAAATGTCGAACGTATTGATGGGCCCGCCGCCGCCACCACCTCCACCGCCGCCGCCAACAGCTACCTGATTTAGTCGGTGCACCACTTCTCGGAATACTTCTCTAGAAGTTGTTGTGGAACTGGACTTCGAGTATTCGTAGCAAATTAAGGCCCGGCATCGTCGGGCCTTAATTTTTGATACCAGTGCCTGCGCATCCGATGACTCTTCATCCGCGCCGCCTGGCTCGACAATACAAGGGACCAGATGGAACTGCCTCCCTCCGAAGCGCGCGAACTGGCGGTGATTATTCCGACTTACAATCGCGCGGGCTCCATCGCACGGACAATCGACAGCGTTTTAGCTGCGGCGCTTCCGAAAGTTGAGATCGTGGTCGTCGACGATGGATCGACCGACGAAACCTCGTCCGTTTTGGCGCGATATAAGCGCGAACGAATTACGATCATCCGTCTGCCTCATCGGGAAGGCGGCAACCATGCGCGAAACATCGGCGCAGCCGCGTCGAACGCACCCCTTCTCGCTTTTTTAGATTCTGATGATGCGTTCGAGGCCTCACGCCCTGCACGCTTAATCGAATTTTATCGGGCCAACCCGGAGATCGATGCCGTCCTTGACAGCTTCGTCGTGAAACGGCGCGGAAAGGAAAGAGACGCAATCCAACCCGTTGGGTTTTTTAATCACCACAAGCTCGTCAGCCTTCTCGTCACGCACGCTATTCCGCTGACAAATTCGACAATCTCGGTGCGTCGCGCAGCGTTCGAGGCGATTGGAGGATATGATCGAAGCCTCAAGCGGCAGCAGGATCGGGATTTTCTGCTTCGTTTATCGGCACGGTCGAGGATTTATCTGGGATCGGGCAAAGACGTTCTGAAAACGCAAAGTGACGACTCTATTTCAAGGCAGGGCCCGGACTCTGTGAGCGCCCTCGCCGCGATTGTTGCGCGTCATCCGGAGTTTCAAGCGCCAGAATATCGTGATCTACTTCGTTACCTCGCCGTGCGGGGTATTTTGAAATCGTTCATCGCGGGCGATATCGTAAACGCCTATCGGGAAATCAGGTCTTTGAACAAAGGCGACGTGCTTCCGCGTTCATTCTGGGAATGTCTCCGGCACTATCGCCGCGGGAAAAAAGTTCGCGCGGACGCACGGGCGGACATTTATGGCGGGTCGTCGAAACCCTCGTCAGCGGCTCTTTAAGGCCTGCGCATGATTGTCCTGATTACATCGCGGGGACACAGCTACACGCTCAAGAGCATCCTGAAAGGCACGTTTGGATTTCCGACGCCGCCCCTCAGCATCACGACCTACGACAAGGTGCTCGGCTCGCGGCGTTTTGCGAAGGCCACGTATATCTTCTCCGATCTCGAGCGGTTGCCGCCGTTCGAACTGCGCCTTGCAGCCGAACTTTATCGCGCGATGCGTGCGGCGGGCCTGCGCTGCCTCAACGACCCGGCCAAGGTCAAATCGCGCCTGAGCATGTTGCAGACGTTGCACCGCTGCGGGATCAATCCGTTCAACGCTTACCGCGCCGATGAATGTCCGAAGCCTGAGCGCTTCCCAGTGTTCGTGCGCTTTGAATCGGATCATGGCGTCCCGCTGTCCGACCTGATCCATTCGCAGGATGAGCTGGATGCGAGCCTTGCCGCAATCGAAGCCAAAGGAATTCCGCTACGGGGCACCATTGTCGTGGAGTTCTGCGCCGCCTCCGACGATGCGGGGCTGTTCGGGAAATGGGGCGCATTTCGCGTTGGCAAGCAAATGTCCGTCGACCATATCGCGGTCGAAAAGAACTGGCTCGTCAAATACGGCAAATGGGACGACCTTACCGATAAGATCGTCGGCGACGAGCACGAGGCTGTTTCGCTGAATCAATTCGACCCGAATCTGGAGCAGGCTTTCGATCTTGCCTGTATCGAATTCGGCAGAGCCGATTACGCAATCGTCGATGGCGCGACGGTGATCTATGAGATCAACACCAACCCCTATATCGGTCCCTATGTGCCGGATCCAAAACCACTGCGCCTGCAAACGCAGACCATCGCCCGGACCCGCTTTGGAAACGCCCTGAAAGAGATCGACACAAGCGAGAATGGGCATGTCAGCATCGAACTCACCCCGCTGCTCCGCAAATGCAGGCGCTGGCGAATAGGCTGGCTTCTTCCGAAGCATCCGTGAGCCGCGAAAGCTCAACACAAAACAAAACCCCCGGCTTTGACCGGGGGTTTTGCAAATCTCTGATGTCGAGCGCTTACGCGCCATTCAGGAATTGAAGCGGGTCGACGGCTGAAGATCCTTTGCGGATCTCGAAGTGGAGTTGCGGCGACCCCACCTCTCCCGACTGACCCGATTTGGCAATGATCTGGCCGCGCTTGATCGTATCCCCGCGCTTCACCATCAGTTCACTCGCATGGGCATACGCGGTGACATATCCGTTGGAGTGCCGAACCAGGATCAGATTGCCGTATCCCTTGAGCTCGCTGCCCGAATAGGCAACCACGCCATCCTCGGCAGCCTTCACAGGCGTGCCTTCCGGAACGGCGACGTTGATGCCGTCATTCTGCTTGCCGTTTGTCTTCGCGCCGTAAGCCGTGATCACGCGGCCACGCACCGGCCAGCGGAATGTCGGCAGAGCGTTGGTCGCATCAGCAGCTTTCACCGGCGACTGCGCATCGGCGATATCGGTTGTCTCGGTTGCAACACGCGCCTTCTGCTGCTGCTCGCCAGGCGTCGCGGCAGCAACCTTCTGTGCGGCTGGAGCAGCGAGAGGTGCAGCGACAACCTTTGGCGTTTCGGCAACCGCTTGTGGCGCAGGTGCAGCGGCGGCGACCTTGCCGCCCGGAACATTGATCTTGCTGCCGAGCTTCAGCTGCGTCGTCACCGGAATGTTATTGGCGGCGGCAAGCTGCGCGGGCGAAATCTGGTTGCGGCGCGCGATGTTCATCAGCGTGTCGCCTTTGTTAACGACATGCACGCTCGTCGGAAGCGCCGAAGCGGCTTTCGTGCTCGGTGCAGGCGACAGCGCGGGAGGCGTCGCTTGCGCCGTGCGGCGCGGGATCACGAGTTGCTGGCCGGGCTGCAGCACGCGCGGGCCGCCGTAACCGTTGGCCTTCATGATTTCAGCTGAAGGCACGTTGTAGCGCTTCGAAATCACATCGAGCGTATCGGCCGTGCCGACGATGATCGTGGTGCCGCCTTCACGATGGTAGCCGGAGGTCGCAGCAACCGAACGCGGCGCAACCGTTCCTGTGGTTTCGATCGGTGACGATGGAGGCGCGTAAGATCCGATACCGCGACCGCCACCTGCTGTCGGCACGGATGCGACAGGTGCCGCCAGCGGAGCGGACGAGATTGGCGACGTGTGCGGCCGGGCGTATTGCGGAAGCTCACGCGGCTGCTGATAAGAGGATTGCTGTTGCTGCGGAGCCTGATAAGGCGCGCCGCGATAATTGCTCGGCACCGAACCCGTCGACTCCGGCGCACTGCGCGAGGAGAACGGATTGGAGAATGAGTTATCGGAAAACCGGGTCTGGGTGTCGGCGCTACATCCGCCAAATCCGACCGAGACGAGCGTCAGAACCACAAAATGGGGGGCATGACGCGAGCTTAGCAACTCGACAAAGCGGGACATGGTTACTCACTCATACACGCAACTAACACAAATTTGAGTAAACACAGTTCGAGTAAATAACTGTTTAAGGCGCGGAATCCGCTTTAACTTTCATGACGCAATGCGGGCGACACGACGATCTACAGCTCGCGCGCGATCCCCCGCAGCGCTGGCACGAAACGCACCGCGAGCAGGTCTTCCCTCTCGGTGCCATCAGCCGTTTTGACGAAGCGCGTGAGCATTTGCGTGTCGGCCGCTGGCCCAACAGGCGCGACCAGAATTCCGCCAGGCTCCAGACGGCCAAGCAGCGCCGACGACACGTCGTTCATCGCCGCCGTCACGATGATGCGGTCGAACGTGCCCAGCGTCTCCGGAATATCGAACCCGTCTCCGCAGATCACATCGATATTGCTGCAACCGAGCTGGGACAGCATCACACTGGAGCGGTCTGCCAATGTACGGAAGCGCTCAAGGCTGACGACCTCGCGGCAGATTTGCGACAGGATCGCCGCCTGATAGCCCGAGCCCGTGCCTATTTCGAGCACGCGGTGCGTTGGGCCCAAATCGAGTTTTTCCGTCATGTAAGCGACGACGAATGGCTGGCTGATCGTCTGGCCGCAGGCGATCCCCAGCGCGGTGTCGCGGTACGCATAGATTCGGTCGACCGGACGCACGAATAGCTCGCGCGGCACGTTTTCCATGGCCCGCAACACAGCTTGGTCGCTGATCCCGCGCTGACGCAGGTTGAGCAAAAACTTCATTTTCTCTTGTGGCGCTGGCTGAAGCATCGGAATCATCGCTAAGGGTGATGGGCGTTAGGGTTATTGTTTGACAAGAGAATGAATATCCGGTCTCTAAAATAACGGTTCCCTAGCCTGGAACCTCAATGTCGCGTGCAAGTTGTGTGCGAAATATCTATGTTCTTAGGGCAGTAAGCACGCAGTCCAGATTTGTCATTTGGGGGACGAATGCCTGGCCATCTCAAAGCAGGGCCGAAACGATCGATCCTGCTCGTGGAAGATGAGGTCATGATCCGCATGATGGTTGCGGACATGCTGGAAGAGCTTGGCTACACGATTGTCGGCGAAGCGGGCGACATCGACGAAGGCGTCAGGCTCGTGCAGGTGACCGACTTCGACATCGCCATTCTGGACGTGAACGTCAACGGCCGCGTGATTTCACCCGTCGCCGAGGCTGTGCAGATGCGCGGCCTGCCATTTGTGTTTGCGACGGGATATGGCTCGCAGGGCGTACCTGAGAAATTCCGCGACCGCCCGACGCTTCAGAAACCCTTCCAGATCGAAACGCTCGCGAATACCATCGAGAGCGTGTTGAAGGGCATCGCTGCTTAAGCGCTCAGTTACTTCCAGACGCCTTTGAGTTTTTCCGAGAACGCAACGTCAGTGCGGTCGAGCCGCAGCGGCGTGACGGACACGTAGTTCGCGGCGAGTGCGGCAAGATCGGTCCCCTCACCCGGCACTTCCTTCGTCGCGGGCATCTCAAAGCCGATCCAGTAATATGGATTGCCACGTCCATCGTGACGCTGATCGACGCGCAGAAACCCCTGATTGCGCTTACCCTGCTTGGTGACGATCACGCCTTTAACGTCCTCTGGCATGCACGCGGGGAAATTCACGTTGATCACGGTGTCGCGCGGAACGCCGAGCTTCATCACATTGCGGATGATGTCCGGGCCGAATTTCAGCGCGGTCTCCCACAGCGGCTTCTTGCGCGTTTCAAAACTGAATTCCTGCGACAGCGCGAACGACGGCAGGCCGAGGATGGTGCCTTCGAGAGCGCCTGCGATAGTGCCGGAATAAACGACGTCCTCCGCGACATTGCGGCCCTTGTTGACGCCGGACAGTACGAGGTTCGGCATCGTCTCGCCTAGCACATGTCGCGAGCCCATGATGACGCAATCGGTCGGCGTGCCGCGAACGGCGAAGTGGCGCGGACCCACTTCGCGCAAGCGCATCGGATCGTTGAGCGACAGCGAATGCGACACACCCGACTGATCGAGTTCGGGCGCGACCACCCACACGTCTTCCGAAAGTTGTTTCGCGATTTCCTCGACGATCTTGAGGCCCGGTGCATGAATGCCGTCGTCGTTGGTGCAGAGAATTCGCATTTTCTTCTTAGTCCTTCGCGATCACTTTGAGGCCGCCCATATACGGCTGCAGCACATCCGGCACGGCAATCGAGCCGTCTTCCTGCTGATAGGTTTCCATCACGGCAATCAGTGCGCGTCCCACAGCGGTGCCCGAGCCGTTCAGCGTATGAACGAAACGCGGCTTGCCGTCGGGTCCGCGCGAACGCGCATCCATGCGCCGCGCCTGGAAGTCGCCGCACACCGAGCAGGAGGAAATCTCGCGGTACATGCCGCTCTCGCCTTGCCCCGGCATCCATACTTCGATGTCATAAGTCTTTTGTGACGCGAAGCCCATGTCGCCGGTGCACAGCGTCATGACGCGATAATGCAGGCCGAGACGGCGCAGCACTTCCTCGGCGCAAGCAAGCATGCGCTCATGTTCGTTCTTGGATTCTTCCGGCGTGGTGATCGAAACCAGTTCAACTTTGGTGAACTGATGCTGGCGGATCATGCCGCGCGTGTCGCGTCCCGCCGCACCAGCTTCCGCGCGGAAGCATGGCGTCAATGCGGTCAGCCGCATCGGCAATTCTTTTTCGTCGAGAATCGATTCACGGACGAGATTGGTCAGCGGCACTTCGGCTGTAGGGATGAGCCAGTGAGACGAACGCTCTGACATCCACTTGTCGAGAACCTCAGCGCGATATTCAGGCAAATGAGCGGCAATGATTGCCGACATCTTATCGACGATTTCTCCTAGAGATTCGCTCTTCCCTTCACCTTGCCCAGCATCGCCTATTATCCGTCGGATTTCGTCGATGTTTCCTTTGATAGACTGCTCAATGACGTAGCCAATAGATTCGCTTAGGTCGCCAGCGGTTGTCAAAAACTGATCGTCCCGAAATTTCGGCAACTGCGCCGTACCGAACATCGCATTATCACGCACCAACAGCGGCGGGTTCACTTCCGCGTAGCCATGCTCGTTCGTATGAAGATCGAGCATGAACTGGCCGATGGCTCGCTCGAGCCGCGCAAGGCCCTTCTTCAAAACAACGAAACGCGCGCCCGATAGCTTTGCCGCCGTTTCGAAGTCCATGAACTTAAGCGCTTCGCCGAGTTCGACATGCTCCTTCGGCTTGAATGCATAATTACGCTGTGCGCCGTAACGATGATGCTCGACATTGCCGTGCTCGTCCGCGCCGTCCGGCACCTCGGCTAGAGGAAGATTTGGAATCTGCGCAAGTTGCGCTTTCAATTCCTCCTCGGTCTGCTTCACCGTTGCTTCAAGCTCCGGCAGCCTCGTCTTGAGTTCGCCGACCTCGGCCATCAGCGCGTCAGCGCGCGCGTTGTCCTTGTTCTTCTTCGCGTCGCCGATTTCCTTGGAGGCCGCGTTGCGCCGCGCCTGCGCCTGCTCCGATGACAGAATGGCCGCGCGGCGTTTCTCGTCGAGCGCAATCAGCGGCTTTGACAGCGGCTCAAGCCCGCGCCGTTTCAGCGCTGCGTCAAAAGCGTCCGGGTTGTCGCGAATCCATTTGATATCGTGCATGTCGGTTTCCAGTCATGGCCGGTTTTTGCGGCCATCGCGTCAATTCCGGGAGGGTTAGAACAAGCCGCGTCCGTCCGGGTCAAGCCCCGGAAACCGCGAATCGAGAGACTTGGCGGCAATGTTATCCGAAGATCACTCCGCCGGGGTCGTGGCAGGCGGCGTGGGCGGCGCGTCCGCTGGCGGTGTCGCGCTGGCGGCCTCCTTGGCGGCCTTTTTCTCCACGAACGACACCGCGATGATCGAGCCTTCATAGAGGATTAGCAGCGGGATCGCGAGCGAGGCCTGACTGATGACATCCGGCGGCGTCAGGATCGCAGCGATTACGAACGCGACCACGATGAAATAGCGTCGCTTCTCGCGCAGTTGTTTCGAGGTCAGAACACCGATCCGGCCCAGCAGAGTGAGTATGACCGGCAACTGAAACGCGATTCCGAACGCAAAGATCAGCGACATCATTAGCGAGAGATATTCGCCAACCTTCGGCAGCAGCGCGATTTGCGCCGTCTCCGCGCCGCCGACCTGCTGCATGCCGAGCGAGAAGCGGATCAGCATCGGCAGCACGAGGAAATAAACCAGCAGCGAACCGAGCACGAAGAAGATCGGCGTCGCGATCAGATACGGCAGGAACGCGCCGCGCTCGTGTTTGTAGAGACCGGGCGCGACGAACATATAGATCTGCGCTGCCACCACGGGAAACGAGATGAAGCCCGCGCCAAACATGGCGAGCTTCAACTGCGTAAGAAAGTATTCGAGCAGCGCGGTGTAGATGAACTTGGAATTCTCGGGGCCCGCCACCCAGACGAACGGCCACACCAGCACGTTGTAAATCTGTTTGGCGAAGAAGAAGCAGAAGATGAAGGCCACGCCGAACGCCAGCAGCGCCTTGATGAGCCGCGAACGCAACTCGATCAGGTGCTCCATCAAGGGCGCTTTGGTGGCTTCGATGTCTTCGGCGCTCATGACGCTTTGGCGTCCGGCACTTGTGTCGCTGCGCCGGCGTGTGTGGCCGCACTCGCAGGCGTTTCAGTCACAGCCGCATGCGTTTCAGCTCCGACAAATGTCGCCGGTGTCGGCGGCTCAGGCGTTGTCG
>Ga0209023_10007575_pt1 | contig 11072 bp, 10 predicted proteins | sample LakOneMetagenome_FD_187468 | JGI IMG/M metagenome (GOLD analysis project Ga0209023, IMG submission 187468) | Freshwater and sediment microbial communities from Lake Erie, Canada (SPAdes) (version 2) | ecosystem: Environmental > Aquatic > Freshwater > Lentic | place: Lake Erie, Canada...
CAAGGCCTGTCCCGGCCGAGCCACTGGAGGGAATGGCAGTGGCGCCCTGCCCCAAGGTTTGTCGCACCGCATCCGGCAATCCCGGTCCGGTATCTTCCACGATCACGCGCCCGGGCTCGAGCACGACCGTTACCGAACCCTGCTCCGTGTACTGGCATGCATTGCGTATCAGGTTCGCTATTGCAGACTTGCATAATTCAGAAGGCGCACGCACGCTGATCTCAGCACTACCCACACACAGCAGCTTGACAGGCTTGTGTGCCAGCATGGGCTGGTAACGTTCAACCTCGCGTCGCGCAATCTCGCTCACGGACACTGGTGCGAGCAAGCCGACTTCCGGTGCACGGGCCAGCATGAGCATGACACCGACGCATTCCGTGGCCTCTTGTGCCGCGCGATAGATGCGCTGTGCCGGTGCCTGGATTGCCGTGTCCTGGCTTGCTTCCAGCAGGATCTCGGCCGCCCCCATGATCACGGTGAGGGGCGTACGCAACTCGTGACTGACGTCGCCCGTAAAGAAGCGCTCCCGGTCGAGAACCTCCCGCAACTCGGTCGTATGTGCGGCCAGCGCCCGCGCAAGTACGCCAAGCTCGTCCCGGCGTTCGGTGAGCGGCAAGGTCGACGCTCCGCGCTCGACCGCTTCGACGAGCGCGCGAACCGGCCCAACGATCCTGCGCCCGACAAAACGGCCAAGGAAGACCGCCAGCAGCACAAAACCTGCAAAAAATCCCGCAAATACCGAATACACCAGCAGCTCGACCTTCTCGTAGTCGCTTTCATGATCGACGACGACATAGGGGCCACGCGCGTCCGCACCCGACAGCACATGCAGGCCGATGCCATCCACGATTGCGTCCGACACGCCGGCTGGCAGCCCGCGCAGCGATAACGGGATCTCTTCGCCACGGTGGAAACGCAAGCCAGCCGGCAGGTCCGCCGCCAGCCCCGCAGCTTCTCGTGGACGCGCCCAATTCTCGACTTCGGCCAGCCGGTTGTCGACCAGGTAGACCTCGATTCCTTCGACAGCCAATGCAGCCAGCACCGCAAAGAATACGGACAGGACGATGCCGAATAGGAGGAAGGCGGCGACGATCGGCCGGCTCAAGGAATCAGCCTGGCGCATCGGGAAGAACAAGCCGGTAGCCAACGCCGGGAACAGTATGGACCATGGGGAGGGCAAAAGGTTTGTCGAGCGCCTGGCGAAGCGCGTGGATGTGCGTACGCAAAGCATCGCTGTCAGGTCGGTCATCGCCCCAGACAGCCTGCTCGAGGTCATCGCGCGGGACGATCCGCGGAGCGGCACTCATCAGGCAGCGCAGCAAGACATAGCCTGTCCTGGTAAGCACGACTTTCTTGCCGTCGCGGGAAGCATCGAGCACATCGGGATCGAAGACCAGTCCGCCAAAGCGCAGCGCGCGCCCCACCAGCACCGATCCGCCGGAACGACGCACCAGGGCTCTCAGCCGGACCTCGAGCTCCACCAGGGAATAAGGCTTGACCAGGTAGTCGTCCGCGCCGCTGTCGAAGCCGGCAACCTTGTCGGGCAGGCTGTCGCGCGCCGTCAGCATCAGGACCGGTGTCGGTGCACGGAGCTCGGAGCGCAGTTTCCGGCACAGTTCCAGGCCATTCAAGCCGGGAAGCATCACGTCCAGGATGATCACGTCATACAGGCTTTCGGAAGCCAGGGCAAGCCCGCCGTAGCCGTTGCGGGCGGAATCGACCGTATATCCCTTTGGTTCCAGGAAGCCGTACAAATTTGCCAGGATATCCGGATTGTCTTCTACGATGAGGATACGCATCCATGCATTGTAAGGCGAAACAGTCCTTGTCGAGCAGGGTCCGGCCCGCTAAATTTGTTGCAGGAAGGCATGACGAACGCCATGCAGTGCGCGTACGGCAGCAGCAGACGTGACGCCGGCCCGGACGCACGGGCCCCTCGACCCGCCCTGGCCGTAGCTGTACGGCATTGCGCTCGCCCACCAGTGCAATTGTTCTTGCAAGCATTTGAACAGTCGGGCGATACTCGCCGCTCACGTATTCGAGATACAAGATCACGCAGAGACGATATGCACGCAGCAATGGGCACGACCGAGATTTTCCTGATCGCCATGGCGATCATTTTCAGTATTCCCTACCTGATCTGGCGCTTGGGCGACACGGACTATTACGCCCCGCTGGTGGTAGTGCAGATTATTACCGGCATCCTGCTCGGACCAGGCATTCTCGGCAGCGTTTATCCGGAATACTATGGCTTCGTGTTCAATCCCGAGGTAATCCAGTCGCTCAACGGCATTGCTTGGTGGGCCGTGATGATCTTCGTAATGGTCGCGGGCATCGAACTCGACCTGAAAGCGGCCTGGGCGCACCGCCGCGAGAGCATGATCACCGCGTCGCTCGCGCTGGGGACGCCGCTGGTGTTTGGCTGTATCGCCGCGCTCGGCATGCTGGGCTATGCCGGCTGGATCGGTCCGAAGGCCGAGAGCTGGCAATTCGTACTGGCCGTAGGCATGGCCTGCGCTGTCACGGCCTTGCCTATCCTGATATTGCTAATGGAGAAACTGGAGATCCTGCGCCAGCCGATCGGGCAGCGCATCCTGCGCTATGCCAGCCTGGACGATATTGCGATCTGGGGTGTGCTGGCCCTGATCCTGCTCGATTGGGACCGTGTCGGACGTCAGCTCGGGTTCCTGGCGGTGTTCGCACTGGCCACCGTGTTGTTCCGCAAGCTGATGGCCAAATTGCAGGAGACCGACCGCTGGTACGTCAGCCTGGTCTGGTTGGCGGCCTGTTCCTTCGCAGCCGACTGGGCCGGCCTGCACTACATGGTTGGCGCCTTCCTGGCCGGTGCGGTAATGGACGCGCACTGGTTCGACCAGAAGAAGATGGATCTGATGCGTCACCATGTGCTGCTGGCCTTCATGCCGGTGTTCTTCCTGTCCACCGGCTTGCGCACCAACTGGGCGATGGGTGGACCGGCCGTGTTCCTTGTCGCCGCCGTGCTCCTGCTCGCCTCGGTGAGCGGCAAGTTGGCCGGCACCCACATCGCCGGGAAGATCCTCAAGTGGGGTGGGGGCGAGGCATCCATCATCGGCTGGCTGTTGCAGACCAAGGCACTGATCATGATCATCTTCGTCAATATCCTGCTGGACAAGGGGATCATCACCAGCGAAACCTTCACGGCCCTGCTCCTGATGGCCGTGGGCAGTACCATGCTCACCGTTCCCATGGTCTACCCAAGGCTGCGGCGCGTTGCCGCCCTGGTGTTCAAAGCCAGCTGAATTTGCTACGGAAAATACAGGTACAGCAGCCACAATGCCACGCCCAGCAAGGGCGCGAACACGATCAGGAAGGGCGTGGTGCGCACTCCTATCAGATCGGGCAGCTGGATGCACCCGCGGTCACCCCAGGCCAGCACGTTCGAGCTGAGGCTTCTGGACAATTCGGCGTAGAGATAGCTGCCCGCCAGGAGTCCGGCGATCCCGGCGACGGCATCCAGATTCCCTTGTCCCAAGGCTGCGGCGCCTGTTCCTGGGCAATATCCGATCAAGGCAAACCCTGCTCCGAAGACCAGGCCGCCAAGCACATTGGCCGCATACTTCGTGGGTTTGAGCTGCAGCTTGACGAGTCCGAGAGCGTGCATGGCGAAAATGCCGATCATCCCGACAAGAATAGCCGCCAGCATGATTTTCATGACCGTGAAATCGGTCAGCAGAAGCGCCCCAAGCAGAACCTCGTACTTGGCAACGCCGCCTTTCTGCAACAGGAAACCGAAGATAATCCCGAAGAATAGACCCAATGCGAGCTGCCTTGGCGCGTCGCTTTTCCCGGCCCCGCCATCCGTGCTTCCTGGTGGCTTGCCGTGGTCAACGCCGGGCTTTGCGGATGTGTTATCCATACATCACCTGCGCTACCAGGGAACCGCCTGCGAAGAAGCATGCCAGCGCAATCCACGACCCGACCGACAATTGCAGTGCGCCGCTGATTCCATGGCCACTTGTGCACCCGCCTGCAAGCCGCGCCCCGAACGCCATGATCACTCCGCCAACGAAAGCGACAGACAGACGCAGCGGTACAGAGTCTCCGAAATGCGCCTCCCACAGCGGGGGGATAACGCTGGCATGGAATTCGCCACCCGACAAGGCGGCGAAGAATGCCCCGACGACAATGCCGAATGCGAGCATGACTTCCCACTCGATTTTGGGAGTCTTATCCTGATAAAACGCCAGGGAGTCGGTGTGTTCCCTGGCGACCAGGTAGCCCAGCAGGCCGGCCATGCGTGCGAAAGCAGTCGACACGCCCAGCGGTTTGCTAGAAAAGTAAAATGTCGCCATCGAGAGGACGCCGATAAGGGCGCCGACCACATACGGATTCCATGCGCCGCCAGCCGTGTTCATGTCCGTCTCCTTCGCGCGTTATTCGACCTGATTCCTGTTTAATGGCAGTCCGAGCTTGTCCCATGCCGTTATACCGCCAAGCATGTTAAAGACGTTCGTATACTCGTTACGCCGAAGGATACTGACCGCAAGCCCGGAGCGATGCCCCACGCTGCAGTGGGCGACGATCCGGCGATCCTTGGGAATCGCGGGAAGGTTTTCTTCGAGATGGCCCACGAAGCTATGGTGCGCGCCCGGTATGTGTTTCTCCTTCCACTCCATGTCGTCGCGCACGTCCAGGATAGTCAGGTCCCCTTCCTCGTTCCAGCGCGCAGCCTCGCTGGCGCTCGTCGTGCCCGATGCTTCGATGGGCAGGCCCGCTTCGCGCCATGCCTCGACCCCGTTCACAAGCACTCCCTCGACGCGGTCGAGGCCGATGCGTGCAAGCTGTGCGATTGCTACAGGCGCCTTGGAGGGATGTTCCACGATCAGGAAGATCGGTGTCTGTTCGTCTGCGAGCCAGCCGCCGAAGGTGGACAGCCCCTCCAGCCATACGTTGTACGAGCCCGGAATGTGTGCGCCTGCGAAGGCATCAGGCGATCGGGTATCGATCACTACCCCGTCCCTGGCGCGCTCCTGGAATGCCTTTGGCAACAGCACGCGATCGGCGGGGGATGAGGGCACGGGCCGTCCTGCCTCCAGGTTGACCACTTCCATGTGCGAGAAATACGGTGGCCGCGGCAGATGTTCACCGTCCTTCTGCGCCATGAATTCCGCGCGGGTTTTCTTGAATACAGGATTGGTCGCACGTTCGATGCCCAGCGTTGACTCGTCGCGCTCGGAAATGTTCCCCCCACATGCAGATCCCGCGCCGTGCGCCGGCAAGAGGATCGCCTGGTCACCAAGCGGTGCCAGTTTCTGGTGCACCGAATCGTAGAGCAGTCCCGCATTTTCTGCGGTTTTTTCCGGGTCCGAAAGGTCAGTCCTTCCGGTATCACCCACGAACAGGGCATCTCCGGTAAACACGCCCCAGCACTGGTCGCCGGCGTCATTGGGATAGACCGCATAGGACATGCTCTCGGGCGTGTGTCCTGGGGTAGCCAGCGCGACGAAGCGCGTCGTTCCCACCGTGAATTCCTCGCCATCCGCTACCTGCACATCGACGCGGCCGAACAGGGGATGTTTGCCCGCCAGAATCTTGGCGCCGGTGAGTTCTGCCAGGCTTGCGGACCCGAACTCGAAATCCTCTTGGCGATGCGTTTCGATGCAATAGGCAATGCTCAAGTCATTGTCGCGTGCCAGTTGCAGATACTCTGCCACGTCCCGCCGCGGATCGACGACCACTGCAAGCCCGTTGCCGCATCCGAGCACATAGGCGTTGTGGCCTAATCCCTGCGTTTTAACCCGTTGAAAAAACATGTTCCGCTCCTTTCGTTGAGTCAGTCATGCCTGCGGGACGGCTGTGATTGCCGTCCTTACTGTCGCACAATGCGCTGCCGAGCAGCGCACATGTTGCGATGCGCAGGGCCTCCGTGCGTGTGGAATCGTTCGCCGTCGCCGATGCGCACGAGTCTCAAATCGGGCTCCATATAACCGTGCAGATCACTGATCTGCAAGATGGCCGGGCAGTGCTTCGTCGTTATCTTCATGGGCCCTTGACCTAGTGTCGCCACCCAGGATTAGCTGCACGTTAACGGGCGCGAGCGGGAAATGGTCGTGCCGCCAGATTTTCCCTGCCGCCCTCTGGTGCTTACCGGGCGACGGCGCCGAGCGGCTGTACCTCGACGATACCGTGGTGCGCGGCCGGAAGCGGCTTGACCAAGCGGATGCGGTCCAGCTCCAGCCCGCCTTTCGTCAGGCTCTTCCCCGGCAAAGAGTCGAGGTACATCTTCACGACGTCGGTGCCGTCCAGCGGTGCGCCCTTCTCGTCCTTTACCACCACGACCCCTTTGGCCGGCAGCCTGTTGACGAGGGCCGGAATCTCCTTGTACCAAAGTCCGGCCACGGTATAGGTCGCGTCCATGCGCATCGGCTTGCCATTGATGCGCATATTGCTCACACGCGAACCCTGCGGCGCCTGCGGGTTGAAATCCGCCGTCAGTCCGCTGATGCCCGCGGTCCAGCCATTGATCCATTCACCGGACCGGGCCTGCGTGTTCTGGGGATTGCCCTCGAGTGCTTTCTTGATCTGGATCCCGGTCAGCTCGCCGCGTGCGATCTGGGCTCCCATCGGCAGGAAGTGGTACAGATCCTCGAGCTTGATCGGCCCGGGCGCTACCGCCGTGCCATAGCGAAAGCCCGTGAGCATGCCGAGCTGCGCCCCGCTCTGCCGGCGGAAGGCATCGGTCAGGAAGTCGTGCGACGAACCCTCGATCACCGCCGGCATGCGCTCGTTGCTGAAGTTACTGCGGTGCAGCGGTACTTCCGTCTGTCCGACCACGGTGTCGATCGGGTAGCGCAGCAAGGCGCCGCTGAACGGGTTGGCAATGGCGCCCGGTTTGAACGCAGGGCCGCTGACCAGCGGCGCCCGCACCTGCGCGACCATGGCGGCAATACGCTTGTCTTCGGCCAGCTGCTCCGTGATCCTGTGCGACACGTAGCGCCTGTCGGCGACCACGCCCTTGTGCACGCGCACCTGCAGTTCGCCCACCACCTGGCCGTCCATGCCCTGTTCCACGATCAGGGTGCCATTGCGGGACACTACCGGCTTCGGCGTGATCTCATGCTTGTCCGACGAAAGGATCACATCGACGCCAGGAATGGCATCGGCCAGCGTCAGGTTGCCGTGCAGGCCCAGCTCCGAGATAACGACGAGCAGGTCGACATCCTGCGCGCGCACTTGTTGTACGTACTTCGCATATTCTTCCTTGCCATCGGTGAAACGCAGGCCTGCCGTGACCTTCTGGTCACCCGCCTGCGGGCCGCGGTCCGAAGTAAAGCCTATGATGCCAACCCGAAGGCCGCCGACCTGCTTGATGAGGTAAGGAGGAGCTACGGTCTGTCCATTCTTTGCTTTCAGACCGGGATAGTTATCGTAGTACAGGTTCGCGATCACCGGGTTCCAGCGCGCTTTCGGGTTTGGACCGGTAAAGTACGACAGGAATTTGTCTGCCCCGTAGACATAATCCCAGTTGCCGGGCGCATAGGCGTCGAAGCGGAAGGCGTTGAGCACCTCGATCATCGCTTCCCCCTTGGTGAACAGTGCTTCGGCCCCGCCATGCAAGGTGTCGCCTGTATTGACCAGTAAGGTCTTTTCGGGATTGGCGTGGCGGATCTGTTCCACCAGCGTGTAGATGCGCGCAACGCCGCCTTCCGTCTTGCCCGCCGCGTCGCTGCGCACGCTTGCGTGTGGCACCAGGTGGCCGTGAAGGTCGCCCATGTGGATCAGGGTTACCTCGCCCGTACGGTCCGAGGCGCTCGCCTGCGCTCCCATGCCGAAGACCAGGCCCGCGAGGGCAAACGTCGCTGCTTTATGCAATTTCATTCGAAGCTCCTTGAGTGGCACTGCCCCGCGCAACGGTCAATGAGGACCTGCGCTGGAGCGCTGCCCAATCGTAAGCGGCCGCGATTAAGGCAGCGTTATCGGCAGTACGGATATGCCGGCAACGCAGTCCTGCACTGGGCAGTGTCCACTACCATGGAGGCGGCGGGCTTCAAGGCTTGATGTAGGCGTACCCCTCCTGTGACTGCAGTCGCGCCACTTCCGCAACACCGGACGGCACCACGGTCGCTTCCGGAAGCACCCGCTTGCGATCGATCTTGCGCCCCTCGAGGGTGTTATTGCATACCCGGAACTGGACCTTGCGGTTCGCGAGTTCCTGGACCACCGCGTCGTAGGGATTGCCGTTCTTGTCCTTGGCGTCCTCGAGCAGGAAGTCGATCCCGGCGCCATGGGTGACCACGACGATGCTGGCGTTCGGACTGGCGTTCAAGTGGTTACGGATATTGCCGAGCGCCTGCATGGCGTTGCTCGCGTCGCTGATGTGGTACACGACTTTCTCAGGCCGCCCAGCGGCGCCGGCGCTCACGGCAAGGCTCAGGAACAGCATGGCAGCGATTACACGGAACAGTTTCATATCGTCTCCTTTGATTGGTAAGCGGCGTTACTTCTGCTGCAGGCTCTCCCGCTCCATGAGCAGGAAGGTCCCGTAGGCGTTGATGCGGTTGGCCTGCGCAAATGCAGGATAGCCTGCGTACGCGCTCCAGTCGACCTTCGCATAGGCTTCGTCGAAGGTCGCCAGCTCCGCGACCGCCTCGCCCATCACCTTGCGCAGGAAAATCAGGTAGGAGCGAGTCAGCGCGAGGTCCTTGCCCGGATCGCGCGACACATCGCCGTGGCCGGGCACTACCACGGCCGGGGCCAGCGCCAGCATGCGCTCGAGTGCGCCCAGCCACACGCGGCTGTCGGCATCGCCCACGAAGGGCAGCCGCCCGGTGAAGAACAGGTCGCCCGCGAAGAGCAAGCGGTCTTCGACGACGGCCAACATGATGTCGTCCGGTGCATGGGCGCCGCTGGTGTCGATCACTTGGAAGTGCAGTCCGCCCATCTCAAACGCGATCGGCTTGCCTCGCGGGAAAGAGAGCCAGCGGTCCGCCGGCAGCAGGCGCGTGCGGCCATCGACCCACGGCTTGAGAGCTTCTTTGCGCTGCGCCAGGCGCAGTGCGGCCGTGTCCGAGGCCAGGTAGGCGCGGCCCTGCTCGTGCGCCCAGATCTCGGCACCCGCCGCCTTGAATGCCTGCAGTCCGTAGAAATGATCAGCATGGTAGTGGCTAACGATGACGCGGCGGATCGGCTGTTTCGTCACGCCGCGAATGGCCAGCACCATCGCCTCGCCCAGGGCCGGCGTGCCGAGCGCGTCGAAGACGACCACGCCATCCCCGGTAACCACGAAACCGGCGTTCGACATGAAGCCGGCGTTGGCGTTGTCGGCCATGCCGGAGTGCCCCCTGAACATGTACGCGTGTGCGCTGACCTTGATGGGCTGCAGCACCGGAAGCGGCGCCGCGGCGGCGCCGGCCGCCAGCCAGGACACGGCGGACAACACCAGCAGGAGGCGCCACACCCTGTGCGGGAGTGCCGCCGCGATACGAATCGACTGCATGTTCAGGTCCTTCTGCGCACGGTGGCGCATGTCAAGAAACGGGTCAGAAATTCAGGTCCTCGGCCACCGCCGCGATTCCCGCGCGTGCGCAGGTGTCGTCGGCGGCGCCACCAGGAGCGCCGGAGACGCCAATCGCGCCCACCAATGCACCGTTGGCCTCGACGGGAATGCCGCCGCCGACGGCCAGCACGCGGCGGATGTGCCGGATCCCGCTGGCCTCGGCGCCCTCCTTGGTGGACAGCGCGAGCGCCGTGGTGCCCATCTTGAAACTGGCTGCGGTCCAGGCCTTGTCGGCCGCTGCGTCCACCGTATGGCTTCCCGCCAGGCGGTCGCGAAGCACTACCTGCACTTGGCCGCCGCGGTCGGCCACCGCCACCGCCACCTGGTAGCCGGCCTGGCGGCATGCAGCCAGCGCGGCCTGGGCCATGCGCAGGGCCAGTTCGGGACTCATCAGGGTGACGGTGTAGGTGGCAGGCGCAGGCGCCTGCGCCGCGGCGGAGCCGGCGTTCAGCGCCAGCAGCAGCACGCCGCCGAGGATGCGCAGTCTCATTCGGTTCTCCTGTTTTTGGATGCGGCCAGCGCGCGGCGCGCGCCGGCCAAGGCTTCGTCGAGATAGGCGCCGTACATGCCGGCGACGTCCCCGCCCTCGAGCACAGGCACCAGCAGTTTGCCGTGGCCGTCGAGTATGGCCACGCTGGGCGCCACCCGGATACCGTAGCGCGACGCCAATGCTTTGCCGCTGCTGGCCTGCTTATCGAAGCCGCGCAATGGCGCGGTCGACGCCAAGCCGGCTTCGCGTATGATCGGACGCTGGCCCGGCACACCTTCCCGGGACAGAGGCAGAAGGTAGTTGCGCCGCACTGTTTCGCAGTAGCTGCAGTCAGGCAGCGAGAACAGAATCACGAGCGGTACGCGGCGCTGGGCGGCATCGTGGCCGTCTGCGGCCAGATCGCCCGAGGCAGGTAAAGCCGTGTGCTGTGCTGACGCGCCACTACCGGCCACGCACGCCGCCAGCAGCGCCGTGTGCACAATGGCGCGCAGCACAACCCCTGCACGCTCAGTAGGCCGGGAAGTAAGCACGCGTCTTGCCCAAGTCGTAGGACCACGGCAGGCCGGCGTTTTTCCAGCCGTTCAGGATCCGCTGGCCACGCTTCTCACCCGATGCCACGGCGTCTCCTTCGAAGCCGTCGACGACCGTGTACACCGATGTGTAGCCCAGTTGGCTCAGCAGGTTGGCCGCGCGTGCGCTGCGGTCGCCCGAGCGGCAGATCACGAGCACGGGAGCATCCTTGCCGAGTCCGGCCGTTTGCAGCCGGCGCGCCAGTTCCGGGCCGAAGTCGCTGTTGACATCGAGCTTGAAACGGCCGGCCTTGTCGTCCCATGGGGCGTCCTCCGGGTGTTCGACATAGGGAATATTGGCATCCACCACGGTCGGCAGGCCGACGTAGGCGACTTCGTAGCGGGTCCGCACGTCGACGAAATAGGCGCGCGGGCCCAGCTCGCGCTTCATCGCGTAGGCCTCGCGTGCATCGAGGTAGCGCCCCGCGATGGTCTGCTTGTTCTTCGGCACCGCACTCGCCTCGACCGCCCAGGCGTG
>Ga0209023_10007576_pt1 | contig 11072 bp, 8 predicted proteins | sample LakOneMetagenome_FD_187468 | JGI IMG/M metagenome (GOLD analysis project Ga0209023, IMG submission 187468) | Freshwater and sediment microbial communities from Lake Erie, Canada (SPAdes) (version 2) | ecosystem: Environmental > Aquatic > Freshwater > Lentic | place: Lake Erie, Canada | collected...
CGTGGTTTATGCGGATGGGACTGTATTCGGGAAACCGTATCTACAAGCAGAACTTGCTCAAGATCTACATGTCGGTGATCGAGAACCGCTATAAAACGGCGACAGTTAAAAAGATCGAGGGCGATCTCCGTAAATTTGCCGATTCGAATCCGGTCGTCAATCCCGGCAAACTCACCGATGCTGAGGAAAACGTTCTCGGCAAAAATTACGACTTGCTCAAGGCCTATTTGATGCTCACCGGCCCGTTCAAAGACAAGGCCGATCCGACGCATATTTCGACAGCGCTTAAAGACTATTGGACAACCGAATCAAAGATCCCGCCCGATCTAAAACTCGTTGCCGGACAACAGCTCGATTTCTGGGCCAAACAGGTGGACCGCGATGATGACGATTACCGTTTTCCGCGGATCATGCAGGATGGCAAATTGGTCGATGATGCCCGCAAGAAGCTGCAGGCTTTCCCGGCCGTCTATCGCTATTACAAACGAAAGGTCACTGAGATCAGCAAGGTCGTTGACGACAAGGTCGGTTTGACGACTGTTGAAGCGATATTGACGCGAAACGGTGCCGATGTCAGCTTGATCGACGGCAATTACACTGTGCCGAGTGCGTATACGAAACCCGGTTTCCAGTTTATGAAAAAAGCTATTGCCGAGGCGAACGAAAAGCTGAGCGAAGACGATTGGGTGATGGGCGAGCTTGGCAAAAAAGAGGTCGCACAGACCACTGACGCGGCTAAGCTAGAGGATCGATACTATCGCGATTATGCCGACCACTGGCGTGCTTTTGTTAAAAATGTCAGCGTAAAGCCGTACAAATCAAAAGAGACAGCTTCGACCGCGTTACAGACATTTTCGTCTGCCAATTCCCCGATGAAGATCTTGTTGATCGAGGTCAGCAAGAATACAAACCTGTCGGCAAAGCCCGAAGTTCAGGGCTGGTGGGAATGGATCAAGAGCCTGATTTTTGCCGAAGAAAGTACAGACACTGGCGGCAGCACAGCACCTGAAAAGGAATTTCGCCCGCTTTTCGCTTTCATCGGCAAGAAAGAAGACAAGGACAACGCTCCGGTCGAAAAATATCGAAACGAGATCGGCAAGATCTCAAATGCCATCAATGGGATTTCCGCAGACGCCTTAAAGCAGATCGCACAGGAACTCGCAAATGACACCGATAAACTCGGCCTGCGAAAGTCGGAAACAGCTATCTCAAATCTTATTCAAGGATTTAATGAAACACCTTCGTCGCAGGAGGTCGCGCAATTGATCCAACAACCGCTTGGCAATCTCAAGACGCTGCTAGGTGCGGATGCGAAAACGCAGATCGCTAAAGAATGGACCGAGGTCATCTTGCCCGCTGCGAAGGAGATCGAGAAAGGCTATCCGTTCGAGGACGGCACTGGCGAAGCCGATCTGACGAAGCTGACGGCATTCCTTAATCCGGTCGACGGCAAACTGTCGAAATTCTACGATGACCGCTTGAAGAAATATTTTGAGGAGTCGAACGGTGCTTTGAAACTGAAAGACACCGCCGAGGTCAAATTCAGCGATGATTTTATCGCGTATTTGAATAAAGCATTTGCTCTGAGAAAGGCACTCTTCGGCACGAGTGCAACGCCGAAATTCGAATACGAATTCGCGTTCAAACCGGGCAAAGAAGCGATCATTGAGATCGTTATCGACGGTCAAAAGATCACGTCTGAGGGCACAGCATCGATCAAGGGTTCATTCCCGGCACCTGCCTCGGCCGAGACGGGCGTAATAATGAACATGGCGGGTTCGGCTCCGGCGACGACATCCGCAACACCGCCGGTGAGCACATCGACACCGGTTTCCGGACCAAAACCGTCGACAACCGACACTGGCGGTTCGTCCCTCAAATTCCCCGGCAATTGGGGATTGTTCCGATTCGTTGATGCCGGCAAGGCCGCGAAACAACCAGGCGGAGAGTATGCATTGAGCTATACCCTCGGCGGCAAAGCGATCTCGGCAACGATCAAACCAAGTGGCGGAGATCTGTTTGATAAGAGCATATTCAAACAGATCAAGGCACCGCAGAATTTCTTGAAATAGGCGTAATGTTATGGAAAATGTAAAGCAATTACTCGATGGCGGCGATTTGACCGGTGCTGTCGCGGCCGCACTTGATGTTGTTCGTGCAAATCCGACCAACATTCCAGCACGCATCTTTTTGTTTGAATTGTCGTTGTTTTCAGGCGATTGGGACCGGGCGGAAAAACAGCTCGATGTCATTGGTCATCAGGATGCGAACGCATTGATCGGCTCGATGATCTTTCGTCAGTGCCTTCATGCGGAAAAAGATCGAATGAAGTTTTTCGCGGACGGCCTGAAGCCGGGTATTCTCGCTCCGCCACCCTCATACATCGAAGATCTGCTTGCCGCCAACAACCGAATTCGCGAGGGCAATTCGGGCGAAGCCCGTAAGATACTCGACGCCGTCGAGGAAGAGCGTCCGGCTTTTGCCTGCAAGGTTAACGGCAACGATGTTGAAGATTTCCGCGATTACAATGATGCAACGATGTGCCTGTTCGAGGTCATATTCAAAGACTCGTACACTTGGCTACCATTCGAGAATATTAATAGGATCGAGTTCTTCGCGCCAAAATCGCTCCGCGACCTATATTGGCTGCAGGCTCAGGTCGATATGACCAACGGAACAAGCGGCGAGATGTTCTTTCCGGCACTCTATTGCGGTTCGTGGAAGCAAGACAACGATATGGTCCGTCTCGGGCGCATGACCGACTGGCTCGACATCGGCGACGATCTTTTTACCGGCGAGGGTACAAAACTTTTCTGGATGGACGGCAAAGACCGTTCGATACTGGATATTCAGACGATCGAATTCAATCATGAATAGGGCTGGAAGCGATATTTTTAATGCTTTTTGCGCAAAATTCGGTTATGATACTCGCGAATTCGGCAATTAATTAAGATTTACCCGTCTTTGTATCTACGACAAGGAGTCTTTTTTTGATGAGCGACGAACTTCAAATTCCGCGTGTGATCGATCTTGACGCGCTTCTTCAGCCTGTATCCGAAGAAAATCCGTCGGGTGAGAGCCTGCGTTACTCAGGGCTTTACGACGAGATAGCTGAGGCTCGTCGCGCCGACGTAGATGTCAATCAAGGCGAATGGCAGACCGAACTCAAAGTTGCCGATCATCGAAAGGTCGTTAGTCTTGCAATTCCCGCACTTACAGATAAGTCGAAAGATCTACAGATCGCGGTTTGGCTTTCCGAGGCATTGATCAAACTGCACAATTTCGCTGGTCTTCGCGATAGCTTGAAGCTCGTCGCCGGCTTGCAGGAAAATTTTTGGGATACGCTTCATCCCGAGATCGACGAAGGCGATATGGAAGGCCGTGCAAATGCCGTTGCTTGGCTCGATGCACAGGGAGCGACGGTGGTTCGCTCGTGTGCACTGACCGAAGGGCCGGGATTCGGTTTTTCCGACTGGCAGGACGCAAAGCGGTTCGATTTTCCGGAAAATCTCGAGATGCTCGATTCTGAGAGTCAGGCGAAGTTCAGTGAACTCAAACAGCAAGCCGAGACTGAAAATCGTGTCACGTCCGACAAATGGAAATCGGCCGTTAACCAGACCCGCCGGGCATTTTGCGAACAAACGATTTTCACGATCGACGAATGCTGGACTGCTTTCGCTGAACTAAATCGCGTCATCGAAGAAAAATACGATCGCAATCAAATGCCCGGGCTTTCGAGTTTGCAAAAAGCGCTCGATGACGTGCATGAACAGGCCAAAAAGCTACTCGAACGAAAACGTGCCGAAGAACCGGACGAAAACGACGGTTATGAGGATGAATCAAGCGAAGGCGGACATGTGAACGCTGATGGCGAGGCGACAACTGGCGGATCGGGGGGCGGTCCTGTTCGCAGTCGTCCCGAGGCTCTCAAGCGTCTCGGCGAGATCGCGATGTTTTTCCAAAAGACCGAGCCCCACAGTCCGGTCGCCTACCTCGTCCAACGAGCAGTAAAATGGGGAAATATGCCGCTCGAAACGTGGCTTCAGGACGTGATCAAGGATGAGAACGTCTTGCACCAGCTACGGGAAACTCTCGGAATCGGAGGGTCGTCGTCGGGTGGTAGCGTCGATGGTGGTTGGGGAGAGAGTTCGGACAGTTCGTCGTCAGAAGAAACAACAAGTTCGGGTAGTGACGAGTGGTAAAGCATTTTCGAATTTATTGCTACCCGTATGGGCGGTGATAATTGGTGTCAGATTTGCAATGATTTTTTATATTAAAACGGTTAAAGCCAAAGGAGATTAAAAGAATGCCAAAAAAAGAAAGTTTGCAGCATAAGATCGACCGGGTTCGCCCGCCTCGAGTACAGATCACCTACGATGTCGAGGTCGGCGGTGCTATCGAACTCAAAGAATTGCCGTTCGTTATCGGCGTCATGGGTGATTTCGTCGGGAAACCCGAAGAAGCTCTCCCGGCGCTGAAGAACCGCAAGTTTGTTGAGATCGATCCGGACAATTTCAATCAGGTGCTTTCCGGTATGGCTCCGCGGCTAGCTTACACCATCGACAACAAAATGACCGACGATGGCAGCAAGATGGGCATCGAGCTAAAGTTCAATGACATCGAGGACTTCGAGCCGGATCAGATCGTCCAACAGGTGGAACCGCTCCGGAAACTCGTCGAGGCACGGCAGAAGCTCGCTGATCTTCGTTCGAAGATGGACGGAAACGAAAAACTCGAATCAATGCTCGAAGACATCATCTCGAATGCATCACAACAAAAAGAATTGAGCGATGAACTAGGTATCGACGCGAAGGAGGATTAAGAGAAAATGGCAAAGACAAAAGAGGAAAGTGCTGCCGCACAAACTGTCGAGACCGAAGCCGGCGGAGGCCTGCTTGACAAGATCTTGACCGACGGGCGAATGGCACGCGACGACTATCAAAAAGAACGAGCAAAGGACATGATCGGCGAATTCGTTTCGCAGGTAATGAGCGGTGAACTAACGATGTCCAAGAATATGGACGTTGCGATCAATTCGCGTATCGCGGAGATCGACCGCCTGGTTTCGGCCCAGATGAACGAGATAATGCACCACGAGGATTTCCAGAAACTGGAAGGCTCATGGCGTGGTCTTCATCACCTTATTAAGAATAGCCTGACCGGACCGATGCTGAAGATCAAAGTTATGAGCGTAACTAAAAAAGACATGCTCAAGGATTTTGAACGGGCACTCGAATTCGATCAGTCAGCGATGTTCAAAAAGGTTTACGAAGAAGAATACGGCACTTTTGGCGGAGCACCTTTCGGCGCTCTGATCGGCGATTTTGAATTCGGCAACCATCCGCAAGACATGGCGTTGCTCGAAAGCATCTCGCAGGTCGCGGCGGCGGCACACGCCCCGTTTCTGAGCGCAGCTTCGTCGGGAATGTTTGGTTGGGATTCATACTCGGAAATGTCGGAAGTTCGCGATGTCGCGAAGATATTTGACCGCACCGAATATATGAAATGGCGCAGCTTCCGGGAATCTGAAGATTCTCGCTATGTCGGGCTGACGATGCCTCACGTTTTGATGCGGGAACCTTATGGTGCCGCAACAAAACCGACGGAAACGTTTCGCTTTGAGGAAGATGTCGACGGCAAAGATCACAAGAAATATCTTTGGGGCAATGCCGCTTACGCAATGGGAACCCGCCTGACAGAGGCTTTCTCGATGTATGGCTGGTGCGTTGCTATCCGCGGAGTCGAAGGCGGCGGCCTTGTTCAGGGATTGCCGACACACACCTTTGAAACTGATGAAGGCGAGGTCGCGATGAAATGTCCGACCGAAGTAGCGATCACTGATCGCCGCGAGAAAGAATTTGCCGACAACGGCTTTATTCCTCTCGTTCACTGTAAAGGCACCGATTACGCCGCCTTTTTTGGCACCCAATCGGCCAATAAGGCTAAGAAATATGATTCGGATGCGGCAAATGCAAATGCACGGCTTTCAACGCAATTGCAATATATTTTCGCTGTTTCGCGTTTCGCCCATTACCTCAAGTCGATGATGCGTGACAAGATCGGTTCATTTATGTCGCGGAAGGATTGCGAGATGTTTCTCAATCAGTGGATCAACAACTACGTAACCGATGACGATACAGCTTCGCCGGCAACTAAAGCCCAATACCCTTTGCGCGAAGCCCGGGTCGATGTTTCGGAAATTCCAGGCAAGCCGGGTTGCTATCGCGCGGTGGCCTTTATGCGGCCGCATTTCCAGTTGGACGAACTATCGGTGTCGCTGCGACTCGTTGCCGATCTGCCGGCTCCGGCCAATGGCTAGTACCGGAAAACTTTTTGCGGGTATTTTTCCATAATATCCGCAAAAAGTATTCTTCGTTTCGTCCTTCATTTGTAGCTGATGAAATAAGTTCGTTAGCGAGTTTATAGTTCATAGATTGACATAAAGGAGCAAAAAAATGGCAGCAGTAGATTATTTCTTGAAGATTGATGGTGTTGACGGCGAAAGCGCAGATCATAAACATAAAGGCGAGATCGATATCGAATCATTTTCGTGGGGAGCTTCACAGGGTGGATCCCATTCTAGCGGCGGCGGCGGCGGCGCAGGAAAAGTCGTGATGCAGGACCTCCACTTCGTCATGAAGGTAAGCAAGGCCTCACCGAAACTAATGCTTGCGTGTGCGAGCGGCCAGCACATCAAAAAGGCTGTGTTGGTTTGCCGCAAGGCCGGTAAAGACCAACAGGAATTCCTCAAAATATCATTGACCGATCTTTTGGTGTCGTCATATCAGACGGGCGGCAGTGGGCACAGCGAAGTAGTTCCGACCGAACAGGTCTCGATCAATTTTGCAAAGATCGAGGTCGAATACAAGGAACAGAAACCGGATGGAACATTAGGCGGTGCGGTCAAAGCCGGCTGGGATGTCAAAGCCAACAAAACTGTTTAGGTTTAAGATCCGGTTAGATAAGTTTGCAGAATGTTGTTGCGACAGAATTTTATTCAGCCGCAGCAACCTTCTGCAATATTCGTTTCTCAAAGCAAATTTTTCGCACGAATAACATGGCCCGCAGAGATCTCGAAATAAGAGTCACCCCGTCCGTCCTCGATCGTTTGATCGACTATGAGCCGAGAGTCGCGACCGAGGCTCCAAAGTCGCGTTCGACGAGTCTGCACGAGTTGAAGATCGCAGTCCGACGCGACCTAGAATGGCTATTAAATACAAGATGTCACGGTGACCTTGAGGATGTTGAAAACGTCGAGGTTCGACGTTCAGTAGCCTTTTACGGATTGCCGGATATTATGGGAATGAGCCCGAAGAGTCCGGCGGAGCAAAAGCGCCTGACCAAGGCACTGGAAATGGCAATAAAGTATTTTGAACCGCGTTTTCTGTCTCCTAAGGTCACGCTCGATCCGGTTGAGAGTGTTGACCGGCAATTGAAATTCCGTATCGAGGCCCGCCTGGATGTCGAACCGACACCGGAACCGATCGTTTTCGACACTGTTCTTCAGACCGGAAGCGGCGAGTTTGCGGTAATCGAAAAATAGGGACGGGAGCCTTTGGCCACGATTAACGTTAGTCCGCCATTTTGTTTCAACATTGGTAGATTTCTAGGCTATAATACCACAGAAAATGCGTGACGAACTCTTAGGATATTACGAGCGGGAACTCGTCTTTCTGCGCCGTATGGGTGCCGAGTTCGCAAGGCGTTATCCGAAGATCGCCGCCCGTCTCGAACTCGATGAAGAAAAGATCGAAGATCCTCATGTTGAGCGGATGATCGAGGCGTTTGCCTATCTTACCGGACGGGTCGGTCTAAAGCTCGACGACGAACTGCCCGAGATCACCGAAGCATTTTTTAATGTACTATACCCACACTACCTCGCACCGATCCCATCAATGGCGATCGCTCAGTTTTCATACGGTTCCCCAAACGACAAATTGACTGCTGTCCAACGTATGGAGAAAGGGTCACGGCTAAATTCGCGTCCGATCGAGGGCAGCCCGTGCCGCTTTCGCACGGCTTATGACGTCGATCTGATGCCGATGGAGATAGAATCGGCATGGCTCGAGTCAGCTGCACCAACAGATGGACGCGGGAAATTTGCAGATAGCCACATCAAGATCGAAATGCGTTGCTTTGGAAACGCCAATTTGCACGAGATGAAGCTCGGTGCGACAGGGCAATCGCCTGAATCGATCAGGTTTTATCTCGACGGCGATCCGCAGCTCGTATTTCCTTTGTACGAGATCATCTTTAATCACGCGAGTACGGTAGAGTTTCGCGCGAAAGAGCCGCCGATCGGCAACAAGACGCTCAAGACAATGACCAACATGCAGATGAAACTGCCTGATCCAGTCATTTTTCCGGCCGCTGACGTAATAAAACAAGTTGGCTTTAACGATGATCAGTCGCTCCTACCCTATACCAAACGCTCGTTCATGGGATATCGCCTGCTGAGCGAGTATTTCGCGTTTCCGTACAAGTTTTTGTTCTTTGACTTGCACGGACTAGGCCAGGCGATCGAACGAAAATTCGGAAGCCATTTCGACATTTTGATTCACCTCAAAGACATCACGCCGCCAGTCGCTCCGGTTTCAAAAGAAACTTTCCGGATGGGCTGCACGCCGATCGTCAATTTATTTTCAAAGCTCGCTGATCCGATCTATTTGTCTCAGCAACGGTACGAATATCAGATAATTCCCGATGTCCACCGGCAAGGTTCCACCGAGATCTATTCTGTTGACGAGGTCATCACGAGTGATCCTCGAACGAATACCACCCGTGATTTTTCGCCATTTTATTCAATGCGTCACGCCTACGGTGAACAGATGGAGAACTCTTTCTGGTACACGACGCGGCGTGCGTCACAGCGGTCTGACGACGATGGAACCGAGATCTTTATGTCGCTTGTCGATATGGATTTTGATCCGCTCATCCCAGCGGTCGAAGTGCTCAACGTCAAGGCAACGTGTACCAACCGCGACCTGCCGGCAAAGCTGCCTTTTGGTGGAAAGGAAGGCGATTTTGAGGTTGAGGGAACGGCGTTGCTCTCGCGGGTAAAATGTCTGACCAAACCGACCGAGACAATTAGGCCGCCGCAGCGACGATCCGCCCACTGGCGGCTCATATCGCATTTGAATCTAAACTATTTATCGATAGTAAACAGTGAAAACGGAACCGCCGACGCTTTGCAAGAGATCTTGCACCTTTACAACTTTGACGATTCTAACGTTTCGCGAAAGCAGATCCTTGGCATTACCGGTATCGAAGCTCGAAAGGTCGTACGTCAGATCGGCGGCCATATCGGCGCGGGTTTTGTTCGCGGACTTGAGACGACGATAACGATGGACGAGGAACAATATGTCGGCAGCGGGATGTACTTGTTCTCGTGCGTTCTTGAGCGGTTTTTAGGATTATATGCATCGCTCAATTCGTTCAATCAAATGGTGCTCAAGACCGAACAGCGTGAGGAGATCGTAAAACGCTTTCCACCGCGTGCCGGGGAACAGGACATTCTATAGTGGCCATGAAGTCTCTTAACAAAAAGCTGCTCGAAGAACCGTACTCGTTTGAATTTTTTCAAGCAGTGCGAATTCTCGAAAAGTTGAAGCCCAAGCGACGTGCGGTCGGGGGTTCTGCGTTGCCGGCCGACGAGGTTGTTAGATTCAGGTCGCGTATTGGTCTCGATTTTCCTTCGAGCGAAATACATGAGATCAACGAGATCGAAGGTGTGGATGGAGAGCCTGACCGGACCGAGATGCTCGTTAATTTTATGGGTCTCGTCGGTGTCAGCGGCGTATTGCCGACGCACTACACAGAACTTGTCCTCGACCGCATACGGCACCGCGACACGGCGATGTGGTCATTTCTCGATATTTTCACCCACCGGGCCGTCTCGCTGTTTTATCGAGCTTGGGCGAAATACCGCTTTCCGGTCGCATATGAACGTGGTGATGACGGCTTCACGTCATATTTGTTCGATTTTGCCGGTCTCGGAACAAAAGGCCTGCGCGGGCGCCTCGATCTGGATGACGAATCGCTGCTTCCATACGCTGGCCTGATAGCTCAAAAACCGCACACGGCCAACGCGCTCGAAAATATTTTGAGCGATCATTTTCAAACTAAGGCAAAAGTCGAACAGTTTTTCGGTCAATGGTTACGGCTTGGTGCGGAAGATATTAGCAAACTCGGTAGTGAAAACAGTCAGCTCGGTAGAAATGCGATCATCGGAACGCGAGTTTGGGATCAGCAGTCAAAAATGCGAATTCGTCTGGGCCCGCTCGATTTTAAGCAATTTCAGGCGTTTTTACCGAATGGCTCGGCGAACGCGTCGCTGCAGTCGATAGTCAAGTTCTTTCTCGGACTCGAGTTTGATTTCGATCTTCAGTTGATCCTTGCCCCGAAAGCCGTTCCGGCGACGATCCTGACAACGCGTGCGGTCCGCAAACCGACGCTTGGTTGGACGACATATCTGAAGACGACGCCATTTTCTGAGGATGACGGACAGGTCGTATTGCAATAGTTTAGGGCTCTGATGAAAAGGTTAAGGGAGAAAAGTCATGAACGTGAATCTTAAGTCTTTGGTTGGACGATTGAATGATACTTGCAGGAACGCCCTCGAAGGCGCCGCCGGACTGTGCCTATCGCGCACGAATTATGATGTCGAGATCGAGCATATTCTCGCCAAACTGCTCGAACAGGACGACACCGATCTGCACAAGATATGTAATTACTACGAAGTCAATATCGACCGATTGACCAAAGATGTCGGTGATGCACTCGACCGTCTAAAGACTGGCAATTCGCGCACGCCGGGATTAAGTGACCGCCTTCCCCGCTGGATACAAGATGCGTGGCTGCTCGCGTCGGTTGATTTTGGTGCCGCTCGCGTGCGTTCCGGCCACATGGTGCTCGCTCTCGTTCTAAACGAAAGTACGGCTCGCATCGCCCGCGAAATCTCGCGTGAATTCAACCATATCTCGGCCGAATCGCTCCAAACCAAGCTCGCCGAGATCACCGCCGATTCGTCCGAGGAGCGTGATGCTGTCGCTTTGGGCGAAACTGCCGCAACG
>Ga0209023_10007577_pt1 | contig 11072 bp, 9 predicted proteins | sample LakOneMetagenome_FD_187468 | JGI IMG/M metagenome (GOLD analysis project Ga0209023, IMG submission 187468) | Freshwater and sediment microbial communities from Lake Erie, Canada (SPAdes) (version 2) | ecosystem: Environmental > Aquatic > Freshwater > Lentic | place: Lake Erie, Canada | collected...
CCAGGCGCTGTCGCGGGGCACCGGTGCCCGTGGCCTCCGGGCCATCCTCGAAGAGGTCCTGCTCGGCGTGATGTACGACCTGCCGAGCCGCGACGACATCGGCCGGTGTGTGATCGATGCCGACGTGGTGCTCGAGAAGGTGCTCCCGACGCTCGTGCCGCGCACCGAGGTCGCCCGCACCACTCGGCCGCGCCGAGCTGCTTCCTGACGCCGGGACGCGACCGCATGGATCTGGTCGGTGACGCGGGTCACCCGCCCCACGTCGCCGACGCGCTCGCGTGGCTGCGCGACCTCGTCGACCACGAGATCAGCTCGGTCGGCATCAGCGCCGGCAACATCGACGGGCTCACGCTCGAACCGGCGCAGCGAGCGCTCGACGCGCTGGGTCGTCCCGACGACGGCTTCCGCATCGTTCACGTCACCGGCACGAACGGCAAGGGCTCGGTGTGTCGCATGGTCGAGGCCCTCGTCGGCGCCGCCGGCCTCCGGGTGGGCACGTACCTCAGCCCCGAGGGGACCCCGAACGAACGGATCCGCATCGACGGTCGCCCCATCGACGACGTGTCCCTCGCCGACGCGATCGGGTCGGTGCGCGGTGTCGCCGACGTGCTCGACCTCCAGCTCACCGCGTTCGAGGCCATCACGCTCGCAGCGATCGTCGCGTTCGGTGACGCGCCCGTCGACGTGGCCGTCATCGAGGTCGGCCTGCTCGGCCGGTTCGACGCGACCAACATCATCGACGGCGATGTCTCGGTGGTGACGACGATCGGGGGTGACCACACCGACTTCGCGGCCGGCTGGCGCGACCGGATCGCCTCGGAGAAGGCGGGGATTCTCAAGGCCACGAGCCAAGCGGTCCTCGGCGAGATCGACGACGACGTCATCGCGCACTTCACGGCGGAGGGTCCCGAATCGCTCGTCCGTCTCGACCACGACTTCGAGTGCCTCGACGACCGGGTCGCACTCGGTGGGCGTCGAGCAGAGGTCACCACGTCGCGGGGCTCCCGGTTCGAGGTCTTCATTCCCCTCCACGGCTCGCACCAGGCGCAGAATGCTGCTGTCGCCATCGAGGCCACCGAATCGGTGCTCCACGCCCAGCTCGATCCCGACGTCGTCGACGCTGCCTTCGAGACGCTCCGGATCCACGGTCGGATCGAGATGGTGTCCGCCGACCCGGTCGTGGTGGTCGACGGGGCCCACAACCCCGATGCTGCGGGGGCCCTCGGTCGCACGCTGTCCGAGTCGTTTGTGATCGCCGGCCGACGGGTCGCCGTGATCGGCATGCTCCAGGGGCGTGATCCGCTGGCGTTTCTGTCCGCGCTCAACGACGAGTACCCGATCGACCTCGTCATCGGATGTTCGCTGCCGGCTCCCCGCGGGGCACCGGGTTCGGCGGTCGCTGCGGCGGCGGCCCAGCTCGGCATTCCCGCCGTGCAGTCCGACGACATCGCGAGTGGCGTCAGCCGTGCACTCGACCAGAGCGACGAGGCCGACCTGATCGTCGTCACCGGGTCGTTCCGGGTCGTCGACGACGCAACCGCCGTCGTTCGTCGCCGCACCCGATAGCCACGGTCGTCGCGGCCGCGGTCAGCGGAAACTTCTCCTTCAGTTCGCGGGCAGATTCGCCGAAGACATGTGGGTCCGACTCAGGAGACCCTCGATGGCGCGAGCACACAGGAACCGGCAGCGGCGAGCCCGCGGCGAGCATGGTGTCACGATCGTCGAGTACGTCCTCTTCTTCGGGTGCTTCGTCCTGGTCGCCGTTTCCGCCGTCGGTGGGCTGAACAGCGGTGCCCGCTCGTACTTCCAGCAGTCGTCGAGCAAGATCGGCCAGCCGGTCAACCGGATCCAGTACGACGCCAACGGCGCCCGCCAGCAACAGGCGAGCACGACCAGCATCACCGCCCCGCCCGCGACCACAACGACGGTTGCGCCGACCACCGCTCCGACGACCACCACGACCACTACGACCACCATCCCGCCGACCACAACGACGACCACGACGACCACCACCATCCCGCCGACCACCACCACGACGACGGTTGCACAGAGCCTGAGCTCGGCCCTGTCGGACCGGTCGACGAATGCGACCAGCAACCGCTGGAACGCCATCGTGCGAGTGCAACTCTCGGCGACCGGTGGCGCAACCACCACGGGTATCACGATCACCGCCTCGTTCCTGGAGGCGGGCGGATCGACCACGACCAGGTCGTGTGTCACGGCCAGCAACGGTCGCTGCGACATGAGCTGGAACAACCGGTCGGACAACCGTGCCTGGGTACAGGTTGCGATCACCGGCGTCAGCGGTGGCGCCCCGTGGACCGGGTCGGCGAACTACATCCAGCTCAACAAGGTCTGACGTGGCGGGGCTCGCCGATTCGTCGGCGCCCGGTGAGGCTCGTATCCTTCGCCGCATGAATCGCACTCTCGTCATCTGCAAGCCCGACGCCGTCGAACGTGGCCTGGTCGGAGAGATCCTCTCCCGCTTCGAGCGCCGCCAGCTCAAGATCGTCGCCGCCGAGCTGCGAGTGATCGACCGCGATCTCGCCTCCCAGCACTACGCCGAGCACGAGGGCAAGGGCTTCTACGAAGACCTCGTCTCGTTCATCGGCCGCTCCCCGTCGCTCGTGTTCGTCGTCGAGGGTCCCGACGACACGTGGAAGGCCGTGCGTTCGATGATGGGCGCGACCAACCCGCTCGACTCGGCCCCCGGCACCATCCGTGGTGACTATGGCAAGGACCTCGGCGAGAACCTGATCCACGGCTCCGACTCCGCCGAGTCGGCGGCCCGCGAGATCGGCATCTTCTTCCCCGGTCTCTGAGCCGTCGCCGTCGGCGCCCAAGGCGCTGGAGGGCGGGACCGGCGACCAGCTAGCATGTCCCGAGTCCCGAGTCGCGGATACCTTCGCTGCGACTTCCCTGGAGGAGCTGCGTAGCCATGGCATCCCGGTTTTCCTCGTTCTCCAGCGTTCTCGGGCGGGACATGGCCATCGATCTCGGCACGGCCAACACGTTGGTCTACGTCCGGGGCGAGGGCATCGTGCTGCGTGAGCCCTCGGTGGTGGCGGTCAACGCCAATACCGGCCAGCCACTCGCGGTCGGGAGCGAAGCCAAGCGCATGATCGGCCGTACCCCGGCGCACATCCGCGCCGTTCGGCCGCTCCGCGACGGGGTCATCAACGACTTCGACATCTGCGAGAAGATGCTGCGCTACTTCATCCAGAAGGTGCATCACCGTCGATTCGCACGGCCCCGCATGGTGATCTGCGTGCCCGGTGGCATCACCGGCGTCGAGCAACGAGCCGTGCAGGAAGCTGCGGAATACGCCGGCGCGGCCAAGCCCGCGTACATCATCGAGGAGCCCATGGCCGCGGCCATCGGCTCCAACCTCCCGGTGCAAGAGCCCCGCGGCAACATGATCGTCGACATCGGCGGTGGCACCACCGAGGTGGCCGTCATCTCGCTCGGCGGCGTCGTCGCGAGTCAGTCGGTGCGTGTCGCGGGCGACGAGCTCGACGAGGCGATCATCCAGTTCGTGAAGAAGGAGTACAGCCTTGCGCTCGGTGAGCGCACCGCCGAGGAGGTCAAGATGTACCTCGGTTCGGCCGCTGCGCTCGACGAGGAGATGCAGGCGGAGGTCCGAGGCCGCGATCTGGTGTCGGGGCTTCCCAAGACCATCGTGACCACGACGCAGGAGATTCGCGAAGCCATCGAGGAGCCGGTGTCTGCAATCGTGGACGCCGTGAAGTTCACGCTCGACAAGACGCCGCCGGAGTTGGCCGCCGACATCATGGAGCAGGGCATCGTCCTTGCCGGTGGTGGCGCGCTGCTTGCCGGTCTCAACACTCGCATCGCCAACGAGACCGGTATGCCGGTCCGCATCGCGGACAACCCGCTCGATGCCGTGGCGTTGGGCTCGGGGCAGTGCCTCGAGTCGTTCGAGGCGTTGAGGGGCGTGCTCTTCTCGTCCAGCCGCGACTGACGCAGGGCCGAACACCGATGCCAGGCTCTCCCCGCCGTCGACCGCGCACCACGATCATCATGATGGTGTTGTTGTCGTTCACGGTGATCACGATCGGATCGAAGGACGTGCCGGTGCTCGGCTCGGTTCGCGGCGCGGTGATCGATGTCCTCGGTCCGGTGGGCCGGGGCTTCAAGTCGGCGACCAAGCCGGTCCGGAGCTGGTGGGGTGGCGTCAACGACTACGACCGCATCGCCGCCGAGAACGACCAGCTGCGCGACGAGGTCGAGCGACTCAAGGCCAAGCAGGCGGCCAACTCGTCGGCCGCTGCCGAACTCGCCCGTCTGAAGGAACTCGAAGGCCTGCCGTTCATCGCCGACATCGACTCGAAGGTCGCCCTCATCTCGACCGGTGCCTACTCCAGCTTCGACGACAACACGATGACCATCGATCGGGGAGCGACCTCGGGCTTCAAGGTCGGCATGCCCGTCGTCGACCGGTCCGGCCTCGTCGGCCGGCTCGAATCGGTGTTCGACGACCGTTCCGTGATCCGACTCATCACCGACCCCGATTTCGCGGTGTACGTGAAGCTCGCGAGCACCGGTTCCTACGCTGCCGGCCACGGCACCGGTCCCGACCGACCGTTCCTCGTCGACTCGGGCGTGAACCTCGACCAGGAGGTCAACAAGGGCGAGGGCATCTTCACGAGCGGCATCGAAACCGGCTCGTTCCCCCGCGACCTTCCGATCGGCACGGTCACCAAGGTGTCGGCGAGCCAGTCCGACCTCACCCAGGTGCTCGAGGTGAAGTTGGCGGCCGACCTCGAACGACTCAGCGCCGTCCGGGTGCTGCTGTGGGAGCCGCCCACATGACACCGCTGCACGTCGCCGCCCGGTGGGCGGCGGTCATCGTTGTGGTGTTCGTACTGCAGGTCGGGCTCGTGAGCCAGATGCGCGTGTTCGGTGTGATCCCCGACATCATGGTCGTGCTCGCGGTGTGCGCCGGACTGAGCGGTGGGGGACAGCGCGGCGCGGTGGTCGGGTTCTGGATCGGGTTGATGTTCGACCTGCCGCGCACCGAACATCCCCTGGGCCTGTCGGCGCTCGCGTACTGCCTGGTGGCGTTCCTGGCCGGTATGGCCCAGGTCGTCGTGCTGCAGTCGGGTCGGACGATCTCGATGGCGCTCGTGGCCGGTGGCAGCGTGGTCGGGGTGCTGCTGTTCGCCGTCGAGTCGCAGTTCTTCGGCGGGGATGCCCTCACCAACCCCCACCTCCTGACGATCCTGGGCGTGACGGCGCTCGTCGGCGCCCTGCTGTCACGAATCGGGCTCCGAGTGGCAGGCTTTGCCGATGGCCCCGAGACCCGTAGCGCCGCGGAGTGACGCGCGTGCCCTCGATCAAGGCGTCCTCCATGGTTCCTGACCGGGCCGAGAACGGTTCGCCGCTCCGCCTGGCGGTCATCGGCGTCGTCTGTGTGGCGCTCTTCGCGTCCCTGTTCGTCCGCCTCTACTACCTCCAGGTGATCGACCACAAAGAGTTCGAGGTGCAGTCCAAGCGGGTGCACCTCCGTACCAAGCACGAGGAGGGGCCGCGGGGCCGCATCCTCGACCGCAACGGCAACGTGCTGGTCGACAACAAGATCTCGGTGGTGGTGGGCATCGACAAGGAGATCGCTCGTGGCGCCGGGCTCGGTGACGGCGACGCAAACGACAGCGACAAGGAGCTGGTCAAGCGCAAGAAGGTGTTCCAGCGTTTGGCCGGTGTGCTCACCGCCCAGGGCCTGCCCACGAAGGTCACGACGATCGAGACGCTCTACACCGACGTGCGGTACGGCCCGAACGACTTCATCCCCATCCAGGACGAGGGCGTCGGGGAGCCGCTCAAGGCGTACCTCGCCGAACACCACACCGAGTTCCCCGGTGTGGTGGCCAAGTCGCGCACGGTGCGGGTGTACCCCTACGGCAACCTCGCAGCGCACCTCCTCGGGTACGTCGGACAGATCACCGAGAAGGAGCTCCAGCTCGACGACGTCAAGAGCCAGGGCACCACGGCCAAGCCGGCCGGCAAGGACGCCAAGCCCTACGCCCTCGACGACCAGATCGGCAAGAGCGGTGTCGAGCGGACCTATGAGAAGTACCTGCGAGGCAAGCCCGGCGACACGGTGATCCAGGTCGACGCCCGTGGCAAGAGCATCGGCATCGTCGAGGAACCCAAGCTCGCCCAGGGCGACGACGTCTGGTTGTCGATCGACATCAACCTGCAGGCGCTCACCGAGCAACGACTCCGCGACCAGATCGCGTCTCGGAACCCTGGGGCCAAGGACTGCAATCCGGCGTGCAACGCCAAGGACGGCGCGGCGGTGCTGCTCGATCCCGTCAACGGCGAAGTGCTGGCGATGGCGTCGTACCCGACGTTCGACCCGTCGGAGCTGGTGAACGGCATCAGCACCGACCTGTGGGAGCGGCTCAACTCCAAGGAGACGGGCAAGCCCATGCTCAACCGGGCCATGAACGAGACGTATGCCCCCGGGTCGACGTTCAAGCTCGTCACGACGCTGGCCGGACTCCGCACCGGTGTGATCCAGCCGCTCGAGGTGTACCAGGATCGTGGTGTCTACAAGCTCGAGGGGTGCAACGGCGGCAAGTGCGAGTTCCAGAACGCCGGACGGCAGGCCCTTGGTGGTGTGAATCTGCAGGCGGCGATCACGAAGTCGTCGGACACCTACTACTTCCGGGTGGGCGATGTCCTGTGGCGCAACCGGGCGCAGTTCGGCGAGACACCGATCCAGGACGCGGCCAAGGACTTCGGCTTCGGCCAGAAGACCGGCATCAACCTGCCCTCCGAGTCGGCGGGCGTCATCGCCACGCCCGAGTGGCTCAAGCAGGTGTACGACAAGAACCCCAAGCTCTGGGACCACCGCCAGTGGACCGTGGGCGACAACCTGAACACCGCGCTCGGACAGGGGATGGTGGCCGTCACGCCGTTGCAGCTCGCCAACGCGTACGCGACGTTCGCCAACGGCGGCACCCGGTACGTCCCCCAGATCGCGCTGCGTGTCACCCGTCCGAAGTCGCTGGCCCAGCCGATCGTCGACCTCAACAACGTGAAGCTGGTGAAGACGTTCGAGCCGCAGGTCGCCGAGCGAGTCGAGTTCCCGACGCCGGAGGACTACGCCATCGTCTACCAGGGGCTCGCCGGCGTGACCGTCAATGGCACCGCCGCCGATGCGTTCGACGACATCCCGACCGCTTGGCCGATGGCCGGCAAGACCGGCACCGCCCAGGTGAAGAACAAGGCCGACACGTCACTCTTCGCCGGATGGGGCCCCGGCGACGGCATCAGCCTGCCGAAGTACGCGATGGTGTCGATCATTCCCGAGGGCGGGTTCGGCGCCGGTGGTTCCGCTCCCGTCGTCTTCTCGGTGCTGCAGGCCCTCTCTCGCGGCACGGTGCCGCCGGTGACCCCGGCTCCCCGCGAGGCGGAGGCGTCGGGGACGCCCGTGGCGGTCACGACGACCACCATCGCTCCGATCGAGATCGCCACGACCGAACCCCCGGTGACCGCTGCACCGGGTGACACGACCACCACGCCGCCCGTCGGCACCCCCGGAGGCGGAGGATGATCACGACCAGCCCCCGGGCACAGGTTCGCAACCACGACATGACCGCGGCGTGGCGCCACGTCGACGTAGTGCTCTGCGCGCTCGTCGGAATGACCGCCACGATCGGGTCGCTGATGATCTACAGCGCCACCCGCAACAAGGAAGCGTCGATCCCGTTCATCGAGAAGCACATCATCTTCGTGACGGTGGGCATCGCCGCCATGGTGATCTGCGCCACGATCGACTATGTGAAGCTGCGCGATTGGGCTCGGCTGCTCTATGTGCTCGGCATCATCTCGTTGGTCGGGGTGCTGTCGCCGATCGGCAGCGAGCACAAGGGCATCAAGGCCTGGTACGACATCGGCCCGTTCCAGATCCAGCCGGCCGAGGTCGCGAAGGTCCTCGTGATCGTGGCGGTCGCCAGCTATCTCGGCACCTCGGTCACCAAGTTGGGCGCACGGCACCTCGTCGTCTCGTTGCTCATGTTCGGTGTCCCCATGGGGCTGATCATGTTGCAGCCCGACCTCGGCACGAACCTCGTGTTCGTGATGATCGCCGCCGGCATGCTGGCGGTTGCCGGCATCCCGATGCGGTACCTCGTCGCCCTGGGCGTCGTCGCGGTCATCGGGGTGGTCGGCATCCTGCAGAGTGACACCCTCGACAAGTACCAGCGCGATCGCCTCACCACCGTCTTCCGGTCCGAACAAGCCGACTCCGCCGCGGTGTACAACACCAAGCAGTCGCAGACGGCCATCTCGCTCGGCGGCCTCACCGGCAAGGGGTACCTGGAAGGCGCCTACACCGCCGGTGGATCGGTGCCCGAGCAGCAGACCGACTTCATCTTCACCGTGCCCGGCGAGGAACTCGGGTTCCTCGGCTCGTCGGTACTGCTCCTGCTGCTCGGCGGCATCGTCTGGAGGGTCTGGCGAACGGCGCAGCTCGCCCGCGACGAGGTGGGTCGACTGATCTGCGTCGGCATCCTCTGCCTCTTGGTGTTCCACATCTTCGAGAACGTCGGCATGAACCTCGGGATCATGCCGGTGACGGGCATTCCGCTCCCGTTCGTGTCCTACGGCGGCTCGGCGACGATCTCCGCGTTCGCCTGCATGGGTCTCGTCTTGAACGTGCACATGCGACGCTTCAGCTAAATGGCCTCGGCCACCTTCGCTAGGTACGGTCGCTCCGCTCCCTACTATCGCTCCGGTACCTCGGCGGATCTCCACCGTTTCTAGGGCGAGAACAGCGTTCCCGCCTGGTGTTCACCTCCTGAGAGGGTCCTCCGGTAGGCTGGCCGGACGATGACATCCATGTGGCCCCAGCTCGAACCGCTGTTGGCCAAGGTTGGCAAACCAGCTCGTTACATCGGTTGCGAAGAGGGGGCACAACAGCCCCAACACGGTCCCGACACGGTGTCGTGGCTCCTCATCTATCCCGATACCTACGAGATCGGTCTGCCCAACCAAGGGCTGCAGATCCTGTACGAGATCCTCAACGAGCGCCCCGATGCGGCCGCTGAGCGGTCCTACGCGCCCTGGGTCGACCTCGAAGCCGAGCTCCGTGCCAACAATCTGCCGCTGTTCAGCGTCGACACGCACCGACCGGCACCGCTCTTCGACCTGCTGGCGTTCAACCTCTCCGCCGAGCTGACCTACACCAACCTCCTCAACTGCATCGATCTCGCGCACGTGCCGGTGCGCGCTGCCGATCGCTCGCCGCAGCATCCGCTCGTGTGCGCCGGCGGCCACTGCACCTATAACCCCGAACCCCTCGCCGACTTCCTCGACTTCGTGGTGCTGGGCGACGGCGAGGAGGTCGTCTCCGAGATCACCGAGGTGATCGGCGAGTGGAAGGCCTCGGGTCGTGGTTCGCGCGAGGAGGTCCTCCGTCGGCTCGCCGTCATCGAGGGCGTGTACGTCCCGTCGATGTACGACGTCGAGTACGACGGCATGCGGATCGTCTCGGTCACCCCCCGCTTCGCGGAGATTCCAGCGACCGTTCCCAAGCGCACCGTCGCCGACCTCGCCGAGTGGCCGTACCCCAAGAACCAGCTCGTGCCCGTCACCGAGGTCGTGCACGACCGCCTCAATGTCGAGGTGTTCCGCGGATGCACGCGTGGCTGTCGGTTCTGCCAGGCCGGCATGATCACCCGCCCGGTGCGTGAGCGTCCGGCCGACCAGGTGCGCACGATGGTCCAGGAAGGCCTCAAGCGCACCGGCTACGACGAGGTGGCGCTCACCTCGCTGTCGACCGCCGACATGAGCGGCATCGAGCAGGTCGTGGGCCAGATCGTCAACGATCCGGCGAACTGCGGCCAGGTCTCGGTCTCGTTGCCGTCACTGCGGGTCGACGCCTTCACCGTGGGCGTCGCGGCGCAGATCCAGAAGGCTCGGCGGACCGGCCTCACGTTCGCCCCCGAGGCCGGCACCTGGCGCATGCGGCAGGTCATCAACAAGCTGATCCGCGAAGAAGACCTCTATGGCGCCGTCGAGTCCGCGTACTCGCAGGGCTGGCGTCGGATGAAGCTGTACTTCCTCACCGGTCTCCCCACCGAGACCGACGAGGACACGTTGGGCATCGCCGAACTGGCGAAGAACGTCGTCGAGATCGGCCGCCGGCACCACAAGTCGCCGTCGGTCACGGTGTCGGTCGGCGGCTTCGTGCCCAAGCCGTTCACCCCGTTCCAGTGGTTCGGGCAGAACACCAGCGTCGAGCTGCAACGCAAGATCAACCTGCTGCGCGACGCAACCCGCCGGGAACGAGGCGTCGATCTCAAGTGGCACGACCCGAAGGCCACGATGGCCGAGGGCATCGCCAGCCGGGGTGATCGACGTATCGGGCGAGTGATCGAGGAGGTGTGGCGCCGCGGCGGCACCTTCCAGGAGTGGTCGGAGTTCTTCAACCTGGAACTCTGGGAAGAGGCCATGGCGGCCAACGGTCTCGAGATCGACTGGTACGTCTACCGCCATCGTCACGAGGACGAGATCCTGCCGTGGGATCACCTGTCCGCCGGTCTCCACAAGGACTTCCTGTGGCAGGACTGGCGCGATGCCCTCGCCGAGGTCGGCCTCGAAGACTGCCGTTGGACGCCCTGCTACGACTGCGGGGCCTGCACGGGCTACTCCATCGAACACATCGTGGCCTCGGCCACACCTCCGGCTGGTGGGAGCCAGGGCACCGGTGTCGACCTCGCCACGGGCGGGGCGGTGCCTGTGACCCTGATGCCGCGACGGCCGGGGGTGGCGGTGTGAGGATCCGCCTCCGGTTCACCAAGGTCGGCAAGATCCGCTTCCTCGGCCACCGCGACCTGGCGCGGTGCTGGGAGCGCGCCATTCGGCGCGCCGAATTGCCGATGGCCTACAGCGAGGGGTTCTCACCCCGCCCGAAACTGCACTACGGCCTCGCGCTCCCCACGGGAGCGGAGTCGCTCGCCGAGTACATGGACATCGACCTCGCGACCGACATCGACATCGTGGGGCTCGACAAGTTGTTGAGCGACGGCATGCCCGACGGC
>Ga0209023_10007578_pt1 | contig 11071 bp, 8 predicted proteins | sample LakOneMetagenome_FD_187468 | JGI IMG/M metagenome (GOLD analysis project Ga0209023, IMG submission 187468) | Freshwater and sediment microbial communities from Lake Erie, Canada (SPAdes) (version 2) | ecosystem: Environmental > Aquatic > Freshwater > Lentic | place: Lake Erie, Canada | collected...
AACACCCCCGGGGCGGGTGACCTCACACCTTTGTGGAGCGGCGCGCCGCCGCCGGTTTGCGTGCTGCCGGCGCCGCCGGAGCGGGGGCGAGGATGGTGCGCAGGAATTCACCGGTGTAGCTGTCGGGGTGCGCCGCGACCTGCTCGGGCGTACCGGCCACGACCACGGTGCCGCCGTGGTGGCCGCCACCGGGGCCCATGTCGATCAACCAGTCAGCGGTCTTGATCACGTCAAGGTTGTGCTCGATGACGATCACGGTGTTGCCCTTGTCGACCAGGCCTTCCAGGACGAGCAGCAGCTTGCGGATGTCCTCGAAGTGCAGGCCGGTGGTCGGCTCGTCGAGGACGTAGACCGTCCGGCCGGTGGAGCGCTTCTGAAGTTCGGCGGCCAGCTTGACCCGCTGTGCCTCGCCGCCGGACAGGGTCGGGGCCGGTTGTCCCAGCCGCACGTAGCCGAGGCCCACGTCGACCAGCGTCTTGAGGTGACGATGGATCGCGGGGATCGCCTCGAAGAAGGTCGCCCCCTCCTCGATCGGCATGTTCAGCACGTCGGCAATCGTCTTGCCTTTGAAGTGGACTTCCAACGTCTCGCGGTTGTAACGGGCGCCCTTGCAGACCTCGCACGGGACGTACACGTCCGGCAGGAAGTTCATCTCGATCTTGATGGTGCCGTCGCCGGAGCAGTTGTCACAGCGCCCGCCCTTGACGTTGAACGAGAATCGGCCCGGCCCGTACCCGCGCACCTTCGCCTCGGTCGTCTCGGCGAACAGCCGACGGACGTGATCGAACACGCCGGTGTAGGTGGCCGGGTTGGAGCGCGGGGTGCGCCCAATCGGCGACTGGTCAACGCCGACGACCTTGTCGACCAGGTCGAGGCCCTTGACCCGGGTATGCCGGCCGGGCACCATTCGGGCGCCGTTGAGCTGGTTGGCCAGCACCGTGTGCAGGATGTCGTTGACCAGAGTGGACTTGCCCGACCCGCTGACACCGGTCACCGCGACGAACTGGCCCAGCGGGAAACCGACGGTGACGTTACGCAGGTTGTGCTCGCGCGCGCCCTCCACCACGATCTCGCGGCCCTTCTCCCGCGGCCGGCGCTGCGCCGGGGTCGGGATGGACTTGCGACCCGACAGGTAGGCCCCGGTGACGGACTCCTTGTTGGTCAACAGCTTCGCGTACGGGCCGCTGTGCACAATCTTGCCGCCGTGCTCGCCGGCTCCCGGGCCGATGTCCACCACCCAGTCGGCGGTACGGATCGTGTCCTCGTCGTGCTCGACCACGATCAACGTGTTGCCCAGGTCCTTGAGCCGTACCAGGGTTTCGATCAGCCGGTGGTTGTCGCGCTGGTGCAGCCCGATCGACGGCTCGTCCAGTACGTAGAGGACGCCGACCAGGCCGGAGCCGATCTGGGTGGCGAGCCGGATCCGCTGCGCCTCGCCGCCGGAGAGCGTGCCCGAGGCGCGGTCCAGCGACAGGTAGTCCAGGCCGACGTCGACGAGGAACCGCAGCCGGGCGTTGATCTCCTTGAGCACCCGTTCGGCGATCATTTTCTGGCGGTCGTTGAGGACCAGCTCACCGAGCAGGTCCGCGCACTCCCCCACCGACAGGTTGCAGACCTCGGCGATGTTGCGGCCGCCCAGGGTCACCGCCAGCACCTCGGGCTTGAGCCGGGCCCCGCCGCAGGCCGGGCAGGGCACATCGCGCATGTACCCCTCGTACTTGTCGCGGGAGAAGTCCGAGTCGGTGTCGGCGTGCCGCCGCTCGATCCACTGGGTGACGCCTTCGAAGCCGGTGTAGTACGAGCGCTGCCGGCCGTACTTGTTGCGGTACTTGACGTGGACCTGGTCCTCGCCGCCGAAGAGGATCATCTTCTGCACCCGGCTCGGCAGCTTGCGCCACGGATCGTCCAGGCTGAATCCCTCGGCTTCACCGAGCGCCTCCAGCAGCCGCAGGAAGTACTCCAGCACGTGCCCGGACGCCCACGGGGCGATGGCGCCTTCGCGCAGCGATCGCTCCGGGTCCGGGATGATCAGGTCGGTGTCGACCTCCTTCTTCTGGCCGAGGCCGGTGCACTCGGTGCAGGCGCCGAACGGCGAGTTGAAGGAGAAGACGCGCGGTTCGAGATCCTCGATGGCCAGCGGGTGGTCGTTGGGGCAGGCCAGGTGCTCGGAGAAGCGACGCTCCCAGCTGCCGTCGCCGGTCTGTACCGCGCCGTGGATCTCCACGCCGTCGGCCACGTCCACGAACTCCAGCAGCACGATGCCGCCGGCCAGGTGCAGCGCGGACTCGACCGAGTCGGTCAGCCGCTGCTTGGCGCCGGCCTTGACGGTGAGGCGGTCGACTACCACCTCGATCGTGTGCTTCTCCTGCTTCTTCAGCTTCGGCGGTTCGGTGAGTGGATGCACGACTCCGTCAACGCGGGCTCGGGCGTAGCCCTTGCCCTGAAGTTCGGTGAACAGGTCGACGTACTCACCCTTGCGGTCGCGCACCACCGGGGCCAGAACCAGGAACTTGGTGCCCTCCGGCAGGGCGAGCACCCGGTCGACGATCTGCTGCGGGCTCTGCCGCGAGATCGGTTCGTGACAGGTCGGGCAGTGCGGCTCGCCGGCGCGGGCGTACAGCAGCCGCAGGTAGTCGTAGACCTCGGTGATGGTGCCGACGGTGGAGCGCGGGTTGCGGGAGGTCGATTTCTGGTCGATGGAGACCGCCGGCGACAGTCCTTCGATGAAGTCGACGTCTGGCTTGTCCATCTGGCCGAGGAACTGCCGGGCGTAGGCCGAGAGCGACTCGACATAACGGCGCTGGCCCTCGGCAAAGATCGTGTCGAAGGCCAGGCTGGATTTGCCGGAACCGGAGAGCCCGGTGAAGACGATCATCGCGTCGCGCGGTAGCTCCAGCGACACGTCACGCAGGTTGTGTTCGCGCGCGCCACGAATGATCAGTCGATCGCCCACCAGATGCCGTCCTATGTCTGCAGGGCCCGACGCGTACCCGCGTGGACCCGAAAGATGAAGTGCCCTCAATGTCGGCAATGCCGTACATTTTCGGCGTTGCACTAAATATCGGCATTGCGCTAAATATCGGTGTTGCGTTAAATGTCGGCGTTGCCTTAAATGCCGGTGTTGCCCCCAAGATCGGGGCGCCGGCGCAACTCTAGCCCCGACCTCCGACATCGACCTCCGCCGCAGGTGGGAGCGCATCGCGGTGGTCCACCGCGGTGTGGCGGGCGACACTGTCCGGTCGCTGGCGGAAACGACGAAACGGACCTGCCGAGTCGGCAGGTCCGCACGCTAGGGATGGGTAGGTCGCCGAACACCACGAGCCAATCGTCGCGACCTGCTGCGGCCGGCCGCAGCGGTGCGCGCGTCGCGACGCCGCATCTCCCGGGCCTCCTGCGACTGAAGCGGCTGCCAGCCGGCAACCCGGCGCACGGCCGGCCCACCGAAGTCCTGCTCCGCCGCAATCCCCGGCAGATCCAGCACCGCCCCACCGCCAGACACCGGCAGCAACGCCTGCCCACCCGCCCCGTCCAGCCGCTGCGGCACGCCTGTCGCCGCCGGTCCCACCAGGACGTTCACCAATGTGGATCTTCCGGCGCCTGACGGGCCGATCAATCCCAGAGTGCGGCCGTCGCCAACAAACGCCCGCAGTCGATCCATCCCGTCGCCACGCTGCGCGCTCACCGCCAACACTGCGACACCCGGCATGGCCTCACTGACCTGCGCGGCCACCAACCGTGGGTGCGCCACCGCATCCGCCTTCGTCAACAGCACCAACGGGCGCGCGCCGGACCCGGCAGCCAACGCCAGCAAACGTTCAATCCGGGCGGGGTCCGGGCCCGGCACCATCGGCTCGACCACCGCGACCACGTCCAGATTCGCGGCCAGGACCCGGCCGGTGGCGTCCGGATCTGCGTCCCGCCACACCACTGCCGACCGGCGCGGCAGCACTGCCTCGGCCGTCGTGCGACCATCGGGCCAGGAGCGCACCACCAGCCAGTCGCCGGCACAGGGCAACCCGTTCGGATCGGTCACGCCCTGCACCAGCAGCGCGCCGGCGACGCTCGCCCGCACCACACCTGCCGCGGTCAACACCGTGCAGACACCGCGATCCACCTGTGACACCCGCCCCGGCCGGAAATCCGCTCCCGGGAATCGCGCGAAAGCGGCGGCCAGCCGCTCGTCCCAGCCCAACGAAACAAGATCAGTGGTCATCGGATCCTCCGCGAACGACAGCAGGCAGCGGTCGCCGCCGGCCTGACCCACCAGCACCACACATCGATCCACCCCCTGCCCGTACGCCTCCGGCCCACCGACCGACGCGAGGACCGTACGACCCGCGACGCCCTCGTCGGAACCGATTTACCGGCAACCGGCCGGCTAGGGTTGCCCCGGGCAACACACCACCGACCACCGAAGGAAGCCACCGATGAGCTACACCGGAGCCGTCACGACCGGCGGCCACGCCGACGTTCGCCGCCTCGTCGAACTGACCATCAAGAAACTCTCGGTCGGCCCGATGGACAACAACGCGTACCTGCTGACCTGCAACGCCACCGGCGATCAGCTCCTCATCGACGCCGCCAACGAGCCCCACCGACTGCTGGACCTGATCGGCCCCGGCGGGCTGAACACGATCGTCACCACCCACCGGCACCACGACCACTGGGCCGCGCTGGAGGACACGGTGAAGGCCACCGGCGCGCACAGCGTCGCCCACAGCGCCGACGTCGAGGGCATCCCAGGCGCACCCGACAGCCTGCGCGACGGCGACACCGTACGGGTCGGCGACTGTGAACTGTCCGTCATCCACCTGGTCGGGCACACACCCGGCTCGATCGCGCTGTACTACCGCGACCCCGCCCCGGACGGCATCGGACACCTGTTCACCGGGGACAGTCTCTTCCCGGGAGGGTGCGGGCGGACCGAGTCGCCGGAGGACTTCGCCAGCCTGATCAACGACGTGGAGAGCAAACTGTTCGCGCTGCCGGACGACACCTGGTTCTACCCTGGCCACGGCGGCGACAGCACCCTGGGCGAGCAGCGTCCACACCTGGCGGAGTGGCGCGAACGCGGCTGGTAGCTAGGCGACCAGTAGACCGACCACCCAGACGGCGGCGATGGCCACCGCGGCGCCCAGCTCGATGAGCATGGCCAGCCCGGCGGCCTTCAACGCCTCCTTAGTGGAGGGCCAGGCCCGTCGGTGGTCCTTCATCCGGGCCCACTCGGCCAGCCAGATGCCCAGCACGAACCCGACCGGCGCGCCGATCACCGGAATGACGAAGAACCCCACCACGGCCAGGACCGCGCCGGCGACCAGCGTCAGGTTCGGCACACCGCTGTTCTTGAGCTGGCGCCCCGGCCAGACAAACTTGGCCACCATGGCGCCGGCGGTCAGCGCGGTCACCACGCCGACGATCACCCAACGCCACCCGCCGTCGCCGACAAAGATCGCCCAGACCAGGACCGCCGCCCAGCACAGCAGCAGGCCGGGTAGGACCGGCAGGACCACACCCAGCATGCCGACCAGGATGGCCAGGCCACACAGCACGGAGATAACGACGTCGGCGCTCATCGGTCCACCATGCCGTACCGGTGCGAGGCTGGCTACGGCGGGACGGCTAGTTGGGCAGGTAGCGGTTGACCACGACGTCCGGGTACGGGCTGTAATCCCACTCGTGCGTCATCACCGGGTAGTTGCCCCACTTGGAGCGAACCCGACCGGTCTTGCCGATCTCCACCGCCGAGTGGTCGCCCTGCACCCAGGACCAGCGCATCCCCGGCCCGTACGGCATCGTCCTGGACCAGCGGCGGTAGCTGCCGTCCTTCCAGTACGCGTCGTCGCCGGGGCTCATCATCCACTTGTCGTTGGTGGGCGACTGGCTGAACCAGGCGTAGGAGTGGCAGTTGTAGCGGCGGCTGGCCTGGGTCTCCCGATCCGCAAGGGGGTACATCTGCGTGACTTTGTCGTTGAGGTAGCGCAGCTCATCGGAGGTCAGGTCGGTGGCGCGCTGCTCGACGGCGACCAGGGTGCCGTGCGGGGTGCGCACGCTCGGCGTGTCAACGGCCTTGATGGCGGCCTGCAGGACCTGGCTGCTGCCCGGGGCGGCGAGGTTGGCGGGTGCGGCGAGGTGCTGGTGGATGGCGCCCCGGATCTGCTGCGGGATGCCGTCGGAGCCGTTGCCCTCGCGCAGGAAGGTGGAGGCCTGCCAGGCCCAGCCGTCGCGGACGGCGAGTGCCCGACCGAGCAGCAGGCTGGTGGACTCCAGCCCGTCCTCGCCGTAGTGGGCCCGATCGGCCTGCTTACCGGCGAAAGTCTGGTCGGCGGTGGCGAGAATGGTGTCGAGCTGGGCGGTGTTCAGGGTGTGCAGGACACTCGGCTGGGCGAGCAGGACCTCGAGCCGCCAACCGTCGAAGAGGTGTTCGCCCCGGTCAGCCGCGGTCAGACCCACCGTGGTCGGCTGGAATGCCTGATACATCGGCAGGAGCGCCGAACCGGCGTCGGGCCGCTGGAGTAGTTCGCGTAACCCGTTGAACTGCTTGGCTACCGCGTCCATGCCGCGTTGGTCGCTGTTGTACGCCTTGATGTCCATGAACAACGGATAGTCGAGGACTGTCTGAGCCAGGGCCGGGGTGGTCAGCTGCTTCAGCATCGGCTCCGGGATGGCGGTGGCCTGCAGCATCTGGCGGTGGTTGGTGAAGTCCTGCCACTGCGGGGTGCCCGGCTGGACGGGGAACTCGAACGGCGTCCCGACGGACGGCACACCGCTCGGCGGACGTTCGTCTGCGGATGCGGAGGTCGATACCAGCCCGACCGCGGTGAGTACGGTGGAAAGTCCGGCGGTGACCCGCCATCCCCACTGCGACAGCTGCATGACCCACCCCTTGCATAGCCCATGCGCCCAAGGGCGACCATCGATGAACGGCGATAGCCTACCTGCGCTTCGGGTGGCCCGCTGCCCCTGAAGGTAGGAGCCGCAAGCCACCCGAAAGGCGTAGTGCGCTGCGATTACGGAGCGCTAAGTCGGCATGCCGCGACCGGCGATGAATCTATACAAATCACTGGCCTACCGTGCCGCTTACGCCCGCGCAGCCCCGCTTTGCGTACCTGTCGAGTTCGATCAGGGCCAGCAGTTCGATCGTGGATCCCAGGCCGGCGCGAGCTAGTTCGGCAACCGATCCGAGCGTGCCTGGCGTAACCGCACCTGCCGTACCGACCGTCCCACTCGACGCGGCGGACTGGCATCGGATCAGCAACCGCAACCAATTCAACATCAACTGCTGGTCGCGATGGGCGTCGTCAGGTCGCGGTAGTGCAGCGACAAACGCATCGATCTCGCTCAGGGCGCTTTGCACCAGATCTGGGTGTCGAGTGCACACCTTCGCAGCCAGCACGCCGTACAACTGCCACAGGTCCACGGCCTTCGGATGCCGCAACCCTTCGGCCATCTTTGCCACCCATTGGTCCGTCAACTCCGCCACCGCGGCAGAGCACGACCCCAGGATTTGCGAACCGCGATTCAACGCGGAGACACCGAAGCCGGATCGGGCTTTCTCGGAACGCGCCGCTGCGGCAATGGCAGCGACGGAAACTGCGGTTGGCTGCAGCTCGATTGTTAACGACAGGCGATCAAGATCGTCGGCCACCGAGAGGCTGGCATAGAGACGCAGAAACAGTTCTCTGTTCTGCTTTACATCCGCCGATTCCCGCAATGCACGAAGACCTAGCACCGACGCAGGCAGGGACTCAAGAGTGGGGTCCGCCATGGCGCCGCCCCAGCGAACCAGCCGACTCAAGCAGCTTCGGATCGACGGGTAATCCGGCAGGTTCTCGCCGATAACCCCAGCCAGCGCCTGTGTTTCAACGATCCGGTCAACTGGACATTGACCAGCAGCTGGCGCCTTCTCCACATCCTGGAATATTTGGTCCCGCCATCGCTGCAGCGCCGCAGCGCCACCGACAGACCCGAGCAGCCTGGGGTAGGCGCTCTTGTCGACATGCAGTAGCCGGCTGAGCGCATGGATTCCACCCACACTCGTGCGGCTCGTTACCGACGCCAGATCGGTGTCTAGCGACGCGTTCAATGCTGCGGTCACCGCGCACCGGCTGCGAATCGGCGACGGCAGGGCCGACAGCAGAACTCGGGTTTCTGGGTTGCTGCCAAGCGCCACCCGTAGGACCGAACAGCGATCGTTGGATAACTGATCCATCAACGCTTGACCACGAAGCGCGACCTGCGCCCAGCCTGGACGCGGTCGGGCGTACATCACCAGCTCATCCAACGAGCTCAGGGACTGCAGCAGGTCGGCGTCGGGCACCTTGCCGTGAGTGCCCGAGAGGAAGCCCAGTACGTCGGCGGGCCGAATCCACTGTGCCTTCAGTAACTCCTGCGCACGGATCTCGTCATGAAGCGCTCTAGTTTTGGCACTAAACGCCATCGACGATGTCGTGATGTCACCAAGAGCGCCTTCGCCCGCGTAGGCGCTGCGTTCATTCACGTTCGGAGAATGGAGATCAGACAGCGCAACGACTGCACCGGCAGCGAGGCCGGGTCGGGGTGCAGTATCAGCGCGCACAAAAGCAGGAAAGGGTGACACTGAATCAAGTAGATCCAATAGCGCAGTATGCGCCAAGCCCAGCTGGCCCACTTGCGCGTTTGACCGCTTTGTACCGCAACCAGCGGCAGCTAATGTGAGCAGGATCGACAGCCCACCCCCAACGACTACCGGAATGATGCGACGCCGCACCACTCCGGTAGTGACATGGACCCTAGAAGAGGGTCGTGTCAGTTGCATTGGCGGTGCAATCGAATGAGCCCATGTCGACCGTCGTGGTGACACCATGCGAGTACGACGTGATGAACCCCGAGAAGTCGAGGTTGTAGTTGTGGTTGTAGCTGTCTTTCTTTCCCTTGACCTTGCTGCTCAGCTTCAGCTTTCCGGCCACCACCCAGCTTGATGCATCCGGAGAGTCCCACGAAGCCCCTACGCCCGTGAGCACCAGGGAGTCGTTGGTCGTCACGGACTTGGCGTGCGGGAGCAGCGGCGGACGGAAGTCGTACTTCCCGATCGAGCTGCCCTTCACGGTGCCGCCGGTGACGCCAGCAGAAATACTGTCGCTGAATGAAGCGTAGGCGCCGCAGTCGGCCCGCTTCGTGCTCTGGGCGGTACCGGTCTCGGCCTTCTTGGCCCGGCGCGCCTCCATCCGAACGCCAAGGTCAGCTTCCACAGCACTGGCCGCACTGTCATCGCCGAACGGCTTCATCGCGAGGCTCGGCGCACCAAATGCAGTTGCACCAACAGTCGCCGCGACGACGACAATTGCGGTACGCGCCATCATCAACTTAAACAAAGAACCTGTCCTCTCGAAACTATCGTGAATTTGATTCACGAACATATCGACGGACACTAGCTTCCAGCGGCACGCTAACCAAGCTGGACTTGACTTCCAGTGGCTCGACTCACATGGGGTCGGTGAGAATTCGGTTCGGGCCGGCACATTTCCCGGAAATCTGGACGCACGGCCGAGATGACATCCAAAGGCTCGTAATCCGGCGAGATACGGGCGATGGGCCGAATACTCTCCGGGAGCGCGGCGACAGCAGAGATATCAGGGTGGTAGCGCGATAGAAATGGCTCCCCGATCGAACGATCATTTGCAGATCGTCCATTCAGGGAGCCACGGTAGCTAAGACGGCATCGCCGCCCTATCAAGATTCAAATATGGACCAGAATATGACGGTTAGTCCTGCGCCGACCTGACATCCACCACGAACCGCAGTGGTCCATGCGGGCGTCCGTCAGGGTTCGGAGCGTCGCCGTAGGCAAGCGGACCAGGAATATCGATCATGACGCGACTGCCGACCTTGACGCCGAGAAGGCCCTGGTCCCAACCCTTGATCACGTCACCAACACCGAGGCGGAAGGTAATGGGTTCATGACGACTCCAGGAGGAGTCGAACTGCTTCCCGTCCTTGAAGGTCACTCCGGTGTAGTTGGCGGTAATTGTCTGGCCGTTCTTCGTTGCCGGCCCGTTGCCCTGGATCAATGTGGTCACCAGGAGCTTGTCAACGTTGCCGGTACCAGCGGTGACCTTCGGCTCCGTGGCGATTGCACCAAGGTCAGCCTTCGGCGCAGCCGGTTCGGGGCGGGTCAGCTTGTAGGCCAGGCCGATGCCCAGGGCCACCACCAGGACGGCGCCGAACGATGCAAACACCGCCGTCTTCTTGCGTCGACGCTCGGCCGCCTGCTTAGCAGCCAGCTCCTCGGCGATCCGCCGGGCCGCACCGGACATCGCCGGTCGGGCTGTCGACTCGTTTTGCTCGCTCACGTATGCCGCCCTCGATCTCGCGCGTCAGTCGCCACACGTGGGTCAACCAGCGCGGGCGTGCCGGTCCGCGGCGCGGGCGCGCGGCCGGTGGTCGGTCTCACCGTACTAAACCGACCACTAGCGCACATCGCCTGGTTGTGCCCGTTCTCAGCCGCCGACGCTGGCGCTGGGCGCTTCGTCGCTGGTGTCGCCGCCGGTGGCGACCGAGGCCGGCATGCGTACCGCCGCTACTTTTTTACCGTCAAGGGTGAGTTGACCGGTACGGGTGCCGTCGGGCACGTCGAAGACCAGCTCGCCGGTGAGCTGCGAGCCGGGCAGGAGTTTGCTGCCCGGCAGGTCCACCCGGTAGGGGCTGAACCGCTCCGCGCCCACCAGCAGGCCAAATCGTTCACCGGAGTACTTCATCGCCTTGCCAGGGCCGGCGACCAGGGTGAGCGCCATGGTGATCCGGCGCATGCCGGTGGCGGCCTGGTCGGCGTTGCTGGCCTGCTGTGCGCCGCCGTCGGCACTGACTTTCCCCACTCGGACGAGCCCGGCATCCGGCACGGCAACCGACGCCACCGGCGCGGAGGTGCCGGCGTCCTGACCCAGGGAGGCCAGCAGCACGGTGAGGCCGAGCAGCGCCAGCACGATGCCACCGAGGATGCGCGGGTCGACCGGCCACGGCCAGCCGGGCAGCGTAAAGCTCTGGTCGAAGGCGAAGCGGGGGCCGGCACTCTCGGCCCGGTGGACGGCGGGGGCGT
>Ga0209023_10007580_pt1 | contig 11071 bp, 8 predicted proteins | sample LakOneMetagenome_FD_187468 | JGI IMG/M metagenome (GOLD analysis project Ga0209023, IMG submission 187468) | Freshwater and sediment microbial communities from Lake Erie, Canada (SPAdes) (version 2) | ecosystem: Environmental > Aquatic > Freshwater > Lentic | place: Lake Erie, Canada | collected...
CCCCGCATGATTTCATCGACCGCTGCGCCTGGGCCGTCGACCTGAGCGCCGAGCAACGCGAGCGTGTCAAACGCGTGACCACGGTGCGCGAGTACGCCCAGGGCGACTACGTCTGCCACAAGGGCGAACTGGCCGAACACTGGCTGGGCGTGGTCGAGGGCATCGTCAAGATCACCACCGTATCGCCGTCGGGCAAGTCGGTGACGTTCACCGGCGTGCCCCAGGGCGGCTGGTTTGGCGAAGGCGCGGTGCTCAAGAAGGAAATCCGCAAGTACGACGTGATGGCGCTGCGCCGTTCGCGCATCGCCTTCGTGCCGCGCGAGACTTTTCAGTGGCTGCTGGATACCAGTCTGCCGTTCACGCGCTTTCTGCTGATGCAGTTCAACGAGCGGCTTGGGCAATTCATTGCGGCGGTGGAATACGAACGGCTGCTCGACATCGATTCGCGCGTGGCGCGCGCCGTGTCGTCACTGTTCAACGAGCATCTGTACCCGGGCATCGGCAAGACGCTGGAGATCTCGCAGGAAGAGATCGGACTGCTGGCGGGCATTTCCAGACAGCGCGCCAACCAGGCGCTGAAGGTGCTGGAACAGCAGGGGCTGGTGCGGGTCGACTACGGCGTGATCGAAGTGCTCGATCTGGAAGGACTGCGCCAGTACGGCGAGTAGGCCGGCGCCGCGCACGGGCGCGTGAGACATGGGCGCAAAAAAACGCGACGGCGGCGCATTGGACGCACCGCCGTCGCGCATCGATTCCCGCAACCGTTACTTGCTGTACACGTACACGCCGCGTCCGGTCTTGCGGCCCAGATAGCCCGCCGCCACCATCTCGCGCATCAGCATCGCGGGGCGATACTTCGGATCGGCAAATTCGGTGTAGAGCACTTCCATTACCGCCAGCATTGTGTCCAGGCCAATCATGTCGGCCAGCGCCAGCGGACCGATCGGATGATTGCAGCCAAGCTTCATGCCTTCGTCGATTTCCTCGGGCGACGCCAGGCCTTCGCCCAGCACGCAGAACGCCTCGTTGATCATCGGGCACAGGATGCGGTTGACCACGAAGCCCGGGCTGTTCTTGACCGTGATCGGATACTTGCCCAGCGCCTTCGACAACGCTTCCACATCGGCGTGCGTCGCGTCGCTGGTCTGCAGGCCGCGGATCAGTTCCACCAGCGCCATCATCGGCACCGGGTTGAAGAAGTGCATGCCGATAAAGCGGTCGGCGCGCGCGGTAACGGCGGCCAGCTTGGTGATCGAGATCGACGAGGTGTTCGATGCGATGATCACGTCCGGCCCGACGATGCTGTCGATCTGCCGGAGGATCTTGACCTTGAGATCGTAGTTCTCGGTGGCGGCCTCGATCACGATGTCGGCACGCTTGAAATCGTCATACGAGGTGCTGCCGTGGATGCGCGACAGCGCGGCGGCTTTGTCGGCCTCGGTGGCCTTTTCCTTCTTGATCAGGCGATCCAGGCTCGATGCCACGGTGGCGATGCCCTTCTGCACTGCCGCGTCGCTGATGTCCACCATCACCACGTCGAGGCCCGCCACCGCGCATGCCTGCGCAATGCCGTTGCCCATCGTACCGGCACCCACGATGCCCACTGTCTTGATTGCCATGTCTCGCTACCTTGCGTTGTTGGAGTTTCGGAGGATTGCCGCGCTCAGCCGCGCTGCGCCGCCAGTGCGGCGATCACGCGTTCGGCGTGCTGCTTGAGCACCGCCATGTCCTGCTGCTGGCGCGCGTGTCCGCGCAGCGACTGGTCGGCGTAGCGCGGCACGATATGGAAGTGGACGTGCGGCACGGTCTGGCCGGCCGCTGCGCCGTTGAACTGGCTGATCACGATGCCGTCGGGGCCGAATGCCTCGCGCACGCCGCGCGCGACGATCTGCGTGGCGCGGATCGCAGCCGCCGCGGCGGCCTCCGACAGGCCGAACAGATCGACCGCCGCTTCCTTCGGCACCACCAGCGCATGGCCGTCGGACTGCGGCATGATGTCCATGAACGCGATGGTGTCGGCGTCCTCGTAGATCTTGAAGCACGGGAGTTCGCCACGCAGGATGCGGGCGAAGATGTTGTTGCTGTCGTACTCGGCTTGCATGACTGTCTTGGAGAGATATCGGCGGAGCAACGAGTGTAGCGCCCGCGCTCCGCCGGGGGAACCATCCCACCCGTTTTTCCCGCCGCGGTGTCACATATTGCGCCGATACTGCCCGCCCACCTCGAACAGCGCGTGCGTGATCTGCCCTAGCGAGCACACGCGCACCGCATCCATCAGCACCGCAAACACATTGCCGTTGTCGATTACCGCCTGGCGCAGGCGATCGAGCATGGCTGGCGCTTCCGCCGCATGGCTGCGCTGAAATTCCGCCAGGCGGGTCAGCTGACTCTGCTTTTCGTCGTCGCTGGAACGCGCCAGTTCCAGTGTCTGCGGCGTCGGATCGCCATGCGGATTGCGGAACGTGTTCACGCCGATGATCGGTAACGTGCCGTCGTGCTTGAGCTGTTCGTAGTAGAGCGACTCCTCCTGGATCTTGCCGCGCTGATAGCCGGTTTCCATCGCACCCAGCACGCCGCCGCGCTCGGCAATCCGCTCGAACTCCTGCAGCACCGCCTCTTCCACCAGATCGGTCAATTCCTCGATCAGGAAGCTGCCCTGGTTGGGGTTCTCGCACTTGGCCACGCCCCATTCGCGATTGATGATCAGCTGGATCGCCAGCGCGCGTCGCACCGATTCCGCCGTGGGCGTGGTGATGGCCTCGTCGTAGGCATTGGTGTGCAGAGAATTGCAGTTGTCGTAGATGGCAATCAGCGCCTGCAGCGTGGTGCGGATATCGTTGAAGTCGATTTCCTGCGCATGCAGCGATCGGCCGGAAGTCTGGATGTGGTACTTGAGCTTCTGGCTGCGATCGTTGGCGCCGTACTTGTCGCGCAGCGTCACGGCCCAGATGCGACGCGCCACGCGGCCGAGCACGCTGTATTCGGGGTCCATGCCGTTCGAGAAAAAGAACGACAGGTTCGGCGCGAAATCGTCGATGTGCATGCCGCGCGCCAGATACGCCTCGACGTACGTGAAGCCGTTGGCCAGCGTGAACGCGAGCTGCGAGATCGGATTCGCGCCGGCCTCGGCGATGTGATAGCCCGAGATCGACACCGAATAGAAATTGCGCACCTGGTGATGGACGAAATATTCCTGGATGTCGCCCATCACCTTGAGCGAAAACTCGGTCGAGAAGATGCAGGTGTTCTGCCCCTGGTCTTCCTTGAGGATATCGGCCTGCACGGTGCCGCGCACGTTCTGCAGCACCCATGCGCGGATCTTGGCTTCCTCGTCGGCGGTGGGCTCGCGGCCATTCTCGCTGCGGAACCGGTCAAGGTTCTGGTCGATGGCCGTATTCAGGAACATCGCCAGAATCGACGGCGCCGGGCCGTTGATCGTCATCGACACCGACGTGCTCGGGCTGGTCAGGTCGAAGCCATCGTAAAGCACCTTCATGTCGTCGAGCGTGGCGATCGACACGCCGGAGTTGCCCACCTTGCCGTAGATGTCGGGACGCTCGTGCGGATCCTCGCCATACAGCGTGACGGAATCGAACGCGGTGGAGAGCCGCTTGGCGTCCATGCCTTCGGACACCAGCTTGAAGCGGCGATTGGTACGGAACGCATCGCCCTCGCCGGCAAACATGCGCGTCGGATCCTCGCCTTCGCGCTTGAAGGCGAACACGCCGGCCGTGTACGGAAAACTGCCGGGCACGTTCTCGCGCATCAGCCATTTCAGGATCTCGCCTTCATCCTCGAAGCGCGGCAGCACCACCTTGCGCACCTTGGTGCCGGAAAGCGTGGTCGTGATCAAGCCGGTGCGGATTTCCTTGTCGCGGATCTTCACCACGTATTCGTCGCCGCCGTACGCCGCCTGCATCTGTGGCCACATCGCCAGCAGCTTGCGCTCGACGGCGCCCAGCGACGCGTCGCGCTCCGCCGCCAGCGCCTCCAGCGCGCGGCCCTCGGCGTTGCCCGCTTCGTTGGCGTCGGCGTTGCCGTGCGCCGCGGACAACATGGCGCGCGCCGCGCGCAGTTGCTGGCGTTCGCGCGCAAGCCGGCTCTGTTCCGCCACGCGACGGTGATAGCCCCGCACCACGTCGGCCAGCTCGGCCAGATAGCGGCTGCGCGCGGGCGGCACGATCACGTTCTGCCCCGTCGAGATGCGCCCGCTCAACGCCGGCAGCACGCCGGTCCTGAGCGACAGCCCGCGTTGCGACAGCGCCTGAACCAGTCCCTGGTAGAGCATCGTCACGCCGTCGTCGTTGAAGCGCGACGCCTGCGTGCCGTACACCGGCATGTCTTCGGCGCGGCTATGCCATTGCTCGCGATTGCGCTGCACCTGCTTGGCGACATCGCGCCACGCATCCTGTGCGCCCTTGCGGTCGAACTTGTTGATCGCGACGAAATCCGCAAAATCGAGCATGTCGATTTTTTCGAGCTGGCTGGCGGCGCCAAATTCGGGCGTCATCACGTACAGCGACAGATCGACATGCGGCACGATGGCCGCATCGCCCTGCCCAATGCCCGAGGTTTCCACGATCACCAGATCGAAGCGCGCGGCCTTGCACGCGGCAATCACATCGGGCAGTGCCTGCGAGATCTCGGAACCGGCCTCGCGCGTGGCGAGCGATCGCATGAAGATGTTCGGGTGATTGATCGCGTTCATGCGGATGCGGTCGCCCAGCAGCGCGCCGCCCGACTTGCGGCGCGACGGGTCGATCGATATCACCGCGATCGACAGCGCATCCTGCTGATCCAGACGGAAGCGCCGAATCAATTCATCGGTCAGCGACGACTTGCCCGCGCCGCCCGTGCCGGTGATGCCGAGCACCGGCGTGGCGATGGTTGCGGCCTGCGCGCGCAATTCGCTCACCATCGACGCGGCGGCCTGGCCGTTTTCGAGCGCGGTGATCAGTTGCGCCAGCGCGCGCCGGTCGCCGCCCGCCACGCCGTCGAGCGTAGTCGGCGCGTATCGCGTGAGGTCGATATCGCAACGCTGCACCATGTCGGCAATCATGCCGGCCAGTCCCATGCGCTGTCCGTCTTCGGGACTGTAGATGCGCGCCACGCCGTAGGCCTGCAGCTCGCGAATCTCGTCGGGCACGATCACGCCGCCGCCGCCGCCGAACACCTGGATGTGATCGCCGCCGTGTTCGCGCAGCAGATCGATCATGTATTTGAAATATTCGACGTGCCCACCCTGGTAGCTGGAGATGGCGATGCCCTGCACGTCTTCCTGCAGCGCGGCGGTCACCACCTCGCGTACCGAGCGGTTGTGGCCGAGGTGGATCACTTCGCAGCCGTGCGACTGAAGAATGCGCCGCATGATGTTGATCGACGCATCGTGTCCGTCGAACAACGAAGCCGCCGTGACGAAACGCACCTTGTTGGCGGGCGCGCCACCGGGCGTGGCGCCGGGCTTGGCGGTTGCCGTCCTGCTCACATCGGAAAGATCAGTCATTGTCTCCACCGCTTTGTTATGTGGCTGGCTGCCGCGCGCCGGCGATTCTGACGATCGCACTGACGAGGGCCGGACGATTATATGACGTTTACGTTAACGTAAGTCAGGGTGCGCGTGAAAGCCGCGCTGGCGGCACGTCGGCCGGATGGCTGGCCGGGTAAGTGCCCTTTGCTGGCATCGTCGCACAGAGACCCCGCGCAAAACAGTGGCTGGAAATGCGAAAGGCCGCCGGACGATCGTCCAGGCGGCCTTTGGGTCACGCGCTGTTGGCAATCAGGTGCTGATCTGCGGGCAATCGCCAAACGCGTCGGTCTTGCGGGCGTTCCAGCGACGCAGCAGCTGGTGCGCGATGAAGACGGCGCGGCGCAGCGACCACGGCGCCGGCGTCTCGGTCAGCAGAAAGCGCGCGCGCGGCGCGTCGCCGGACAGCCAGACGCGTTCGCCTTCGCCCAGTGCCGCCACATCGCCGGGGCGCAGCCAGATGTCGGCGGAATGGCCCTCCACGGTCAGCCAGAGGCGGCCTTCCAAGGCCGTTACGGTTTGCCCGTGGCGCGCGCGCCAGCTGACCGGGCGATCGGGTTCGTCGAGTTCGAATGTTCTGAGTTCACGCATGGGCGTCTCCTTGCTGCGCAGCCGCGCGGATCCCGTTGCGGAATCCGGCGAAGAAAAGGGGCGCTGCGCCGTGCTTCCATTATTCATGGCGGGGTCTACAATCCCATGCACAGTTCCGAACAGTTTTCGATGAACTGTTCAGTAGTTTTTGCTGACAGTTGCCGCCCCCGCTCCGCATGAAACTCATACTCGACCCGTCCACGGGCGTTCCGCTGACCGAGCAGATCGTGTTGGCCGTGAAGTCCTGGATCAGTTCGCGCGAAGCCGCGCCCGGCGCCCGCCTGCCTTCGATCCGCGCGCTGGCCGCCGAGCACGGCATCAGCCGTTTTCCGGTGATCGAGGCGTACGACCGCCTGGTGTCGCAGGGGCTGGTCGATTCGCGCCAGGGGTCGGGCTTTTACGTGGCCGACAGCACGCTGGCTGGACGCAGCGGACGCGGATGGTCGGACCCAAGCCTGGCCGAAGACCTGTCGGTGCACATCATCGACCAGTTTCACCATCCCAGCGGCACGCTGAAGCTGGCCGGCGGATTCGTGCCCGAGGAATGGCGCGATGTGGAAGGACTGACGCAGGCGATCCGCCACATCACGCGGCACGATATCGACAGCGTGATTCACTACGCCACGCCGCTCGGGCATCCGGAATTGCGCAAGCAGGTGCTCACGCGCGTGCGGCAGATTGGCGTGCAGGCGGAACTGTCGCAGGTGCTGATCACCAGCGGCGCGAGCCAGGCGCTCGACCTGATCGTGCGCCATCTGCTCAAGCCGGGCGACACGGTATTCGTCGAGGATCCCGGCTACTACAACTTGTTTGGCCTGTTGCGCATGCACGGCGTGCAGCTGGTGGGCGTGCCGCACACGCCGAACGGCCCCGATCCGCAGGCGTGCGAGGCGTTGCTGCGCAAGCACAAGCCGAAGCTGTTCTTCACCAACAGCATCCTGCAGAATCCGACTGGGTCCACGCTGGCGCCACCGGTGGCGTTCCGCCTGCTGGAGCTGGCGCGCCGCCATAACTTCCGGTTTGTCGAAGACGACATCTTCTCGGACTTCCAGCTCAACTTCACCGATCGCCTGGCCACGCTGGACCAGCTCGAACACGTGATCTATATCGGCGGGTTCTCGAAAACGGTGTCCGCGGCGCTGCGCGTCGGGTATCTCGTGGCGGAAAAGAATCTGATCAAGGACCTGATCGACGTGAAGGTGCTGACCAGCGTGGCCGGGTCGCACTTTGCCGAGGCGGTCACGGCCACCATGCTCGAACGCGGTGCTTATCGAAAGTATGTGGAACGGTTGCGCGTGCGCACGCGCGAAGTGACGGCCGACGCGGTGAAGATTCTCGACCAGTATGGCTGGGAAGTGTTTTGCGAGCCCGCGGGCGGCAATTTCCTGTGGGCGCGTCCGCGCGGTATCGAAGATTCGCGTGAACTGGTGGCGCTGGCCGAAACCTACGGCATTTCGCTTGCGCCGGGACATTTCTTCCGGCCCGGCGGCGAAACGTCCGCCTGGGTGCGCATCAATTCCGCCTACGCCGGCGAAGAACGGTCGCGCGCGTTCTTCGCCGATTCGGGCAGCCGCTGATCAGTCCTGCGCGTCGCCGCCGTGGTTATGCAGCACGGCGTTGCGGCGCGAGTAACCGAAGTAGATCAGCAACCCCAGCACCAGCCAGCACAGGAACGCGATCCACGTCACCACCTGCAGATGCAGCATCAGGAACAGGCAGAACGCCACCGACAGCAACGGCACCACCGGCACGCCGGGGCAACGGAAGGTGCGCGGCAGGTGCGGATGCGTGCGGCGCAGGACCAGGATCGACACCGAGATCAGTGCGAAGGCGGACAGCGTGCCGATGTTGATCAGCTCCGCCAGCACGTTCAGCGGCACGAAGCCGGCGATGGTGGCGAACACGATGCCCACGGTCCACGTGGCCGTGAACGGCGTGGCGTGCACCGGATGCACCGTCGACAAGGCTTCCGGCAACAGGCCGTCGCGCGACATCGCAAAGATGATGCGCGTCTGGCCGTAGGTCATCACCAGGATCACGGTGGTCATGCCAAGGATCGCGCCCAGGTCGACAAAGCCGGCCACCCAGTTCTGGCCCGCGTATTGCAGCGCCAGCGACACCGGATGGTCGACGCCCTCGAACTTCGCGAACGGCACGATGCCGGTCATGATGGCGGCGACCGCCACGTACAGCACGGCGCAGACCGCCAGCGACCCGATGATGCCGATGGGCAGGTCGCGCCCGGGATTGCGCACTTCCTCCGCGGCCGATGTGACGGCGTCGAAGCCGATGAACGCGAAGAACATCAGCGCCGCCGCATTGAAGACGCCGGAAAAGCCGAACGGCGCAAACGGTTGCCAGTTGGCCGGCTGCACGTGCCAGACGCCAACTGCGATGAACAGCACCACTACGCCGATCTTGATCACCACCATCACGTTGTTCAGGCGCGTCGATTCGCGCACGCCGTACGACACCACCCACGTGATCGCCAGCATGATCAGGATGGCCGGCAGGTTCACCAGCGTGTGGACGTCGGGCACCGATCCCGGCGCGGCGCTTAACGCGCGCGGCAATTGCACGCCAAACCCCGCCAGCAGCGACTGGAAATAGCCCGACCATCCCACCGAGACCGCCGAGGTGGCCAGTCCGTATTCGAGCAGCAGGTCCCAGCCGATCATCCACGCGATGATCTCGCCAAGCGTGGCGTAACAGTAGGTGTAGATCGATCCGGAGACAGGAATTGCCGAGGCAAATTCCGCGTAGCACAACGCCGCGAATCCGCACGCCATCGCCGCGATGATGAACGACACCGTCAGCGCCGGACCGGCGGTCAGCGCACCGGTGCCGGTCAGCACGAAGATGCCGGTGCCGATGATCGCGCCGATGCCCATCAGCACCAGATCCACGGGCCCCAGCACCTTGCGCAATCCGTCATGCTCGCTCACTTCCAGCATGGCTTCGATGTTCTTGGTGCGAAACAGACTCATGGCGCGCCTCCGGTCGGGGTCATCCCAATGACTATAGGTTGTACAAGTACCGTCGGCGACGGGTTCTGCGCGTCATGGCAGCCGTGCCGACACAAAGCGCGCGATGTTACGCGACTTGCCCGCGACAAGCCTTGACGTGGATACCGTTTCCGCGCCGGCCAGGCAAAAAAAAACGCTCCACGACGGGAGCGTCTTCTATGCAGTCCGTGACTGCGTGCGCAATTACTTCGCCACCGGCATCGTGAACTCGGCGCCCTTGGCGATGCTGTCCGGCCAGCGCTGCATCACGCTCTTGTAGCGCGTATAGAAGCGCACGCCCTCTTCGCCATAGGCGTGATGATCGCCAAACAGCGAGCGCTTCCATCCGCCGAACGAATGCCACGCCATCGGCACCGGAATCGGCACGTTGATGCCGACCATGCCCACCTGGATCTGGCGAGCGAACGCGCGGGCGATACCGCCGTCGCTGGTGTAGCACGACACGCCGTTACCAAATTCGTGACGATTGATCAGATCCACCGCTTCGGCAAAGTCGTGCACGCGCACCACCGACAGCACCGGCCCGAAGATCTCTTCCTTGTAGATCGTCATGTCCGGCTTGACGTGATCGAACAGCGTGCCGCCGACGAAGAATCCGTTGTCGTGACCGTCGACCTTGTGGCCGCGGCCATCGGTCACCAGTTGCGCTCCTTCGGCCACGCCCTTGGCGATGTAGCCTTCGACCTTGGCCTTGTGCGCGGCGGTGACCAGCGGGCCCATCTCGGCGTCGGCCTCCATGCCGTTGCGGATCTTCAGCGTCGCGGCGCGCTCGGCCAGGCGCGGCACCAGCCGGTCGGCCACATCGCCCACCGCCACCGCCACGGAAATCGCCATGCAACGCTCGCCGGCCGAGCCGTACGCGGCGCCCACCAGCGCATCGACGGCCTGGTCCAGATCGGCGTCGGGCATCACCACGAGGTGGTTCTTTGCGCCGCCCAGCGCCTGCACGCGCTTGCCGTGCCGCGTGCCTTCCGTGTAGATGTATTCGGCGATCGGCGTGGATCCGACAAACGACAGCGCCTGCACATCGGGATGCGCCAGCAGCGCGTCGACAGCGGTCTTGTCGCCCTGCACCACGTTGAACACGCCATCGGGCAGCCCGGCCTGCTTGAGCAGGTCGGCGATCAGCAGGCTCGGCGACGGATCGCGCTCGGACGGCTTGAGCACGAACGTGTTGCCGCACGCCAGCGCTACCGGGAACATCCACATCGGCACCATCACCGGGAAGTTGAACGGCGTAATGCCGGCCACCACGCCCAGCGGCTGGCGCAGGTTCCAGTTGTCGATGCCGCCGCCGATGTTGTCGGTGAAATCGGTCTTGAGCAGGTTGGGAATCCCGCAGGCAAACTCCACGACCTCGATGCCGCGCGTGACTTCGCCCTTCGCATCGGAAAACACCTTGCCGTGCTCGCGCGTGATCAGCGCGGCCAGGTCATCGTGATGGCGGTCCAGCAGTTCCTTGAACTTGAACAGGATGCGTGCGCGGCGCAGCGGCGGGGTTTCCGCCCAGGCCGGCCATGCCGCCTTGGCGGCGGCCACCGCGGCCGCCACATCGTCGGCGGTGCCCATCGCCACGCGCGCCGCGACGTCGCCCGTGGCCGGGTTGAACACATCGGCAAAGCGGTCGGTGCCCGCGCGCTGCACGGTGCCGCCGATGTAGTGATGGATTTCGGCGATCTGCCGGTTTTCTGCGATATTCACTGCGGTCTTCCTCTCAATGGCGGGCAGGTCTTACTTCACACTCTGCAGTGCCTGCTTCACGGTGTCGAACAACTGATCGATCTCGGCCTCGGAAATGATCAGTGGTGGCGAGAATGCCAGGATATCGCCGGTGTAGCGCACCAGCACGCCAAGCTCCAGGCATTTCAGGAACGCCTCATAGGCACGCGCACCCGGTGCGCCCGGACGCGATTCCAGTTCCACACCGGCC
>Ga0209023_10007581_pt1 | contig 11071 bp, 4 predicted proteins | sample LakOneMetagenome_FD_187468 | JGI IMG/M metagenome (GOLD analysis project Ga0209023, IMG submission 187468) | Freshwater and sediment microbial communities from Lake Erie, Canada (SPAdes) (version 2) | ecosystem: Environmental > Aquatic > Freshwater > Lentic | place: Lake Erie, Canada | collected...
GTCAATTGAACCAACTTTCCAAAACTTATATGTAAAATCTAACCTTTCTGGTGAATTTACAGTGATCAACCCGTACTTAGTCCGTGCGTTAAAAGATCGTGGTCTTTGGGACTCTGTAATGGTCAATGACTTGAAACACTTTGAAGGTTCAGTACAGAAAATTGCCCGTATTCCTGAAGAATTAAAAGCAATTTTTGCGACTGCGTTTGAAGTGGATACACGTTGGATCGTTGATGCAGCTTCTCGTCGTCAAAAATGGATTGATCAAGCTCAGTCACTTAACCTTTACATCTCTGGTGCAAATGGTAAGAAACTTGATATCACTTATAAAATGGCATGGTTACGTGGTCTTAAAACCACTTATTACCTTCGTGCATTAGGTGCAACATCTGCTGAGAAATCAACCATTAATACTGGTGCGTTAAACGCTGTAAAAGCAACAACTGTTGCTGCACCTGTAGCTGCTGCAGCGCCAGAAGTTAAAGCTGAAGTCGTTGCTGCTGAAGAAGATGGTTTCTCTCAAGCTGCTCCAGTACCAATGGCATGCTCAATCGACAACCCTGATTGTGAAGCTTGTCAGTAATTTTTTAATCCTCCCCCCTTGCGGAGCAAGCTCCTCACCTTTAAAAAAGGAGGGGGATTTATCAAGATATTCATTAAGTGATAAATCCCCTCTCCTCCAAGGAGAGGGTTAGGGAGAGGTTTTTAAAGAGGCTAAGAAATGTTCCATTTAAGTCATAACTATGAGTTAGGCGTAATCGCACTAATCTTAGCCTTTTTAATTTTTTATATACCTGCGGTCTATGCATTTATCGCAATCCGTAAACAGCAAAAGCGTAATCAAAATAAGTAGTGTAGATATCTGTTCTTTCGAACAAGAACAGCTCAGCTATCGGCAAAACTTAATTTTGCTTACACAGAATAAGCGTATAGTAGTCACATCTTCGTTTGTAAGATGTTGAACAAATATTAACAACGAAGAGAGAACAACGATGTCTATCCTTAGTTGGGACGATTTTGAAGATGATGAACCGAAACAAGCTGCACAAGCTCACCAGCCTGCGCCCGTCGAACCGAAAAAAACGACTGATTCGCAGATGGTATCTGATGCAAAACAGTCATCGCAGAGTGTGGCAACTACACAACCCGCTAGAACCAGTGCAAATCGAGCAGCAAATCCAACCGATTCGTTGGCAAGAGCATCTCACGCCTTAGAAAGTTTGGATGTTGCACCTGGCTTAGAAGAGCTTGAAATGGGTGCTCAGCGCGTACAAGTTGATGATAAAGCGATGATCAACTGCCGTGCGGACTTAAACCAACTTGTACCGTTCAAATATGAATGGGCTTGGCAAAAATATCTAGATGGTTGTGCAAACCACTGGATGCCACAAGAAGTGAACATGAACCATGACATCGCACTTTGGAAGTCTGAAAATGGCTTAACTGAAGATGAGCGTACCATTGTTATGCGTTCTTTAGGTTTCTTCTCAACTGCGGACTCATTGGTTGCTAATAATTTAGTTTTGGCGATTTACCGTCATATTACCAATCCTGAATGTCGCCAATACATTTTGCGTCAAGCATTTGAAGAAGCGATTCATACACATGCTTACCAATACTGCATCGAATCTTTGGGTATGGATGAAGGCGAAGTCTTCAATATGTACCGTGAAGTTCCATCTGTTGCACGTAAAGCAGCATGGGGCTTGAAATATACGCAGTCTTTAAGTGATCCTACTTTCCAAACAGGTACACCTGAAAACGATCAAATCTTACTTCGTAACTTGATTGCATTCTATTGCGTACTTGAAGGGATCTTCTTCTACTGTGGTTTCAGCCAAATCTTGTCTATGGGTCGTCGTAACAAAATGAATGGTGTTGCTGAGCAATTCCAATACATTTTACGTGATGAATCAATGCACTTGAACTTTGGTATCGACATGATTAACCAAATCAAGATTGAAAACCCAAGCTTGTGGACTGCTGAATTCCAAGAAGAAATTATTCAAATGATTCTTGAAGGAACAATGCTTGAGATCGAATATGCGCGTGACACTATGCCACGTGGTGTATTGGGTATGAATGCTGCAATGATGGAAGAATACTTGAAATTCATCTGTAATCGCCGTCTAGCTCAGTTAGGTTTACCTGAACAGTTTGCTGGTGTGAACAATCCATTCCAATGGATGTCTGAAATGATGGACTTACGTAAAGAGAAAAACTTCTTCGAAACACGTGTAACAGACTATCAAACTGGTGGCGCTTTAAGCTGGTAAGTTTTTAAAATCCGCTGAATGACAGATAATGTGAGATTTTTGACACATATTTCGAGATTGTTACAAACTTAATCAACTATGCTAAAGCAAAAAAAATAGAGCCTAATGGCTCTATTTTTTTACTACTTAATTGGAGGCGATAACTTTCGAAATTTCGATATCGTAAAGCCTTCAGGTAATGGTTTAAATTTGTCGCCTTCTTGGGTCCAGCGTGTTGACCTACTTTGAAAAGCTCTTAGTTCTTTAATATCAATTGTAGCTGCAACAACAAAATCATTTTCACCACCTCTTACTCTTGCTAAATCTCGATTAAAGGATTGTTTAGCTGGCACACGAATTCGACTATCACCATATGATCTATTATTTACAAGAATTGTATAAGCATGAACATCAAGAGCTGCTGACTCTATTAATGTAGAAAATGTTTCTAAATCTTGATTCCAACTAAGTACTGAAAGAGCATCAACCTTTCCTTGGAAACTTATTCTTGATTTGCTATTTTGCAATTCAGAACAAACCATAACTCCAAAATGAAAATTATTATGTATGTATATTGGCTTTTTTAGAACTTTAAATTGATCTTTTTCAGTCTTATACTTCGTTCTAGCAAAATCCCACGCTTTTCCGTACACACTAGTCAACTCTTTGTCTTCACCTACAGCTGGTTCAAGCTTAGGTTGCCAAATCTTAGCAAATGCATAATGCCCTAAACGGTTATCAGATAATATTAATAAAGCTTCACTTATTAACTTATTGCTTGCAGTATGTCTATATTCAGTTCCAGCAATAATACTTATTCCAGCAGCACACAACCTAGAGGAGATACTATCAACCCACTCTAAAGGAATAGATAATTCTGGAAAAAATACATAGTCAGGTCTAGGGTTTAGCCTCAAAATATCATTCACTAAATCAGATATTCTCTTATATCTATCTAAACTTAAATTAGGTTTATTCGCTGCTGTATGAGTCCAATCCTTTTGAGATGTTTTTAGATTAGTTAAGGCCACTATAACTTTATCTTTACTATCAGTTCCTAATCTTAAAGACCTTGAACAATTGAGCTTATCATTATTATCATTAGCGATAGCTAACAAAGTAGGTTTTACCCATACACCACGTACTGCTTGGCAATACCTAGCCCATATTTTAGTAGGCGAAGTGTTACAAAACTTCTTATTATTTTGAGGCAAACCCACACACTCAGGTGCCAATTCAGAGATTTCTGCTGTTGAATATGGTCTTGTAGGAAATAAGTAGGGTAAAAATATTTCAAAACTATATTTATTAGAATAGTTTTCCTTATTGAATCTCTTTGGGAATGACGATTTTAAGAATAATCTCAAGGAATCAGTAGAAATCAGCTCTGTTTCCAAGAAACGTCTAATAAGCTTTTCGTTTCGTCTTTTATTTTCTTTATCCAATAGTTTATTACTTATATTTAAAGCTAAAATTTGTTTATAAGGTGTTTTACCCAAGTCAGAGTTTAAAACTAATAATGCTTTTTCTTTAAAGTTTGTGATACTCAAATCAGTATTAAGTAAATCACTAATTGAATCGATATTTTCAAATAAACCACGGAAAAATATATCTTCTAAACTTTTTTGCTTTGGTTCTTTATCTTCAAAAAGGTCTTTCGGATCATAGTATTTTGTTGCAGCATCTATAAATAGTATTGTTAATGAATGTTTGATTTCTTGCCAAATATCTTCATGAAGATCACATTTTGAACCATTAACTTCTCCATAAAATTTTGCTCTATCTTGATCAAAAATTGCTGCTTTAAGAAGATCTAATGATTGATATGCTCTTAATACAATTAATTCTGCTTGATGCCATTCATTCAAACCGATAGCAAATCCGAGCAAACGAGGTAAATATGAAAAATGCTCAAATATACTATCAGGTCTTAAAATATGATTATGAGCAAATTGGTAAAACTCATCTCTTTGTTTTTTCCACACCTTAGAAGGTAAATCACGAGCAAGTGTCTCAACATGCCTTAATTGCAATGCCCAACTTAATCTTCTTATCGTTAATCCATCTGCTCTCCGTAAAGTATCAGCATTTTCACCTACACTTCCAGCTGCTGAAAGCACCTTCGCAGCTGTTGACTGATCTAGTTGATCAGGTGAAGGCATCAAACGATGTTCACTCGAAAGCTCATAAATGTCTTTTTCAATACTATCTAATAAATCTAACCCTGTTCGTCCTTCTAAAAGAAATAGCTTTTGTTTATCAGATTGCAATTGTATTAAGGTTGAGTCATTCTTAGAGTTAGGTTGATTAATCAACCATTTTTTTGGGTCCTTATCATCTGGTTTTAGTATCTCATCTCCAATTCTTTCTTGTAAGAATTTCATTAAGTCATCACTATTACTTATATTCCCAGCATCTTTTAATACTAAAAACATATCATCTACATAACGACCATAATGAATTGGAGTAAGTTTTTCTTTAATTAATTTATCCCAACGGTGCAAAATCATATTAGAGATAATTCTGCTTGCAGTTAAGCCTATTGCTAAGCCACCTGATATCTCACATTCAACGGAGATTTTTTTTGAAAATACAACAGCCTGTTTTGCCCATTCTTCTAAAAAATTAGCTAATTGCTTAGTAAATAAAAGCTCATGCTCACTAAGAGTAAGATCAAATGTTTTATGCAAATTTTCAGAAACAATGATTTTTGGATCAATGTAGTGGTAATAACTTTTTAAGTCCAAAGATACTGCTATAACACTTTTATCTTTTTCTAATTCATCTCGTATAGCATTTAACCCATCATTTCGCCATTTTTGATAAGGCTGAAAGTACGGTGTAAATGATCCTATTGCACTGATATGGAAAGGTTTTCTCATATTTAAAGAAAACTCTTCATCATTTTCTATACGTTTTAGTCGTGCCCCATAGCAAGACTCAGTTAATCGTTCATCAAACTGCTCTCCAACCATATTAATCCAGAGGGCTGAAATAATATGTGTTTCTACGGGGAAATCGCCAATGATACGAAATGATGGACTTATCTCATTTTCACCAAATAACTTATTTAAATTTTTTTTTGGATCTGAAAAATGTACATGACTAATGCTATTGGTATCAGACTTCTTATTTATTATTAATTTTTTAGGGACAACTCGATATTGCCCTAAGAATTTCTCATTCTCAAAAAAACCATTATCTTTTTTTAATTTTTCCAAAAGTTTTCTTAAATTAGGTAATAATTTTTGTTCATACTCTGCAAATTTTACTGCTGTGGGGAAAGTATTCTCAAAAAAACAATCTGCTTTAGCTTTTCTATAAGCTACGAGTAAATCCTTTAATTTAAGATCTTCCCATCCTGTAAAAACCGCCTGATACGACATAAATCCCCCTTGCAATTATCTTATTGGTGTTATGGAATACATCTTCATCCACTTGTAACCATTTAATACTTCAGCTTTACTAAATCGATTCTTTTCTTCCGACCAAGCATAAAAATCTTTCAAAAGCTGTTCTTCAGTAACAGATTGTTTTTTCTCTAACAAACGTAACCAACATGCAAAAAGTGTTGCAATAATTTCTATATGGTCAGATTTACTTGTTCTAAAAAGTCCTATTAAGTCATAAATCTCAGATACATCTTTAGCAAAATACTTATTAAATGCAGATCTATGATCATTACATCTACTGAGAGGTTTGTACTTTAAGTCTCGCTTAGGATCGTAACTAAACCACTCATGATCTTTAAACTCTTTATCTAAATAACGTGCCATAACTGGATCATATGGACCAGCGGCATGTTGTTTAAAGTCAGCCGCCAAATCCATATGTTTTAGTTGTTGGCATAAGTAGATCAACTTTTGCAGTTTTAAATGACCAAAAGTTGGCTCTGTATGCAACTGAAACGTGATTTCAGCAGCTAAAGATAAAAGCTTCAAATCATCATCAACGCTTTCATCTGTAAATAAATCAATTTGATCACTACTTTTTTGCTTCGACTGTTTAATAGTCTCAATTGGCTTTTCAAATTGGACAACATTATCAGTGACTTCAGACTCACTTTTATCATTTAAATCACTCAAGGCACTAGCAACCAAACTATCTGTTAAATGAATCTTAGTTTTTTGTAATTTACCTTGAAGCGTTTGCAACTTATCAATTATAGAAAAGAGTTGGTTTACTTTTTCAACAATTCTATTTTGTTCAGCTAATGGAGGTAGAGGCAACCAAATTTCACGAATTGTTGTCATTGAAATACTAGGTTGGGCTGTAGCTTTAAGCGATTTAAAAATTTCCTCTTTCCCATACATACTATTTAAAAAGATTAAAAGATAATTAATATTTGGGTCAGAAAATGGCTCAATTTTAGCTACATTCGGCGCTAGATGATATCTTTGTTCCTTATCGAATACACAGACGTCTCCAATTCCAGCTCCAATAAATGTCATCAATAAAGCTTTTCTATCTAATGCACACCTTTGTAATAATCGAGAGGTTTCCAAGTCAATATACTTTAGACTGTTTTCGTTTAGCTCAAACGGTTTTACATTCTGTGCTCTAATAACTGCAACCTCGCCTGAATCTACTAACTTCATATATTTAGTATATTCAAAACCAGCTAATTTAGTTACAAATGCAATATCATTTAGAAGTACTTTTTCCCAACTTTTGGGGATATCAAACTTTAATGACTGCTCAACAGTAATTGCTTTGGGTTTTTGTATTTCTTTATTCTTAACTCTCTCATTTTTATTTATTTCTACTCTTTTAAGTAAAAAATTAACTCCTTCATCATTAGGGTCTTGTTTCACTAACTTGCCCATTACAGCTAACTGCAAAATTGTTTGTTTTAACTTTTCAATACTGTATTCAGTGGTAAATAGCAGACTAAAGTTTTCTGAAATACATTGCCAATTCTGCTGGAACTCTTCAACGTCGGATGAGTTAATCAAAACATTCAAAAATGTATCAACTAATTGATCGTGCGCTTCCGAACTTAAATTTTGCTGATGTTCGAGTTGATCACATAATTCCATCAATTCATCGACTTTACTAACGATACGTTTTTGTTCTTCTAATGGTGGAATTGGTAATAACCCACTGAAGAATTGCTTATCATTAATGGCAGGATAAGCAATCCCTACTTGTTGCGACTCAACATATTTTATAAACAAAGGACTACGTAAGTAATAAAATAAATAATAAGAATCAATAATCTTATATGGATGGATTACAGCAAAAGCTGTACTTGCAATAGGTTCGTACTCAAAAACCTCATCAATGACGGCAATATTGTTGAGATAAGGTCTAACCGTAGAATATATAACCGTACCAATCCCCACTATCTTACGTGCTCGTGAAGGTGCATCCTCAGCATTTAAAATTGATTGATTTTCTACACGTCCATAAAGACTATTAATTGCAGACACATCAATATAAGAAAATTTGGAAGTAGGAATTTTTTGTCCTAAGTTATAACCTGAATCACCTAGTTTTAATAGAACCCATGTATTAGGCAAAGAATAGTCAAATTCACTATTTTCTAGAATATTTATATCTGTAGTCTTTTTTAAAATTTTATTTTTTACTAATTCATTTTGCTCACTCAAAATTTGTTCTAACAAATTAAAAGGTTTTTTTTCATTAGGTACTAATTTACCAAGGAAAGCCAATTCCAAAATTAATTCACGTAATTTCTGAATGCCATAAATCGTATCATTTGAACCTGAACTGCGCCCACGCCCCGACTTTTTCTCAGTTTCAGCTGTTAACCAAATATCTAAATGCTCAGTAATGAGTTCTTTAACATCTGTCATTTTACTCATCCTGAACTATTGACCTAAAGCTTCATCTAAAATTGCTTTTAATTGCTGACGAATTTTAGCAACCTCAGCCTCAAGGCTCTCATATTTAGCCAAAAGCTCTTTAGGGTCTTTTACATCTTCTTCAACTTGATGCGGATTTTTTATATCAAGGTTATAGCCACGACCAATAATATCTTGAAGTGATACTTTCCATGCTTGCTCATTTGCTACACGACTAGCAAAACCATCACTTTCTAAGCCCCACCATGCTTTTAAAGTATCGAACTCTTTAAGCTGAAGCGGTTTAGTTTTGTTATAGGCTTTTACACCTTGTGGTAATTGATGCTCATAGAACCATATATGTTCTGTTTTCTTCCCCTTGGTAAAGAACAAAATATTGGTACTAATAGGTGTATATGGTGCAAAAACAGACTTCGGCAAACGAACAATGGTATGTAGATTACAGTCTTCCATTAATTTTTCTTTAATGGCTGTTTTGATACCCTCACCAAACATAAAGCCATCTGGTAAAACCACGGCTGCACGACCATGCGCTTTTAAGAGTTGGATGATCAACACCATGAAAAGATCAGCTGTCTCACGGGTACGAAATTTCTCTGGAAAATTATTTTCTATTCCATCTTCTTCAATTCCACCAAATGGTGGATTAGTAAGTATGATATCAACACGTTTATCGAGTCCCCATGAAATTAAAGAATGAGATAGTGTATTGTCATGTTTAATCTGAGTTGGTACATCAATACCATGCAAAATCATATTTGTTGTACATAACAAATGAGGTAAAGGTTTTTTCTCAATACCAAAAATTGACTTATGTAGTATTTGTTCGTCAATAGGAGTCTTAACAAAATGTTTACGTTTAAATTCGATTGCTGATGTTAAAAAGCCTCCCGTACCACAAGCAGGATCAAGGATCGTTTCATCTAATTGAGGAGCAATAATATCTGTCATGAAAGAAACAACTGCTCGGGGTGTATAAAATTCACCGGCGTTACCCGCAGACTGAAGATCCCTCAAAAGTTGCTCGTAAATATCACCAAATGCATGTAGTTCTTTTGATTTAGTAAAATCTAAATCTGATTCAATTCTATTGACAACTTGACGAATCAGTGTGCCTGATTTCATATAGTTATTTGCTTCTTGGAAAACTGTAGAGATAAGAAAAGCTCGTTGATCATCCGTATTTTCTGATAATTTTTTTAATCTTTCAAATAATTGGTCATCAATAAATTTTTTTAATGCATCACCTGTAATTCCTTCAGAATCTGTTGCCCAATTTCTCCAACGCAGTTCTTCAGGAATTGGGGAATGAAAAATTTTCCCTTCTAAAAAGGCTAAAGCTTCTGCTTCTCGTTCTCTAGCATCGACAACCTTCAGGAATAACATCCATACTAACTGACCGAGGCGTTGTGCATCACCATCCACCCCAACGTCCTTACGCATGATTTTCTGAATGGCTTTTATTGTTCCTGAAATATTCATAGCTAGACTTCAAATCAACAGTATCAAATTTGTACGTGAGTTTATCAGACCAACTACTCAAGATACATTATCGTAAAGCTGATTACCCAATTCTTTTAGTGCTTTTGTATATTCTTCAGGCGATCCAAATGACTGAATAATTTCAATGATTGACCCCATTTGATTAAACGGAGGAATTTGTAAAATCTTTACATCTTCAATTGGCTCAATCCCCTGATCTGCGTATTTATCTAGTAATGCATCTAATACCTGACGAGCCTGATCATTATATTTGGTGAAATAGTTGCGTTTGCGCACATTGTTAGCACGTTCTTTTTTAGTTAAAGCTGGCTGATCAAAAGCAATATGGCAAATCATATCGAAAGGATCAAAATCTTTACCAACCTCATCCTCTAATGCTTCAAAAATTACACCCTGCTTTTTGAACTCATCAATTATGAGTGACTTCTTATCAGCACCTTTCCATTTTCTTAAAAATGCATCTAAAGATTCATAGTCTTTTAAAATATGCTGACGTGTATAATCTTTCAGAGATTCCGTAACCAATTTTCCATCGTTATCATAAAACTGAACCCGCTCTCCAATCACATTAACGGCAACATCATTTACATAGAATTTTCTCGGTGGTTCAGCATCACCTCCACCAGTATCTTCACCACCAGAAGTACCACCTATTGTTGAATCATCATTGGTATAATCTGAATCATCACCTTCATCTCCAATATCTGGCTCATCGGGTGGTACTACAGGTTCATCTGGTTTAGGTTCATAAATGACAACAGGATCACCATCAAAAGCAGGATCACTAAAAAGCTCAGTCGCCTTTTTAAAATCCATTATCGTAAACCAAGTTTTTCCAAACTCTTCATTGATACGTGTACCACGACCAATCATTTGTTTAAATTCAGTCATGGATTTAATATGCTGATCAAGTACAATCAATTTACACGTTTGTGAATCCACGCCTGTAGTCATCAGTTTAGACGTTGTTGCTATGACAGGATAACGTTCCTCAGGATTAATAAAGTTATCTAGTTCAGCCTTACCCTCTTTATCATCACCAGTAATACGCATGACAAATTTACGATTTTCTTTGATTCGTTCAAGGTTCAAATTAGCTAAAGCTTGTCGCATACGCTCTGCGTGATCAATATCATCACAGAACACAATTGTCTTGGCATAAGGGTCTATATTCACCAAAAACTCTGTAATTTTTTGAGCAACAATTTCTGTACGACTCTTTAAAACAAGCCCTTTATCCATATCTTTAAGATTATAGATGCGATCAGTAATTTCATTACCATGTTGATCTTTCTTGCCTTTTTCTGGTCGCCATCCTTGTAGGTCTTTATCTATATCAATACGCACAACTTTATAAGGTGCCAGGAAACCATCTTGAATACCTTTTTTCAACGTATAGGTATAAACAGGATCACCAAAATAAGTAATGTTTGAAGTATCTTTGGTTTCTTTTGGAGTCGCTGTTAACCCCACATGAGTTGCTGA
>Ga0209023_10007582_pt1 | contig 11071 bp, 8 predicted proteins | sample LakOneMetagenome_FD_187468 | JGI IMG/M metagenome (GOLD analysis project Ga0209023, IMG submission 187468) | Freshwater and sediment microbial communities from Lake Erie, Canada (SPAdes) (version 2) | ecosystem: Environmental > Aquatic > Freshwater > Lentic | place: Lake Erie, Canada | collected...
CGTCAGGGCGGTGTTCAGTAGCTGGTCCGACGCGGGCGCGATCTCGCACAGTGTGATGGTCGCTGCATCCGCCGTGACCATCACCGGCAACTTCACGACACAGTACCAACTGACCACGGCGCCCTCGCCGGCAAACGGCGGCACCGTAACGCCTGCGACCGGGACATTCTTTGACACGGGCACCGTGGTCAACTTGACGGCTACGGCCAACGCTGGCTTCGCGTTTACCAACTGGACCGGACCGGTGGCCAACGCAAACGCTGCCGCCACGACAGTTACGATGGACGCGGCAAAGTCCGTCACTGCAAATTTCGTCGCGCTACAGGCGGTCACTGTCAACGTCCCGGCAGGCGTCGCCTTCACGCTCAACAGCGTCAACTACACCGGCAGCCAGACGGTCAATCTCGCGCCCGGTACCTACACGCTGTCCACGACCACACCGCAAACCCTTGGCGCAGGCGTCAGGGCGGTGTTCAGTAGCTGGTCCGACGCGGGCGCGATCTCGCACAGTGTGATGGTCGCTGCATCCGCCGTGACCATCACCGGCAACTTCACGACGCAGTATCAGTTGACCACCGCCGCTTCGCCCTCGATTGGCGGATCGGTGGTTCCGGCAACCGGCACCTTCTTTGACAGCGGAACGGTGGTCAACTTGACGACCACTGCCAACGCAGGCTTCGTCTTTAGCAGCTGGACAGGCGTGGTTGCCAATAGCGCGACCGCGGCCACCACAGTAACCATGGATGCCGCGAAATCGGTTACCGCGAACTTCGCAGCGCAGCGCGTCTTTTCCGGACCGACCGCTACCGGCAGTGGCGTGGCGACGGTGGTCATGACCACGGTTAACGGCGGCGATAACTGCGGCTTCACGTCGGCCGCGTGGGTTCCTGTCTCTGTGGTCACACAGGCGCCACCTGTCGGCCTGATGTTCCCGCATGGATTGTTCGACTTCCGCGCCGAAAACTGCGTGCCCGGCTCAACCATTACCCTGACCGTCACCTACCCGCAACCGCTGGCGTCGGGAACCACGTACTGGAAGTTCGGCCCCACGCCGAGCAGCATCTCAGCGCTCTGGTATGGCGTGACGTCCGTGATCAACGGCAATACGCTGACCTTCTCCATCACCGACGGCGGGTTGGGTGACGACGACCGCAGTGCCGACGGCACCATCATCGATCAGGGTGGTCCAGGCGTTTTCGCGGCGCCGGTGCCAACCCCGACCTTGAATGAATGGGCGCTGGCGTTGTTGATGCTCGGCGTACTCGGGTACGGTTTGTATTTGGTGAATCGTCGACGCGTATCCGCTCGTTAGGCGTGCGGTTTGAGTCGATTTTCTTGACCAAATCGAATGCGTGACAATCGGTGGCGTGGCAGGAATGCCGCGCCGCTCTTTGACGCCTGACCGGGACACCCGAAGCCATTACAACTTTTCTATGAAAGTCCCGTTCTATATGGGCTAGCGCCTAATTATTGCTGTTTGTCGACTTTCGAGAAAACGGCCTCTGAGCCCATACAAAATGGGCATTTTCTGAAAAAGCCAATACCTATGCCGCGTGCCTGAAACGACCGCGCTCAGGCAAACCAGCCAAGAATCGCGTATCCAAACGCGTCGCTAGAAAATAATCTGAATGGCGCGCATCGCAATGTCGAACGCTCGCCGCGCGTTGCCGGGTGGCGGAAACGGCGGCGCTTTATTCTCTGCCTTGCACGCAGCGGCAACCCCGAGGATGATCAACGCCGTCCGCGCCTGCCCCTCGGACATCTTGTGGTTTGAGGCATAGGTCCGCACCATCAGATTGGCCCACTGCTCGCCCGCAAGGTCCTGCGCCTGTCCGAACGCGCTCTGAACCTGTCCGATCTTGTCGCCAATCGCCCACTTGATCTCATTGAACAGCCTGTCCACTTCGTGTGCCATACGCCGGTCCTTTCTTCTGTTTTGCGAGGAATATCGGCGCGCCCCGCCCATCTGGCCTTCACAGCGAACCGATGGCAAATTGTCGGCAAGGGTGGCCGGGCGACTCAAGTAACAAGGCGTTACAGTCCGTTACGCCTTGAACCAACCGCCCCCGGCTCCACGAAACAACGCGTCCAAAAAAGTGGCAGCGGTACCGTCAGCACATGCGTTACGCTGCCAGCCCGGAACACTTCATCTGCCCTCTCTCATGTGGACACGCCGCTTACTGATTAGTCTCGCGTTATTGGCCGCTCTCGGCGGCTACGCCGTGTTTCTTGCGCAGCAATTTGGCGACAAGCTCTCCATAGAATTGACCGAGCAGGAGCTGCAAACGCGGCTGGCTGCGCGCTTCCCGATCCAGAACTGCGCGCTCGTCATCGTCTGCCTCGACATCACCTCACCGCAGCTCAAGCTGGTCGAAGATTCCGACCGCATCGCTCTGTCGGCTGATCTCGCCGCCACGGTGCTTCAACGTCGTTACGTCGGAGTGCTAGCGTTTTCTGGCAAGGTTCGATACGTCGCGCAGGAAGGCGAATTTTTCCTCGACGACATCGAGATTCATCGCTTTGAACTCGAAGGCGTACCGACCCAATACACAGAAATGCTGCGCAGTCGCGGCCCGGCCGCGCTGCGCGCAGTGCTGTCGACCCGCCCGATCTACACGCTCAAAGCCGACAACGCACAACAGCGCCTGGCGCGCCTGACCGTGCGCGACGTTCGCGTCGTCAATGGCAAGCTGCGTGTCTCGTTCGTGAGCCCCACCCAGTAGCGCTCGCTAGAACCGCCCTCGTCTCCCGCACGGCCGGAGAGGACATAGCCGGGCGCACCGCATTAACATCCATCAACAAAATTCCAACAAGGAGCGACCCATCATGTCCAACCTCGCCACCCTCACTAACCACCAAATCCGCCTTGCCGCCCGCCCCGTTGGCCTGCCCACGCGCGACGGCTGGTCGTTCACCACCGAGCCCGTTACCGAGCCCGCACCCGGCGGCATCGTCGTCAAAACGCTCTCCCTCTCGCTCGACCCCGCCATGCGCGGCTGGATGAACGAAGGCAAGTCCTACATCCCGCCGGTTGGTATTGGTGAAGTCATGCGTGCGGGCGGCATCGGCAAGGTCATCGCCTCGGCGAACCCGAAATTCGCGGTGGGCGATGTCGTCACGGCGGGCCTCGGCGTGCAGGAATACGCATCGTTCGACGAAGCGAATATCAAGCGCTCTGGCGTCGCCAAAATCGACCTGCGCATGGGCAGCATCACGCAGTGGCTCAACGTGCTCGGCATGCCCGGCATGACCGGCTACTTCGGCCTCATGGACGTGGGCCAACCGAAGGCCGGCGAAACCGTCGTCGTCTCCGGCGCGGCGGGCGCGGTCGGGCAAACGGTCGGCCAGCTTGCCAAGATCAAGGGCTGCCGCGTCGTCGGCATCGCGGGCGGCAAGGCCAAGTGCGACTGGGTGGTCAGCGAGCTGGGCTTTGACGCCTGCATCGACTACAAAGGTGGCTCAGTGCGCGATGGCCTCAAGGAACATTGCCCGAACGGCGTCGACATTTATTTCGACAACGTCGGCGGCGAAATCCTCGACCACGTCCTCGCCAAAATCAACCGCAAAGCCCGCATCATCATCTGCGGCGCCATCTCGCAATACAACAACACAACCGCAGTGCAAGGCCCGAAAAATTACCTCTCGCTACTCGTCAACCGCGCCCGCATGGAAGGCATCGTCGTCTTCGACTACGCAGACCGCTACGGCATCGCGATTGCCGAAATGGCCGGGTATTTAAAAGACGGAAAGATGAAATCAAAAGAAGACATCGCGGTCGGGATTGAGACGTTCCCCGAGACGCTGCTCAAGCTTTTCAACGGCGAGAATTTTGGGAAGTTGGTTTTGCAGGTGGCTAGCGAGTAACTCGTCAAAGCAATGGACGCCGCTATGTTGAGGAGCCACGTCAATTCATCAGGCTTTCCGCTGCAGATTGCTCTGGCTAATGCCGTCGCCTCGACGGCGTCGCGTCATGGATGGAAGGTGAGATTCCAGGAACATTCCTGGCGCCATCCAACAACCGGCGAGTCCGGCTTCATTGACTTGGTCTTGCTCAACCAACATGGGACTGTCGTCTTCGTGGTCGAATGCAAACGCAGTAAGGACGCGAACTGGATATTCCTGAGTGATTCCGAACATACTGATAATTGCAAACTGACAAAGTGCTTCGTTTTCCACAAGAACGGGCCGGACACGAAGCGATTTAGCTGGGTTGACTTGAGTGTTGAGCCTGCCACTTACGAGTCTAAATTCTGTGTCATTCGTGGCTCCGACTCAAATTTGTCCACGCTCGTCGAACGGGTCGGATCGGAGCTTGTCGTCTCCACAGAGAGCCTCTCGCTTGAGGACAAACGCCTAAGCCTTGATGACCGTTGGCGACTCCACATTTATTGCAACGTCATAGTCACGACGGCGACTCTGCATATTTGTCCCCTCGACGTGCATGACATTTCATTGAAAGACGGCACTATTGGGGATGTGCACTTTCGAGAAGTGCCGTACATCAGGTTTCGCAAGCAACTGAACACAATGTACGATGTGCCAGAGGTCTTCAAGACCTCAGGAGACAGGGATGTCGCCCAAGCAAAAGAGAGCACTGTTTTTATTGTTAACTCAATGCATCTGGTTGATTTCTTGGAGCGCTTCGACATTGACAACGGCTATCCAAATGCGCATTACCTTGCGTGATAGCCCGTATAGTGGAAGGTTTCGGCTTCAGCTTGCGCTGCTCAACCATTCTTGCCAGAGTATTTTTGTTGATTTCTGTCTGATTCTTGCTGTCGTCAACGAGGTAGCAAAGCGCGCGTTCTAGGAAGCCCTGTGGACGGTAAACGTAGTTTGCGTATGGCCGAATTCGACGGGGGCAAGGAGGTCAAAAAATGCCGCTGCGTGCGCTTAGGGGAGACGAGAACGTCTGCGCCTTTGAATATGATCCTGCGGGCTGGCTTCTACTGAAAGGCAACTACAGAGCTTCAAGTTTGCGCATGCCCTGCTGCGGAACGTCAGCAGTGCCGAAGACGAGCAAACTAGGAAACTATTTCTTTGCACACGCGAGACGTGGCGAGTGCAAATCTGCGCCTGAGTCTGCCGAACACATTCGTCTGAAGACGTTGATTGCGCGAGCCGCCGCCACGAGCGGCTGGACGGTCTCTACCGAGCAACCGGGTGCAACGCCGACCGGTAAGCGGTGGATTGCGGACGTTTTTTGTGAACGGCGGAATGGGAGAGTAGCGCTCGAAGCTCAGCTATCGCGTTTGTCGTCAGCCGAACTCCAAGCGAGACAAAGTGCCTACGTCGAATCAGGCGTCCGAGCTGCTTGGTTTCTCGGTGGAAGCGCGGTTGATGTAATGCGCACGCCTCCTGCTGAGGACTTTCCGTGCTTCCGTGTGTCTGATATTTCAGCGGAAACAGAACCGATCATCCGTGAGTTCAACGTAAGCATTTCAGAGTTCGTTTCCGGGATGCTTGCGAGGCGATTGACCTGGTTAAGTCGGAAGAACATCTTGCGAGCCTACGCCGTAAGATGCGTGTGCCGCCGCTGCAGGTTAGAGATAAAGAACTTGTTTGCATACGAAGAAGCCGGGAACGTAATCTGGGGGAAAAATGCAGCAAACATGTCATCTGTTTTGAAAAGCATTTACACACGCATCACGCGTCGTTTCGGCCGCGATCCGTACCTCCATTTTCGTGACCGCGGTCTGAATGCGATATTTGAGAGGATCGGTGTCGAAGGTAATAGGGAAGGATTTGACTTCTGCAATACGTGCATCAATTGCAGCACGGCACATAGCAACCAACAATTAGTCGAGGTGCTACGTGACAACCAGATCACCGGCGCAAATTTCTCGGCAAACTCAGCCGCAGTCGAGGCCGTGGAGGTTGATTTGACGCCAGGATACGTCGGCAATTGGCATTTTGACGGTCGAGAAGCAGTTAACCACTGGACACGCTGCTAGCTTTGCTAAGTGCTGCGCCGTCATTGCGAAATTGCGCCGTCAGACAGAAATGATCGGCATCGACACGCTCTCCGAGACGTTGCTCAAGATGTTCAATGGCGAAAATTTTGGAAGGGTAGCTTTGCAGTAGTTGAAACGGCTAGTTGGTCTGTGGGCCAGTCTGAACTTTTTCAGATTTTCCACATAGCCACCGCCTGTTTGGCAAAGCCCTTGGAACGATCCTCGACCTGCTTGAACTTGAACTGACTCAAGCGCACCAAATCCTGGGTCAGGCGGATCTGGGACTTGGCATACTGCTTACGGTTGTCAAAAGGGGAAAGGGGTCAGGTTTATTTTTACGTTTTCATCCCCCTGATATAGCTATCCGCTCAGCTGCAGAATTAATTTGCGTAGCCCATAAGCTACAATTCATGCATGCGCATCGAAGAAACCGAGGTGTACCGTGAATGGATCAACGCCCTGCGTGACCGTGCTTGCAGAGCGCGGATACAGGTGCGAGTGGATCGACTGGTTCACGGCAATCCGGGCGATCACCGCAACCTCACCGAAGGCGTGTCAGAGCTGAAGATTAACTTCGGCCCTGGATATCGCGTCTACTACACGAAGCGCGGAGATCGTCTACTTCTATTGCTGGTGGGCGGTGACAAATCCTCGCAGGATGACGACGTTGCTTTGGCACTGCAACTTGCACGAAATTTTCAGGAGTAGGACCATGCCGAAATCAACTGCTATCGCAAAAAGCCTTGTGAAGAAAACGGCCCCAACCAAGACTGTGCCCTATGACGTTGCGGCGCAGCTTCGCACGCCCGAAGAAATGGCCGCGTACCTCGACGCGTGGCTGGAGGAAGCACCCGATGACGCAGCAGGCATCGCACGCGCGCTAGGCGACATCGCCCGCGCGAAAGGCATGACGCAGGTCGCCAAGGAAGCCGGGCTTAGTCGTGAGAGTTTGTATCGTGCGCTAAGCGCCGATGGCAATCCAAGTTTTGCAACCGTGCTCAAGGTTGCTCGTGCGTTGGGGATGAAGCTGCACGCTGAGGCGGCGTAGCTTCCGCAACACGTCCGCCGTGCGGGTGCCGACGGCAAACATTTGCTCGCCCGCTGACGCCCGCATTTCTCATCTGGCGCGCCTGACCAGCGTTTCATCGCACCTCCACGACGGCGCGCAAGCCTGCCTGGATACTTCGGCCTGCTGATCCCCGCAGCGCAACCCAACCCGAAAGATATCCCTCCATGCTTCCCCGTTCCATCTCTGGTTTTCGTGCCCTCCCGCTTGTCGTTGCAGCGGCCAGTGCCCTCCTGCTGCTGCCTGCCGCTCATGCTGCTGATGCCGCTCTTGTCAGCCAAGCGGGCTTTCGCCAAATGACGGTGACCGCCAGCAGTGCGGACGCCAAGCCGGCCCACTTCGCGCTGTATTACCCGACGCCTGATGCGGCGCGGGCGATTCCAATGGGGCCGTTCCCGCAGACCGTGGCCATCAACGGCGCACCGGAGTCGAAGGTGAAGGGCCTCATCGTGATCAGTCATGGCACGGCCTCCACCGAGACAGGGTTTGCGACGCTGGCGCAGGCGCTGGCGCGCAACGGCTACCTGGTGGCCAGTGTCGAGCACGTGGGCGATACCTGGCAGGACCAGTCGATGCGCGCCACGCCGGGGCGCTACTTTGCCGAACGGCCGCGCCAGGCCTCACGCGTGATCGACACCGTGCTCGCCGACCCGCAATGGCGTGCACGCCTGGCCCTTGGTGCCGACGGGCGGCCGCTGGTCGGCGCGCTGGGCCATTCGGCGGGCGGCTACACGGTGCTGGCGCTGGCGGGCGGCAAGCCTGTGCTCTCGCGCCTGCGCACCCATTGCGATACCGAAGCAGCGCTGGATCCCGTGCTGTGCAAGTTGTCGAGTTCCATTGGCGACGCCGCTGTGCGAGCCGACACCGCCAGGGACGGGCAGGAAGAGCCGGTGCAGGCCGATCCGCGCGTGCGCGCAGTGATGGCACTGGCGCCGATGGGCGTGGCGTTCAGCGCGGCATCATTAGCATCGATCACCGTGCCGGTGGCCATTTACGCGGGCGAAAAAGACACCTTTCTCGTGCCGCGCTTCCACGCGCAATGGGTCATGCAGAACATGCGTGCCGCCAACACCACGATGCAACTCGTGCCCAACGCAGGACACTACGCGTTCATGAACACCCCAACGATGGACCTGCCCTCACCCGACGGCAGCGTAGCCCGCGACCCGCAAGGCTTCGACCGGGCGGCGTTCCTGGAGCGACTTGCGCAGGAGACGGTGGCGTTTTTTGACAAGAATTTGCGGTAACTGTGAGGCGGCGGGCGTTCCACCCTACCCAAGGTCACCTGCTGCCGGTTGCCGGTCGTTTCCCCGCCGAATAGCGGGGATGATGCATTTTGCGCTTTACGTTGCTACACTGCTCCGAGGGTTTTTCGACAAATCTCGAAACGGGGGCATCGTGAAGCAAGTACCGGCCATTTGGCACCAGTCATGGTTGCGTGGATTCCACGCTTTGACGGCATTCATCCTCTCGCTCGGGGTCGGAGTCGGACTCGCCGCCGCGCAGACCACGATCACGTCAACACTCGGTACACCGACTGCGGGCGCCGGATACACCACCGCAACGGGCTCGCAGACCGGCCGACTCAACAGGTTCGCGGTCATTTCAACCTGCGCTTCGCCAAAAGCTAGCCCTGGCGCATTCACCACCACCGGTGCACGAGTCTTCGACGCGTATACCTTCCAGAACACAACGGGGTCTGCGCAATGCATCGCCGTGACACTCGCGGCGCCCTCCACCGCGCTGTTTGCGGTGGCTTACAACAGCGCAGGATTCGTTGCCGCCACGCCAACCAGCAACTACGTCGCTGATCCGGGCAGCTCCGGGCCAACAACGGGCTTTTCGTTCACCGTTCCGGCGGGCCAGAACTACACCGTTGTCGTCCATGAAGTCAACACTGGCGCCGGAGTGGGACAACAGTACACGCTGAATGTGGGTCCGCCGGTGGCGCCTACTGTCGCGTCAATTGCTCCCAACAACGGCCCGCAAGCTGGTGGAAACAGCGTGACGATCACGGGCACAGGTTTTATTTTGGGCGCTACAGTCACGATCGGCGGTGCGGCGGCAGCGTCAGTTAATCCCGTGAACGCGACCACTATCACCGCGAACACCCCCGCAGGGACACCGGGCGCAGCTCGCGACGTGGTGGTGACGACTGCGTTTGGTACCGGTACCGGCACAGCGCTCTACACGTACAACCCTGCCCCTGTGGTTACTGCGGTTTCGCCTAACGTTGGCTCCACCAGTGGCGGCACCAATGTCGTTATCTCAGGCAGCAACTTTACCGGTGCTACCGCCGTGACCATCGGCGGCACTGCCGCAACGAGCTTTACGGTCGTGAATGGCACTACTATCAACGCCACCACGCCAGCGGGCGCGGCCGGTCCGGTAAATGTTGTGGTCACTACGCCGACCGGTGGTGCCGGCACCGGAGTCGGCCTGTTTACCTATGTCGCCACGCCCACGGTGACCGCTATTGCGCCGAACAGTGGCCCGACTGCCGGTGGCACCAATGTAGTGATCTCCGGAACAAATTTCACGGGCGCCTCTGCCGTCACCATCGGTGGCAGCGCAGTTGCGAGCTTCACCGTTACCAACGACACCACGATCAGCGCCGCCACGCCCGCTGGCGCCGCAGGTGCCGCTAACGTGGCAGTCACAGGTCCCGCAGGCACGGGGACCGGCGCGGGCCTGTACACCTACGTCGCTGCGCCAACGGTGACAGCCATCGCGCCATCCTCCGGCCCCGCCACAGGCGGCACCAATGTGGTGATCACCGGTACCAACTTGACGGGCGCCTCTGCCGTCACCATCGGCGGCGCCGCGGTAGCGAGTTTTACCGTTGTCAACGCCACCACCATCAACGCGGTCACGCCTGCCGGCAGCGCTGGCGCGCGTGACGTCGCCGTGACCACCGCGGGCGGCACGGGGACCGGCGTTGGGCTGTACACCTACGTTGCTGCGCCGACGGTTACGGCGATTGCGCCGTCCTCCGGCCCCACGGCAGGCGGCACCAACGTAGTCATCACGGGCACCGCCTTCACCGGCGCCTCGGCTGTCACCATCGGTGGCACGGCTGTCACGAGTTTCACCGTTATCAACGCCAACACGATCAACGCGGTTGCCCCGGCTGGCGCGGCGGGCGCACGTGATGTCGTTGTGACGACACTCGGCGGGATCGGCACGGGCGTCGGGCTGTACACCTACGTTGTTACGCCGACGGTCACCGCCATTGCGCCGGCTTCCGGCCCCGCCGCGGGCGGCACCAACGTGGTCATCACCGGCACCAACTTGACGGGCGCCTCTGCCGTCACCATCGGCGGCGCCGCAGTAGCGAGTTTCACCGTTGTCAACGCCACCACCATCAACGCAGTCACGCCTGCGGGCAGCGCTGGCGCGCGTGACGTCGCTGTGACCACCGCAGGCGGCACCGGCACAGGTACCGGGCTGTACACCTACGTGGCCGCACCGACAGTCACGGCAGTCGCGCCGTCCTCCGGCCCCACGGCGGGCGGCACCAACGTAGTCATCACCGGCACCAACTTCACTGGTGCCTCGGCTGTCACCATCGGTGGCACAGCGGTGGCGAGTTTCACCGTCGCCAACGCCACAACGATCAATGCAGTTACGCCGGCAGGTGCAGCAGGCGCGCGTGATGTTGCCGTGACCACCGTGGGCGGCACTGGCACGGGCGTCGGGTTGTACACCTACGTTGCACCGCCCACGGTCAGCGCTATCTCCCCGGCCATTGGCAGCACCCTGGGCGGCACGCCAGTGACGATCACGGGCACCAACTTTACGGGTGCCAGCGTTGTCACGATCGGCGGCAGTGCCGTAACCTCGCTCACGGTGGTGAACGCGAACACGATCACCGCTGTCACTCCGCCGGGCACGGCCGGCGCGCGCGATGTCGCGGTAACGACGATAGGCGGCACTGGCACCGGCGTGGCCCTCTACACCTACGCGATCACGCCAGCCATTACGTCGATCACACCCAACCGTGGCCCGATCACAGGAGGAACGGCGGTCACGATCACAGGCACATCGTTCA
>Ga0209023_10007583_pt1 | contig 11070 bp, 6 predicted proteins | sample LakOneMetagenome_FD_187468 | JGI IMG/M metagenome (GOLD analysis project Ga0209023, IMG submission 187468) | Freshwater and sediment microbial communities from Lake Erie, Canada (SPAdes) (version 2) | ecosystem: Environmental > Aquatic > Freshwater > Lentic | place: Lake Erie, Canada | collected...
TATAGAAAAAGGACATGTAAATGGTATTTGTATTACAGGAAGGGATATCACTGATAAGAAAGCTGCTGAACTGCAAAAGGAATTTGCAAGTAATAACCTGAAGTCTTTGATAAATAATACCAAGGACCTGATGTGGAGTGTTGATAATGATCTGAAAATGATAACATGCAATGATGCATTTAATAAAATTTTCGAATTGGTAACAGGTGATAGAATAGAGACAGGCGATAAAGTGCTTTCCGAAAAATTTGCAAAAGAAACTTATAACAGGTATCTGAAATTATATGAAAGGGCCTTATCAGGTGAAGCATTCACAGTAATTGAAAATTATCAATATGAAACGGATTATTGGGTGGAGATATCTTTTTACCCCATATGGCAGGATGGTACTGTTATAGGAACAGCCTGTTTTTCCCGGGATATAACTGAACGAAAAAAAGCAGAGGAGAATTTATTATCGCTTGAAAGGAAAATACTGGAACAGAAGATCCAGGAACAGAAAAAAATCACATTGGCCATGCTGCATGGGCAGGAGAAAGAACGTAATTATATCGGGCAGGAACTTCACGACAATATAAACCAGATACTCGCCGGCACAAAATTATACCTGAGTTCGGCAGCTAAAAAAAATGACACTGTCAGGGAATTGATAAAATATCCATTGGAATTAATTGATAATTCAATTGAAGAAATGCGGTTGCTGTGCAGGAGCCTGGTTACACCACTTAAAAATATAGATCTCAGATCCCTGATCAAAGACCTGATGGAGAAGTTCAAAGGCACAGATACAAAAACAGTTTTTAATTATGATGTACCGGATACGGTTATTGCCGACGATGTTAAATTAAATATCTACAGGATCATCCAGGAGCAGATGAATAATATTTTAAAGTATGCCGAAGCAAAAATAATGGGTGTTTCTATAAAGTTAGAAGGAAATAATATTTTAATTGATATCGCCGATAATGGAAAAGGATTTGATTCAGAAAAAAAGAGGGACGGTATCGGGATATCAAACATGATAAACAGGGTAGAATCTTTTAATGGCGAAATAGAAATATTCAGCAGCCCGGGCAATGGATGTAAGATAATGATAAGAATTCCTTACTAGTGAAAATGCTGGATATGATTTATACAGTATCCAGTATCTAGTATCTAGTATCCAGCATCCAGCATCAAACATTATAACTCGTAGCCAGTTCTTTCAGTTCAAGTAAATTGGATACTCCCAGCTTTTCAAATCCTCTTGCTTTGTGTGTGCCCACGGTTGATGCCTGCAGGTTCAGTGATCTTGAAATATCACTGAGTGTTTGACCCGATAAGAGTAATGACAAAATTTCAAATTCTCTAACGGATAATTTATCAAATGGATTTGAAGGTGTATCTGAAAGGGATTCTTCTGCAAGTGTTTCTGCCAGTGAATCACTTATATATTTCCTGTTATTTAATATAAGGTTAACAGCCTTTGTTATTTCATCTAACGATGAATCTTTAGATAAAAATCCCCGGGCCCCTGCTTTTAAAAAACGTTTTGCATATACATTCTCTGCGCTCATTGAAAAGATGAGCACTTTTGTTTCAGGATATTTTATATGAACATATTCCATTAACCCAAGCATATCATTTTTAGGTATCTGTACATCCATCATTACAAAATCGTATGCATTCTTTTTAAACAATTCTATGGCACTGTCACTATCGCCTGCTTCATGTACTTCACATGGTTTATAAAGTTCTGATAATAATCCCCTGATCCCTGAGCGGACAACCACATGATCGTCGATGAGTAAAAATTTTTTCATAAGTGTAGTAAGGTTTAGGGTATAAAGATAATAACAAGCATCTCTTCTAAAAGTAGTCAACTTTCGACACAAATGCAACCTTTTCGACTAATGTTTTCGGCTTGTTTTCAAATGATCTTTGTTTCAGAAAGAAATATGAATATCCTTGATAAAACAAAACTGAATCCTGCTTCATTTAGTGAGGCCATAAAATAAATGAGCCTTGAAGAGAGAAATGATCGCGTTCTGCCATAACAATATGAACCAAACGACTATCTTTTTCTGACTGATCTTTTGAAAAAAAATATTCAATGAAAAAATTCCTGTTACTATCCTGGCTCATAGTTATTTTTTCCGGTATATACTGGCTGTTTTGGCACAATGACTGGAAATACAGTTTACCAACCCCGCTACCAGTGAATTATCATGCTGTTAACCGGGGAACATACATTGACCTTCCTGTTGCAAAAGACGATAAGCCGGTATTCTTGCATTTTTTTAATCCGGCCTGTCCATGTTCGAAATTTAATATCAAACATTTCCGGACATTGGTAAAGCAATATCGTGATCGTGTATCCTTTGTTGTGGTGGTAGTATCAAGAGATCGTGATTATACAGCAAAAGACATCCAGCAGAAATTTGATCTCGATATACCTGTGTTGCTCGATCATTCGATAGCAACTTCATGCGGGGTTTATTCAACACCCCAGGCAGCGATACTGGATGCAGAACATAAATTGTATTACCGCGGCAATTACAATAAAAGCCGCTATTGTACAAACATTAATAGTAATTACGCGAAAATGGCCATGGATTCACTGCTTGACAACCGGTCAAACCCGGTATTTGATATAGCAGCTTTCAAAAGTTACGGATGCAGTTTACCTGGTTGTAAAAAATAAATTAAAAATGGAAAAGCAAATAAAAGAATTTTCGGAACAGGTTAAGAGGAGTTCAGACAAACTGATGGATATCTTTCTTGCTGTTTTTTTTACAACAGGATTATTGCTTTCGCTGTATTATGACACCTGGGAGATCGGGGTTGGCGTTGGTTTGTTATCCCTTACTGCTTATTATTCCGCAAAATTATTGTTGCCGGATTCTGATATATACCAGTATGTGTTAAGTGCTGTGATCGGTATTTTCATGGCACAGTTCATTTACCAGATGCATGGCATGTTTGAAATGCATTTCTTTGCTTTTATCGGCAGTGCAATGCTGATCACTTACCGCAATTGGAAACTGCAGATACCACTTGCCATCGTGGTAATACTTCATCATTCTGTTTTCGGTTATCTTCAATTTATCGGTTTTGAAAAGATCTATTTTACCCAGATCGATTACATGGACCTGCAGACATTCACCATGCATGCACTGCTTACCGTTACGATATTCAGCCTTTGTGGTTTATGGGCTTACAATTTCAAGAGATCTGATGAAAGAAATATTCAGAAAAGTTTTGAGATCGGTAAACTGCAGGAGGCTTTTAGTCAGCGGGAAGCAATTGTTGCCATGAGTGATAACCTTAAATTCAGCAATGAAAGATTAAAAGCAGCCAATTATGAACTCGGGAAAATATTTAATACCATTGAAGAGGTGTTGTTTTCTGTAGACATGGTCAATTACCGGGTGATCGAAATGTCGGTGGCGTGTAACAGGATATACGGATACAGCCCGATTGAATTTATTGCAGATAATATGCTTTGGAAAAAAGTCATCCATCCTGATGACAGGCATTTGTTAGATGGCATTACTAAGAAACTTGCAGAAGGGAACACACTGATCAAACAATACCGTATCATACATAAAAATAAAACTGTGCGTTGGCTCGAAGTGAAAATAATTCCTACAATCGACAGTAATGGGAGGATATTGCGGTTAGAGGGTATTCAGACTGATATTACCCAAAAAGTGATACTTGAAAATCAACTTGCTGAAGAAAAAAGAAGAAAGCATAAGGAAATCACGAAAGCTGTTATAACAGCCCAGGAAAATGAAAGGTCATTTCTTGGAGAAGAACTGCATGATAATATTAACCCCATCCTGGCAACCGCAAAATTATATATAGATAGTGCTATTTCAAACCAGGAAATGCGGGTAGGCCTTCTGAAAGACAGTAAGGGCTTTATCAGTACGGCAATGGCTGAGATCAGGGAACTTTCAAGATCTCTCATACCTCCTTCACTTGGTGAGGTAAGCCTGGTTGAAGCGATCAATGATATGATTGTAAATATTGGGAAAGTACATGAACTTAAATTTATCACTAACTGGAATGGGTTTACTGAAAGGCTTTTGACCGACAATCAAAAGTTAACGATCTACAGGGTCTTCCAGGAGCAGGTAAATAATATAATAAAGCATGCGAAAGCAAAGACAGTGAGTGTTGACGTAAAGCAGACGAGAACCTTAATGGAACTTCATATCAAGGATGATGGAGTTGGGTTTGATGTAACAGAAAAAAGAAATGGTGTTGGGCTTCAGAATATTATCAGCAGAACTGAGTTACATAATGGAAAAGTGATGATCAATTCCAGGCCGGGTGAAGGTTGTGAGATCATACTGCATTTCTGTTTTGATACAAAACTACGGTCAATGGAGAATGAAATCCGGGCTTAAAAAATGCATTAATAAAGTCCGCTTGAATAGTTAATGGTGCCTGGCAACATAACAATACTTTACAGGGATAACTTCGTTTATTCATTAAAGTTATATAGCATTTTTATTACAATTCAATAGTTATATATCTACAACAGAACAACACTACTTCTATTTTTTTTGATGCGTTAGTGCCCGTACTTAGCACTTTAATTCAACCCTAAACCAATCCTTATGAAAAACCATTTACTCATTTATTTATTTGCATGCCTTATATTTCAGTTCAGTACAACCGGCCTTTACGCAGCAGGAGGGCCAATTAAAATTGTTAATATCGGGGGTAGTACAGAAAGTATATCCAGGAATAAAAATTCCAATGTTTTATCGGCTTCGTATTCAAAAAGAGATGTCAGCAGCTGTAGTTGTGGCAAAGATGGCGCTATTTCAATAGCTGCACTTGGGGGTATAGCGCCTTATACTTATGAATGGACAGGTACAAATGGATATACTGCAGGCAATACAGCATCAGTGTATAATTTACCTGTTGGTTATTATAATGTAAAAATAAAAGATGCCGATCAGAACGAACTGAATGTTACTGGGATGCAGATCGCATACGCCTTTACAGTTTATATTACCAGTACAGGAAGTGTGTCAGGTACTTGCAGCAACTCTGGTACAATCATTTTGTATGGCAATGCCGGTGTACTACCTTATACATACAGCCTGGATGGAGCAAATTATCAGTGCAGTAATGTGTTCACCGGGCTGCCAACCGGTTCATATACTGCGTATGTTCGCGACCTGGCCGGTTGTGTTAAAACAAAGACCGTTGTAGTTGGACTTGCAGCCCCACTTTCAATCACCGCTGCATCTGTACCTTCCAGTGTTTGTACAGCAGATGGTACGATCGAATTATTTCCTGCAGGCGGGGTAGCACCTTTTTTGTATAGTATTGATAATATTAATTATTACCCTGACAATAAATTCCTGAACTTATCTGCGGCTACATATCAGTGTTATGTAAAAGATGCTAAAGGATGCACTGCCATGAGATCAGTGAATGTTACATCACGCTCCGCACTTATTGTTAATATACGCAGCACCAGTACCAGCAGTTGCACCAATGACGGTACTATCCAGGTTGATCCAAACGGTGGTGTTGCGCCTTATACTTACAGCCTTAATGGCCTGTTATTTCAGTCCGGTAATTCGTTTACAGGATTAAGTGCGGGAAATTATATTGTAACCGTACAGGATTATAAAGGGTGCAGAACAACAACAAATGCCGTTATCAATGTTTCACCGGTTGTAGTGACTGCTTATGCTTCCAATGCATCAGCCTGTAATGCCGGTAATGGTAAAATCCAGTTATTCCGCACGGGAGGTTTCGGTCCTTATACCTATAGCCTTAATGGTGATCTGTATCAGAACAGTAATGTATTCAATAACCTTTTTCCCGGCCGGTACACAGCATTTGTAAAAGATTCGAGGGCCTGTATTGGGATATTATCAAATATTATTGTAGGCCCGGTAAATTGTATTTCACAATTTAAAGCTGTTGCAAATTCTTCCAAAATGATTGATAATGGACCATCCGGAGATAAGTTCAATACTATAAAAGTTGAAGTTTATCCAAATCCGTCTGCTTCTGAATTTACACTTTCATTGAAAGGCTTTAAAGCTACTGTAAAAGCAAGCATAAGTATTTTGGACCTTCAGGGAAGGGAGGTTTACCAGGCTGAAGAGACTCCTAAAGGGCAATATGTTTTTGGAAAGGGTTTTGCCCCGGGAATATATTTTATACATATAGTACAGGATAATATGAAATGGGATATGAAGATCGTAAAACAATAAACAGCACAGGCACATTAGAAAGGGGTGATCCATTGAGGATCACCTTTTTTTGCTTTTACACGTTACAGTTTGTCAGGCAACATGTTCTGGATCATATTATTTTGACAGTTGTTTTTAAAAATAATTCCGAATTAATTTGGATGTTTAAAAAAAGTTTTTAATTTTACATTCGCTAAGTCATATAAGCCTAACTAAGTGTACTTTAGCCGCTTCTACCTTATAACCTCTGATCCCCAAAATCCTTCGAAAAGTATTGTTTAATATTCTTTCAGTATAGAAATACTGCTATTAATTATTCTTTTGCTTAATAATACCCTGATCCGCAAAATCCTTCGAAAAGTTTCCATTTGATTTTTTTTCAATTCCTCAGAAGGGCCATCGTATACCCCAAAGTGTAAGATTTTTTTAAACAATAATACCTTCTGTATGACAACTACATTTACCCGCCACAAATTGAGAAGATTATTCTTTCTCTTACCCTTTATTTTATTTTCATGTGCATTTTCATTTGCACAAAACCCGGTCGTTACGGAGAACTTACTTCCGGGCACTCCACAGGCAGATTGGTATGCCAATGAAGGAGGGCCTATCGAAGGTTTTGCACAGGAGTTTAGTGTAAACAAAGGGGAAACTGTACATTTCAAAATTAATATCGCATCATCAGTATTGGTACCATATACGGTTAAAATTTACCGTGTAGGATATTACCAGGGGAATGGCGCAAGGTTCATAACAGATCTTGGCCCGCTCACGGGTAAAGAACAACCTGCATATAATTATGAAACTGCTACAGGAAAAGTTGATTGCAGCAACTGGTCGGTATCGGCACAGTGGGCAGTACCAAATGACGCTTCAACTGTTTCAGGGGTTTATGTGGCAAGGTTTGATTGTTCAGCAGTAGGTGGTTCTTCTATACAGGTTTTTGTTGTAAGGGATGATGCCGCTAATTCTCCTTTATTGTTTAAAACATCTGATGCCACATGGCAGGCATACAATAGTTATGGTGGTAACTCATTTTATACAGCAGCAACACCGGTACCCGGTTTTAACCATGCAACAAAGATCAGTTACCAGCGCCCGGTATATAACAGGGGCGATAAATCCGGTTTTCTCAATTCGGAATACCCGATGATCAGGTGGCTTGAACAGAACGGTTATAATGTATCCTATACAACGGATATGGATATGGCAAGAAATTCATCGGTAATTACACCGGCCAATCACAAAGTACTCTTATCAGTTGGACATGATGAATACTGGTCGGCAGAGCAACGTACAAAATTTGAGAACGCACGTGCCAACGGCGTTCATGTGGCATTTTTCAGCGGTAATGAAATTTACTGGAAAACAAGATGGGAAGATAATTACCAGACATTGGTTTGTTATAAAGAGGGAACGATGGGAGAACTTGTTTGCGGATATAAATGCGATCCTTCGCCAAATGTGTGGACAGGTTTGTGGAGAGATGGATGTTCTTCATCTTACGGATCAAATGATGGCTGCAAACCTGAAGGTTCATTCTCCGGTCAAATGAGCTGGACACAATCACTGGGTTCATTAAAAGTTCCTGATACTTATAAAAATTTACGTCTCTGGAAAAATACAAGTATTGCTTCTCTTGGTGCTGGTCAGACAGCAACCCTGCCATACGGTACATTGGGCCAGGAATGGGACCCGGAGCAATTCACACAAACTTATCCTGCGCACAGGATCGTATTGTCAAATACTGTTCAGACGGGCTTAACGCATAAAATGTCTTTATATAAATATAGCAGCGGTGCTTTAATATTTTCTGCCGGTACCATGAACTTTGCATGGGGCCTCGATGGAACGCATGATAACGGAGCATCTGATGTGAGTGCAGATATGCAGCAATTTACCGTTAACCTTTTTCATGATATGGGCGTTGAAGCAGGTTCAATACAGGCAAACCTTGTTGTGCCAACCATTGCCTATGATGTGCTTGCACCATCTACAACCATAACTTCTCCGATACATAATTCAGCAGTTGCAGGAGAATCGGTTACCATCAGCGGTACTTCTGCTGATAACGGAAGTGGCGCTATTGCCGGTGTAGAAGTATCAATTGATAATGGACTTACATGGAATGTGGCAACAGGTTTGGAAAACTGGTCGTATACATTTTCGCCAACGGGTTATGCTACGATTACTATCAAAGTAAGGGCATGGGATGACCTTGGTAATGTTGAGGTTCCTGGAACTCCGGGTTCACCAAACTGTATCAGTATATCTTTATCAGGGCCATTTAAATATTCAGTATTTAATTCAACATATCCTGCAATTCCTCCAACGTTTTATTCAGGAAACCCTGTTGAGCTCGGAATGAAATTCAGGAGCAGTATAACAGGTAATATTACCGGTTTCAGGTATTATAAAGCAGCTGGAGTAACAGGAACGCATATTGGCCATTTATGGAGCAGTACCGGAACGTTACTTGCAGAAGCGACATTTACAAATGAAACAGCATCTGGCTGGCAAACAGTATTAATGAATACACCTGTTGCAGTTGATGTAAATACAACTTATGTTGTATCATATTTTTCAACTTCCGGAGATTTTACAAAACAGGACCCTTTCTTTACTCAACCTGTTATCAATGGTTTCCTTCGCGGGCTTGCCAATGGTGAGGATGGAGGTAATGGCGTATATGCTTATGCCGCTTCTCCTTCATTTCCTGATAATACTTTTGGTTCAAGCAATTATTTTGCTGATGTGATATTTGAATCAAATGATGTAACAGCGCCGCAGGTATCTTCTGTATCTCCGGTTGACGGAAGTACAGGGCTTTCTTTGAATATTCATCCAACTGCAACTTTCAGTGAAACACTTGATGCAGCTTCCGTTACAAGGTCAACAGTTACAATGACAGGACCAGGTAACACACCAGTGAGCGGATCTGTAGCTTTGACAGACGGAACAACGATCACATTTACACCACAACATGAATTGGCTGTTAATAGCACCTATACGGTAACGTTAAAAGGTGCATCAAATGCTTCCGCTATCAAAGATCTTATTGGTAACCCTATGGCAGCAAATTATTCATGGAGCTTTACAACCGGAATATTGGCAACACCAATCGTAATGACCAAGCCTTTTCCAATAAGTACCTGCTCAAATACAAGTGTGAATTTCGTGTCTTCAGCATCCGGTATCCCAACTCCTACAGTGCAATGGCAAAAGAGTATGGATAATGGCTTTACATGGGCGGATATCACAGGAGCAACATCTGGTACATATACATTTACCGCATTGTCAACCGATAACAATAATCAATACCGTGCAGTATGGACAAACAGCCAGGGGCATGATATTTCAGCGCCGGCTACTTTGAATGTGGAAGCAGCAGTAAGTGGTACTATTGTACCTGTTAATGCTACAGTTTGCCCCGGAGCACCCTTGTTATTACAGTTGAGTGCTGCGTCGGGACCTTCACCTTATACATTACAGATCAATTCAAGTATTTATACCGGTATTACAGTTGGACAAACATTCCAGGCCCTTTTACCAAAAGAGACCATCTGGTCTGACCTGGATGTGCCGCAGGAACCAGCACACGCAGATAATAATTCCATTGAAGTGGGTGTTAAATTCCAGGCCAATAAAAATGGTTTAATAAAAGGTATACGTTTTTATAAAGGATCAAGTGCAAATGGCGGTACACATATTGGTTCTCTGTGGAGCCAGTCGGGTACATTGCTGGCTTCAGCAACTTTCGAAAATGAAACAGAGACCGGCTGGCAGGAAGTATTGTTTGCAACACCGGTTGATGTAACAGCAAATACAACTTATGTTGCTTCATATTTTTTACCACAGGGTAATTATGCCAAGACGGGAAGTTATTTCTCAATCAGCCGTTCAAATGGCAAATCACTTACAGCACTTCAGAATACAGCAGGAGAGCCTAATGCAGTATATGCATACGATTCACACAGTACGTTCCCTGACCGTAATTTTGGGGACCCTAACTATTGGGTTGACGTAGTGTTTGCGCCATATGCAACTGGTTCAACAACATTTAATTTAAATTCTATAACAGCAAATAACGGATGTTCACAAACCGCTAATCCTTTAAGTGCTGCAACAATAACAGTAGGTTCTGTTGTTAATGCAGGAACGGTAACAGGGGTATCACCTTTATGTATAGGTGCTTCAACTGTATATTCAGCAGATGGAAGTACGGGTGGCGTATGGAGCACCTCAAATCCGGCGGTTGCATCTGTTGATGCCGGCGGTTCTGTTACAGCAACAGGAGCAGGTACATGTGATGTTATTTATACTGTTACCGGTTGTAATGGTGTTTTTACAGCTTCACAGCCACTAACGGTTAACCCTGATGCAAATGCAGGAACGGTTACAAGCAGCACGTCATCATTATGTATAGGATCAACAGATTCTTATTCAAGCAATGGAGATGCAGGTGGGGCATGGAGCAGCAGTAACCCTTCTGTAGCTTCAATAGATGCATCAGGTTTTGTAACAGCATTATCTGCAGGTACAACAGATATTAAATACACCGTTAGTTCAGGTTGTAACAACCCGGCCTCATCAATTAAAACATTAACGGTTAATGCAAATGTGAATGCGGGAATTGTAAGTGGAATCACTTCATTATGTACCGGAGCAACAAATGCATATTCAAGTAATGGCGATGCAGGAGGAGTATGGAGCAGCAGCAATCCGGCAGTAGCAACAGTTAATAACTCAGGTTTAGTGACCGCATTGTCTGCCGGCACAACTGATATTACTTACACAGTAAGTGCAGGTTGCAATGGCCCTGTATCATCTTATAAAACATTAACTGTAAATCCAAATG
>Ga0209023_10007584_pt1 | contig 11069 bp, 10 predicted proteins | sample LakOneMetagenome_FD_187468 | JGI IMG/M metagenome (GOLD analysis project Ga0209023, IMG submission 187468) | Freshwater and sediment microbial communities from Lake Erie, Canada (SPAdes) (version 2) | ecosystem: Environmental > Aquatic > Freshwater > Lentic | place: Lake Erie, Canada...
GGAAGAAGCCGCCGTCCGGGGCCTTGTAGCCCTGAATCCCGGCGAAAATCTGGTCCGCAATGCGGAATTTCTCGTGATAAAGCGCGCGGTTTTCGTCGACATGCGCTTCATCCGACCATGCACGCTCGCTGACACGCTGGATCGGCAATGGGATCGGCGCGCCACCATAGGCACGAATCTGGCGAAAGCGGCGAATGCTTTCCGGGCCGCCCGCGACAAAGCCGGACCGCAGGCCCGGCAGGTTCGAGCGTTTGGACAAAGAATGAAAGACCGCGAGCTTTTCGGGGTCGGTGCCAAGCGTCGTGGCAACGTCAAGCGCCCCGGTCGGTGCGACCTCGCGCCAGATTTCGGAGTAGCACTCGTCGGCCAGCACGGTGAAGCCGTGCTTTTCGGCAAGCCGCAGCAACCGCTCCAGATAATCGCGCGGTGCAATCGCACCCTGCGGGTTGGCGGGCGAACAGATATAGGCCAGCGCGGTTCGGTCCAGCACGTCGGCGGACAGGCTTTCGTAGTCGGGCAGGAAGTTCGTGGCCGCTGTCGCAGGCACGAAAACCGGCTCGGCCCCGACGCTCAGCGCCGCCGCTGCATAGGGCTGGTAAAACGGGTTCGGCATCAGCACGACCGGCGTTTTGCCTGCCTTTTGCTCCGGACACAGTGCGAGACAGGCGTCGAAAAGCCCCTCGCGCGTGCCGTTCAGCACCATGATGCGGTCCGCCCCGACATCGGCACCATAACGGCGTTTCAACCAACCGGAGATGGCCGCCAGAAGCTCGGGCGCGCCGTCATTCGGCGGGTAAAGGCCGAACTCGCCCAGATGTGCCTGAAGCACTTCGCCCACGAAGGACGGCATCGGGTGACGCGGTTCGCCGATGGTCATGGCAATGGGAGCGGCGCCCGGCTGATGGACGTCGAGTAACTTCCGCAAACGCGGAAATGCGTATTCAGGCAGGTTCGAAAACCGCTCGGGAAACGCCATTCATGCCTCAGTTTCCGGGGTCATAGCGCCCCGTTCGGGATGAATTTACCCAATCGCCCTGCTGCGGTCCAGAAAAAGCGGCAAGTTTGACCTACAGCCTGCCGCCGATTGTGGCATTTCCGCCGGTTCTGCCGCCGGACCGTCAGGACTTCAGTGCAGCTTCGGCAGCAACGCCGACCCGCAGAAGCCGTTCTTCGCCAAAAGGCTGGCCCAAAAGGGAAATTCCGGTCGAAGGAATGCCAGTTGGCAAGGTCAGCGCGCTAAGGCCCATCACGTTGCCGATGCGGGTGTTGCGCAGCGCCAGCAGGTTTTCCGTGGCAAAATAGTCCGGGTCGGTTTGCAGACGGGCGGCATCGGGCGGCATGATCGCGGCGGTCGGCGTCAGCACAGCATCGAAGCCCGCAGTGCGGTCTTGCCATATCTGACGGACGGCCCTCACACGACGCCAGGCCGCCACAAAGTCCGCCGCGTTGAAGTTTGCACCCGAGCGGAAGCGTTCGCGAACCGGGCCGTACATCTTCTCGGGCGCGGCCTCGATCTTGTCGCGCCAGATCGCATAGGCTTCCGAGGTAAAGACGATGGCCGACAGGCTCATCGCTTCGGCCAGTTCCGGTATGGTGTTGCGGACAATCTCGGCCCCGGCGTCCTTCAGCCGCGCGACAGCCTGATCGAAGCCCTTCATCGGACCTTCGCGGCATTGGTCGAGCGCCACGGTTTCCAGCAGCATGAAGCGGCACCCTTTGAGGCTTGCGCCTTTCAGATCGGCAGGCTTGGTGCCGCCCAGCGCCGCAAGGATCAGCGCTGCATCTTCGACGGTGCGAGTCAGCGGGCCGATGGTGTCGAAGCTTTCCACCAGCGGCACGGTGCCGCCCATCGGCAGGCGGCCATGCGTGGTTTTCAGGCCGACAATGTCGTTCCACGCAGCCGGAATCCGCACCGAACCACCCGTATCAGAGCCTATCGCCGCCGGAGCGAGACCGAAGGCAACCGAAGTCGCCGCCCCCGACGATGAGCCACCCGGCACCAGCGCCGGGTCGTTCACGTTGGGTGGTGTCGCGGTCATCGGGTTCAGACCAAGGCCGGAAAAGGCCAGTTCGGTCATATGCGTCTTACCAAGACAGACCAGGCCCTGAGCGGTGGCGTTCTTCAGCACATCGGCATCGCGGTCGGGTACGCGGCCTTCCAGCAATCGCGAGCCGGATTCGGTCGCCACGCCCGCCGTGTCGATCAGGTCTTTCCACGACAGCGGCACACCATCAAGCGGCGAGACCCGCTGTTTTGCCTTGGCGCGTTTCGACGCGGCTTCAGCTTCGGCCAAGGCTCGATCTTCAGTCAGGCGCGCATAGATGCGATCACCGGCAGGATGTGCACGTGTGGCGGACAGGAAGGTTTCAGCCACAGCAACCGGGTCCAGTTCGCCCTGCCCGATGGCCCGCCCGATCTCTGCCGCGCTCATCGTTCTTACATCGCTCATGCCAGTCTCCCTCAGATTTGCCGAGACGGTAGCGGCAAGGCGGCGCATGGACAATCCCGGTGCGGACGGGCGATACTGTTCCCCATGAAAAAGCCTGATGCAGATGTGATCATTGTTGGCGGTGGGCTGAACGGCCCGGCGCTGGCGCTTGCCTTGGCGCGAGCCGGACTGACGGTGATGGTGATAGACGCCCAGCCTGCCCGCGCCCGCGCCGAGGCGGCATTCGACGGACGCGCCTATGCGCTGGCAATTGCGTCAAAGCGGCTGTTGTCCGCCATCGGGGTCTGGAGCCGGATCGAGGATCAGGTCCAGCCGATCCTTGATATCAAGGCCAGCGATGGGCGCGCGGGCGAAGGGCCGTCGCGGCATTTCCTGCATTTCGCCTCGGCGGAAATCGAGGAAGGCCCGATGGGCTTCATGCTGGAGGACCGGCATCTGTACGCGGCTTTCCTTGCCGCCATGCAAGAGACGCCCGGCCTGACTCATGTGCCTGCCACCACCGTCATCGCGCAAGAGCCGGGACCGGCGGGGGTGAGCGTGACGCTTTCGGATGGTCGCACGCTTTCGGCGCGGGTTCTGGTCGGGTGTGACGGGCGACAGTCGGCGACGGCAAGCCGTGCTGGGATCAGGCGGACTGGGAAGTCTTACGGCCAGACGGCGCTGGTCTGCGCGGTAGAACATGACAAACCGCATGGGGGGACGGCGCAGCAGTTCTTCATGCCGTCCGGTCCGTTGGCGATCCTGCCGCTGAAGGGCAACCGGTCGTCAATCGTGTGGAGCGAAACCGACGCGGCGGCGCAGGCGATTTCAGCGCTGGACGATGAAGGGTTTCTGGCGGTCTTGCGCCCTCGGTTTGGCGACTATCTGGGCGAAATCCGGCTTGCCGGGCCGCGTTTCAGCTACCCGCTCAACCTGACGCTCGCCAATGCCTATGTGGCACCGCGCGTGGCTCTGGTGGGCGACGCCGCGCATGGGGTGCATCCGATTGCCGGTCAGGGCCTGAACCTTGGCTTCCGCGATGTGGCAGCGTTGGCCGAAGTGTTGGTGGGTGCGGCGCGGCGCGGCGAAGACATTGGCGCGTTGGATGTGCTGGAGCGTTACCAATCGTGGCGGCGGTTCGATTCCACCACGCTCGCCTTGGGCATGGATACGGTCAATACGCTGTTTTCAAATGATAATCCCATCCTGCGCGCCGGCCGGGATTTGGGCCTTGGCATCGTTCAAAGCATCGCGCCCCTGCGTCGCGCCTTCATGCGGCAGGCGGCTGGCCTGTCCGACAACCCGCCAAGATTGCTGACCGGTCGGGCGCTTTAATCAAGCTGCCGCGCTTCGTCGACCAGCATCACCGGGATGCCGTCGCGGATCGGATAGGCCAGCCGTGCGGGCGGCGAAATCAGCTCCTGACGGTCTGCATCATAGCGCAACGGCGACTGGGTCAGCGGACAAACCAGCGCTTCCAGCATACGGCGGTCGAACCGGGCGTTTTCAGTCATTGTATCTGTCCTTCTCCGTCGGCGCGCAGGGCAAATTCCATCAGTACCATCAATGTCTCGCGCCGGATCGGCAAGGTCGGCGCTTCCAGCAGGGCCTGTTTGTCCTCGGTCTCGAACGGACACAGCATCGACAGGCTGTTGATCAACATCTCGTCGTCGGCGTCCTTGAGACTGTCCCAATCGGTCGACAACTGACGCGACTGGAAGTAGCGGCGCAACGTGTCAAGGAAACGGTCACGGTCGAGGCGCTCGTCGGTTTCGGCGCGGCCCATGTCACGCTCGAACCCTTCCCATTTCACTTCGGCGCGGATGTAGGGGGTGAAGCCCGGCACCTCCTGCGCGATGCGAAACCGGCTGATGCCGCTCAGCACGATCATGTAGCGATGATCTTCGGTCTCGGTGAAGCTGGTCACCCGGCCGGCACAGCCTATGGCCTGCAAGCGGCGCTGACCTTCGGGCGCAGGTCGCGGCTGGATCAGGCCGATCAGCCGCTCGCGGGTTTTCAGCACATCGTCGAGCATCGCCAGATAGCGCGGCTCGAAGATTTGCAGGGGCAATCTGCCGCGCGGCAAAAGCAATGCCCCCGAGAGGGGGAACAGCGGGACGACGTCAGGCAGGTCACTTGCTTTCATGGCCGATGCCTTCCGGGGCTTGGTCAGGCAAAGATCATCGACGAGAGTTTGCGACGGCCCTTGAGGACAATCGGGTCGGTCGGCTTCAGCGCTTCGAAGATGGTGAAAAGCTGGGCCTTGGCAGCGCCGTCGTTCCATTCGCGATCGCGGCGGAAAAGGTCGAGCAGTTCGTCCACCGCTTCGTCCACCTGACCGTTGGCATGAAGCGCCAGCGCCAGATCGAACCGGGCCTGATGGTTGGCCGGATCGGCTGCGACAGCGGCCTGCAAGTCACCCACCGGGCCTGCACTTTGCGCCTGCCGGGCCAGATCGAGTTGGGCGCGGGCGGCTTCAACTTCGACCGACTTTGTGATGGCGGAAGGGGCGGCGGTCAGGAAGGCTTCGGCCTGATCAAGATTGCCGAGCGCGATGTGCGACCGCACCAACCCACCGTATGCCGCCGCATTTTCCGGCTCTTCGCCAAGGATGGCGGCGAATGTGTCGGCGGCATCGACAGCGGCACCTTCGGTCAGCATCTCCTCGGCGGCGGCAATCGCATCGGCCAGACCGCCGTCGCCCGCAAGGGCCGACAGACGGTCCACGAACGCCTTGATCTCTGACCCCGGAACCGCGCCCTGGAAACCATCGACGGGTTTGCCCTGCCAGAAGGCATAGACGGTCGGGATCGACTGGATGCGGAGTTGCGCCGAGATCTGCTGATTTTCATCGACGTTGACCTTGGCCATGCGGACCTTGCCCTTGGCCGCCACCACGGCGGCTTCCAGAGCGGGGCCAAGCGTCTTGCACGGTCCGCACCACGGTGCCCAAAAGTCGACGATGACCGGCACTTCCTTGCTCGCGTCGATGACATCGGTCATGAACGTCGCCTCGGACACATCGCGGATCAGGTCCGCCGCCGCCACGCCGTTTGCACTATCCTGTTTCTGGCCAAATTCGAGCATTCTTGCCCCCAATTTCTATCTTTGCGCTTATATGAGCGCTCGAGGATGAAAGGCCAAGGGGCCAAGTCTACAGAAGACGATCATCAAACCGGAATGGCTCGTCGATAACAACCTTAACCCCAGGCATGGCTGTGTGACGGGGATTTAGAAGGACATTGCAGTCGAAAGGCACCGTGCGTGCGGGAACTGACAGCGCCAAGCCTGCGGCGGCGACCAGCCAATCGTCGCCAATCCGACGCGCTTGGTCGGCCTCAGGTGCCGATGCCAGATCCAGAGCCCCGACAAGACTGTCGTCAACCTCAAGCCCGATCAAGCGGAGAGGTGGAAGAAGACTTTCGGTACGAAGCTCCGGCGGCAAATGGACATACAATTCCAGCGCCGCCAATGCGACTGAGCTGGCGCAATACACGACTGGGACCCCCGGACTGTTCCATCTTCCACCCTCGATACGAGCACCCTCACCGTCAAGACCCGGAGCATAGCGCTGCTTTACAAGCCTCCAGAGGCGCATTCAGGAAAAGATGCCATGTTCAATCCGCGCAAGGATCGTCTCGACCTCGCGTGCGCCAACATCGGTGGCGGCCATGCGCATTGGGATTTCTCCCCCAAGTGCCGGATTCGGCAGACGCAGCCATCGATTGGCCGTCTCGTCATTTTCAAAGACATCGCGGGCGTGCCTGACGACACGGACAAGGCGAGCAATTCCGTCGGCTTCTTCGGTCCTCAGAGCTTCCTTCGCCTTGATGCGGCGCTCTAGCGTTCTTTCGGGGATGATCATTCTCACGTCGTCCCGTCCGATGATGCCAGTCTTTTCAAGGTCGCGCACCCGCGACGAAACGATGCCGGCGCGCACATCTTCATACGTCCATTGTTTGGCGGACAGCCGCACCAAGTCGGTTCGCTGTGACAAAGCAGACGCTGCGACGCCTTTAGCGGAGGCGGATGGTTCCTTAACCGCTTTGAAGGCTCCGGAACGTATCCGCTGCACCTCTGTGCCGGTCTTGTTTGTTTCTTTCCGGGCTGCCATGAATCGACTCCGACATTTGCCGCATCATACTACGGCAAATGGCAACGAGTCATGAAGATTCAATCCCTACAAATCAAACGACGCAAAGACCGGGGCGTGGTCCGAGGGTTGCTCCCATCCGCGCGCGGCGCGGTGGATGCGGCTGGAGTGGCCGGCGTTGGCGATGTCGGCCGTGGCCCAGATGTGGTCCAGACGGCGGCCCTTGTCTGCCGTGTCCCAGTCCGGCGAGCGATAGGACCACCAGCTGTAAAGCAGACCCTGCGGCACGTCCTTGCGGGTGATATCGACCCACTTGCCTGCGTCCTGCGCTGCGGCCAGATGCTCGACCTCGACCGGCGTGTGGCTGACGATCTTCAAAAGCGCCTTGTGATTCCAGACATCATCCTCGCGTGGGGCAATGTTCAGGTCGCCCACCATGATGGCGCGGTCCGGGGTTTCCCAGCGGAAGTGGTCGCGCATCTCGGTCAGGAAATCGAGTTTCTGGCCGAATTTGATGTTTTCCTCGCGGTCGGGGATGTCGCCGCCCGCCGGGACATAGAAGTTGTGGATCGTCACGCCGTTTTCCAGCCGCCCCGCGACATGGCGCGCGTGGCCGAGCATGGCGTAATCGCGCCCGCCCGCATCCATCATCGGCAGCTTCGACAGGATCGCGACGCCGTTATAGCTTTTCTGGCCGCGCGCCACCCGGTAGCGATAGCCGAGCTTTTCGAAGGCCTCGGTCGGGATCTGTTCGGCAAGACATTTGCATTCCTGAAGGCACAGAATGTCGGGTATCTCTTCGGACATCAGGCGCGAGACGATACTTTCCCGCAGGCGGACCGAGTTGATGTTCCAGGTCGCAATGGTGAAAGCCATGATCGTGCTCCTTCTGTTCCGCACCTGACAGACTTAAGGTATGTCAGAACCGGCGGCAATCCGCCCTTGGCGTTTCTGCGCCCTCTTGAGAGGCGCGGCGCAGCATGCGACACCAGAGCGAAATCTTCACAGGTGATTGCACATGCGTTTTCTGACTGCCTTTTTGATGACCGTTATTCTGGCCCTGCCCGCCGCCGCGCGGCCTCTGGACGAAACCGAGCAGACTGCCTTGATGAAGGCGGTCGACAGCTATCTGCGCGCGACCGGCGCGGGCAATGCCGAGAAGATCGTCGAGACGATTCCGCCGCGGATCGTCAACGTGTTCGCGGGCAGCGCCGGGATCGAGGCGAAGAAGGTGCAGGAAACGCTGGTGACCCAGACCAAGGAAATCCTGAAGACCACCAAGATCAGCGAATTTGTCGCCTCGAAAGGTCCGTTCGACGCGAAGGACAGCAGCCTTGCGGACGGGACTGCGATCACATGGGTGGTGGTGCCGATCGAATTCACCGCCGAGGCCAATGGCAAGAAAACCCGCAATGCTCAGCCACTTCTGGCGCTGCACGAGGGTGAGAAGTGGTATTTCTCGCGCATTGACGGCCCGCAACAGCAACAGATCGTATCGCTGGCCTATCCGTTCATGGCAGAGGCCAAGCTGCCTGCGGCTACTTCCACCCCGCTCAACTGACCGGGTGTGATGGGCGCTTCGCTGATCCGGACGAACCGCAACTACCGGCTTCACCTTTCGGCGAGCGTAATTTCCAATCTGGGTGACGGTGTGTCGTCGCTGGCCTTTCCGTGGCTGGCGACGCTTTTGACCCGCGATGCTTTCCTGATTTCGCTGGTGGTGATGACCGGGCGCCTGCCGTGGTTCCTGTTCGCGCTTCCAGTCGGAGTGTGGACGGACCGGGCCGACCGGCGGCGGATCATGGTGCGCGCCGATCTGGTGCGGATGGTGCTGACGGTGGGGGTGATCGGACTTATCCTTTCCACCCTGCCGCACAGCGCAGACCTTGGCCCCGGTGCGATCCTGATATTGGCGGCGCTGACGTTTTGTCTCGGGACAGCCGAGGTGATGCGGGACAATGCGGCACAGACGCTTATGCCGCAGATCGTGGCGGACAAGGACCTTGAACGGGCCAATGGCCAGATGTGGAGCGCCGAGCAGGTAATGAACCAGTTCGTCGGCCCGCCGTTGGCCGGGGCGCTGATCGCGCTGGGGGTCGCCCTGCCCTTTGGCCTCGACGCGGCCAGTTTTGGCATCGCAGCGCTGCTGATTTCGGCTCTGGTGCTACCTGTACATGCCTTGCCACCGCGCCGGGCGTTCCTGACGGAACTGAAGGAAGGGTTCGTCTGGCTGAAGGACCACGCGCTGATCCGGCGGTTGGCGATAATCCTCGGCATCACCAATGCGGTCTTTACCGCCGCAATCACCATGCTGGCGCTCTATGCGCAGGAGATTCTGCATCTTGGCGCGTTTGGCTATGGGGTCCTGCTGACCGCAGGTGCTGCCGGAGGGGTGTTGGCCGGGCTGATCGGCCCCAGGATCGTTGCCCGCTTCGGTCAAAACCGGACGGTGCGTGCGTCGATGATCATCTTTGCGACTGCCTATCTGGTACTGGGCCTGTTCCCCTCGCGACCAACGGCGGTCATCGGGCTGTTTGGCGATGCGTTCGGCGGGGTCTTGTGGAACGTGGTGACGGTGTCCTACCGCCAGAGGGTGATTCCGCGCGACTTGCTCGGCCGGGTGAACTCGATCTATCGCTTCCTTGGCTGGGGCATGATGCCTCTGGGTGCGCTGCTTGGCGGGCTGGTGGTGAACCTGTCAGAGCCGCTGATCGGCCGTGAGAGCGCTCTGCTTCTTCCCTTCACGCTGGCCGGTATCGTGACCGTGGCGCTGACCTTCTACGGCTTTTTCCGCCTTCGCTTCCCGGAATAAAAAAGGCCCGGACGAAAGCCCGGGCCAGTCCAACAGGGAGGAGCCGCGTCATAACCCCGATGCGGCCAGGGGAACTGTCGTAAATCCTATGGGACCAGTCTGTAGCCGCCTGATTCGGTAATAAGAAGGCGAGCATTGGACGGATCTGGTTCTATTTTCTGACGTAAACGGTAAATATGTGTTTCCAAAGTGTGCGTCGTCACACCGGCATTGTAACCCCAGACCTCGTGAAGCAGCACATCGCGGGCCACCACGCCATCGCCAGCGCGGTAGAGATACTTGAGGATGTTCGTCTCTTTCTCGGTCAGGCGGATCTTCTTGTCCTTCACGTCGATCAGCATCTTCATTGCCGGTTTGAACGTGTAAGGGCCAAGTCCGAAGACCGCGTCTTCCGACTGTTCATGAGTGCGAAGCTGTGCGCGGATGCGGGCCAGCAGAACCGGGAACTTGAACGGCTTGGTCACATAGTCGTTCGCACCAGCATCAAGGCCAAGGATCGTATCGGCGTCGGTGTCATGGCCGGTCAGCATCAGGATCGGGCATTTCACCCCCTGCTTGCGCATCTTCCGGCACAGTTCGCGACCATCGGTGTCGGGCAGACCCACATCCAGAACGACCAGATCAAAGCTTGCGCCCTTGGTTTTTTCTATCGCTTCGGCGCCGGAGCCAGCTTCGAACACGTCGAAATCATCGGTCGAGACAAGCTGTTCAGACAGCGCCTCGCGCAGGTCTTCATCATCATCGACAAGCAGGATTTTCTTGAGATTGGCCACATCAGCCTCCGCGTTTTGTGAGCCTGACATGCGCCCGGCTGACTTTTCCGGCAAGATATGCAACAGAGTTTTCACGCGCATGTGTCGCAAAGCCGGGATATGTTTCAATTTCCTGCACGGCTGACTATCTAGAGGCAGGATCGGAAGAACATGTCACTTGGCCCCTCACCTCTTGAACGTCTGAATCGCGCCCGCGCCGATCTGCGCATGGGCGTGCCGGTCGTGCTTGGGTCGGATGGGCGCTTTGTGCTGATCGTCGCCGCCGAGACGCTGGACCCTGTGCGGCTGGCGGACCTGCGCGCGATGGGCGCGCTGGTGTTGGTGCTGACGGCACGACGGGCCGAGACGCTGAAGCTGGCTGCCTATGACGGAGATCTGGTGCGGGTTGCCCTGCCACCGGACGCCGACATGAACTGGATTTCAGCGATGGCTGACCCGGCGCATGATCTGGACGTGCCGCTGAAAGGGCCGTTCCGCGCCGTGCGCGATGGCTCTGCCGAACTGCACCGCATGGCGGTCGCGCTGACCAAGTCGGCCCACCTTCTGCCTGCGGCGCTGGTGCTTGATCTGGCGGATGGCGGGGCGGTCGCGCGGGCCGAGGGGCTGACCTGTCTCGATCTGGCGACCGTTGCGCCAGAAATGGACGCCGCCCACCCGCTTTTCCCGGTCGCTGCGGCGCGGGTGCCGATGGCGGCGGCTCAGGCCGGGCGCCTGCATATCTTCCGCCCCGACAGCGGCGGCGAGGAACACTATGCCGTCGAGATTGGCACACCTGCGCGCGACAAGCCGGTGCTTGCACGTCTCCATTCGGCCTGCTTCACCGGCGACGTGCTGGGCAGCCTGAAATGCGACTGCGGTGCGCAGCTTGATGCGGCGTTGCACCAGATGAACGACGAAGGCGCGGGCGTACTGTTGTACCTTAATCAGGAAGGTCGTGGCATCGGGCTGGCCAACAAGATGCG
>Ga0209023_10007585_pt1 | contig 11069 bp, 6 predicted proteins | sample LakOneMetagenome_FD_187468 | JGI IMG/M metagenome (GOLD analysis project Ga0209023, IMG submission 187468) | Freshwater and sediment microbial communities from Lake Erie, Canada (SPAdes) (version 2) | ecosystem: Environmental > Aquatic > Freshwater > Lentic | place: Lake Erie, Canada | collected...
ATTGTGGCCGCGGTCCCCGAGCTGGCTGGCAAGGTGATCACCGCGATTGGCAATGTGCTGCAAACGCAGGACGGTGTCAGTCTGGTCACCGGTGTCTTTAGCGACACGCTGCAGTACCAGCAGGAAGACTTTGGTGCGGCCGCGAAGTTCACCATCACCCTGGATGACTACGCGGTTGTCAACGGAGTGGTGCAGACCAAGAATGACGGCGCTGGCTTGGTGAGCATCGACGCCAACGGTGACGGCGTTATCGATAGTTATGCCCGTTTCACCAACTTCGAAAACGTTCGCACTGTTTCGGGCACGGGTGCTGCGAATGCGGCCGATGGCCAGGGCAACGACACGCTGGATGTGGTGGCTCTGTCAACTGCCACTGGCGGCATCAGTTTCGACCTGACGAATCGTCCTTCGTCGGTTACGATCCCGTTCCTGACTTCGGGCGCTGGTGAAGTGCGTTACAGCGCTGATGCCCATGCCCAAGGCGTGCCTGCGGTTCTCGGCGGCGGAGTGCCCTCAGCAGCCAATCTGCTGCTGGGTGCCATCCGTCCCGTTGAGACTGACTTCGAGACGAAGGTCATCAAGGTTGATGGCGTCGAGACTGTCAATTCAGGCACCGGCGACGATCTGCTGTTCATCGACGAAACGGAAGCTGCGAAGAACAACACGTTCAACGCCGGCCTGGGCGACGACCGCATCGAGTACCTGAATGACTACGGTGCTGACTCGGCCGAACCCAAGGTGACGATCAACGTTCTCGGCGCCGGCAATGAAACTGTGATCATGACCGGTGGCCGTCTGGGCACCGTTGTGGCGACCGACACGCTCAACAGCGTCGAGTTCATCACCCTGCACGCGAACACCGCACAAGGCACTTCCGAAGCTGACGCACTCGACGTGTCGGCCATGGCTGGCGCCATCGTTAACTACAACGATGCAGTGGAATCAGGCGCACTCTTTGGCACTGGCGTGGCGAACTCTGGCACGGTGCGTGACCTGGCGGGCAACCTGCAGGTGACGATCGAGAACTTGTTCGAGATCGAGAAAGTGGTCGGTGGTGCTGGCAATGACACTGTTTTGCCCGCCGACTCGAGCGTGATGGGCCTGAATGCCCGTGAGGACTCTGACCCGACCAACAACACGCCCATCGCTAAGATCACGTTCCCGACCTTCCTGGACTACGACGTGTTGGCGAGCACGCCGGCCACTCCCCCGGCCACTTTGCCCACCATCGTGCGCACGCCGTTTGTTCAGCAAAGTGCCCTCGCCGGCCAGATCCACAACGTGATCAACAACGGCGAGTTCACGTTCTCGTTGGGCGCTGGCATCGACACCGTCGACTACAGCAACGCGCATGACAACATCGCGGTCGTCGTCGAATTGGACGAAACCAAGGTGGATCAGCATGTGTTGGTGGACACCGATGGCACTTCCTTCTCGGGTGGTGGCGCAGCCGATCTGACCGACAACAATGCCCGCATCGACGTGCTGCAAAACGTCGAGCGCATCGCGGCATCGCAGGGCGAATCAGTCCTCGATCTGACCGCTTCGACCAAGGGCCTTGAAGTCAAGTTCTCGGCCTACGATGCCAGCCTGGCGGTCGCCAAGACTGCGACGACCGACCAGTACGATGTGTACTCGGTGCGCATTGCTGACTTGACCAGCGCCACGCCGCTGTCGCGTTCGTATGTCGAATACCGCGACGCTGCCGGTGATGATCCGCTGATCGCCGACAAGGCCAAGGCTGTCTGGAGCCGCATCGAAGGCAGCGACAACGCCGAGACGATCATCCTGAACAGCGCGCACTCTGACGACAACGACACGTTCAACCTGCGTGGCGGCAGCAACACCGTCAAGTACAACGAGCTCACCCGCTCGATCACGACGACGCTGCTTGTCCAAGACTACGACGGGACGAGCACTGCGACTGCTCTGGGCACCGTTGCTTCTGGATATGTGCCTTCGCTGTACCCGAGCACCAATCCCGCAAGCGCAACACAGCAGAAGGGCACGGTGATGGCCATCACCCAGTTCCAGGACGGCAATGGCGCTGCTCTGGCTACCGGTGGAACCCACGTGGTGACCAGCTACACGGCCAACAACGGCATCGCCTCTGGTTCGCTGCGCATCGCTGCATCGCAAGATGCCGAGGACACGCTGCTGATCGCCGGCAATGCCGCCAAGGTCTTCCTGCTGAGCCAGTCGGGCACGTCGGACAACCAGATCACTGTCAAGCTGGGTAGCGGCACGGCTCTGAACTCGGTGATCCTCACCGGCTACGAGTTTGTGCAAGATGCACCGTCGAATGACGTGTACGAAATGGGTTCACTGTCGACGACGTTGGCTGGCCTGCACATCACTGACTCGGGTGCTGCGGACCATGACACCATTCGTGTCACGAACGTCAACGACATCGGCTTCAACGGGTCGGGCGCCAACACGCTGAATCTGGACAAAATCGACTCCACGACGGGCGGCTTCAACTTCGACTTCGACGTGCTGGACGTGAGCGGCCTGGCCAACTCCACTCCGCTGGTGCTGATCGGTGGCACCAACGTGGCACCGCTCAATGCCGACCTTGACTTGACCGACGAAGTGGTTTTGGGTGCGCTTAGCCGCGTGACGTCGACCTCTGCCTTCGAAGCAGTGGTTCTGACTGACGCATCGGTGGTGGCCGGTTCCGGCTTCGTGTTCACCCCGGGTACTTCGATTGTGCAAGGTTCCACCACTGTGACGACTGATTCGACCGTCCTGAGCTTCGGTGGACTGGTGGAAGAGAACGCGCTGCGAGGTGGAACGATCGCCGATGTCGCCACCGGAGTGCAGGTGACGATCGCTGGTGGTCTGGGTGGTGAAGTGGATGGCGGCTCCGCGGCTGACACGATCACCGGTGCAGGCGGCAACGACATCATCCGCGGCAACGGCGGCGACGACATCCTGGACGGCGGGCAGTCTGCCGAAGTCCGCGAGATCCAGCTGGCTGGGATTTCGAGTGGTGCCGGTGCGGTGACGGCGACGCTTGACGGTCCTGGCGCCGGCACCATTGCCGTGACGGTAACGGCAGGTGTTGAGTTCCCGGTGGGTGCTGGCAACGATGCCATCGGCACGGCGCTTGCGGCAAAGATTGGCCTCAACATTGCGGCCATCAACGCGTCGCAAACGTTCGCTGCACCGCTGGCCAGCGTCTCGTACAGCGCTACCAGCGACCTACTGACGTTCACGTTCGCAGCTGGCGCTGACATCCCCGTTTTGACGACGATCGCCGTGAGCAACACCTTCGCGGCAGGTACGTTCATCGCCTCGACGGAAAACCCGACGGTGCAGGGCAGTAACGGTGGCATCGACACCTTTGAGTTCTCCGACACCGGGGCACACAACGGTAGCGACACCATCAATCACTTCACGGCAGGTGTTGGCGGTGACGTGCTGGACGTCAGCGCCTTCCTGCCGGGTGGCGTGTACGGTGGCGTCCCCTTTGACTCTGGGGTTCACAACCAGCATCTGCACGTGGTGACCGGGACGATCACTGCTTATGACGACCCGACGGAAGGGAATATTGCGACCGTGGCACAGATCGTCAACCTCTTCCAGAATGGTTCGGCCGCTGGTACCGGTCGGGTTTTCAGCACGCTCGGAAAAACAGTGCTGGTGACTGGTGACGTTACTAACGGCACCAGCGACCCGGTCCACATTTGGTTCATCGACTCGGCCGCCGACGGTGTTGCAGCCGACGTGACGGCTGCCGACGTGACCCTGGTTGGTACCTTGACTGGTGGCGTTGAGATCGACAACCTTGTCCCGCCTAATATCCACGGCTAAAGTCTGACAGCTTGATGTGGGCTGCGATGAGCAGCCTAAGTGCGGCCCCGGAGGAAACTCCGGGGCCGTTTTCAATGGCGCGTTCAACAACCTGGCGGCGTTTCGCAAACCTAGCCCCTGGGCGGCTGTCAGCGCCTACAATCCACGCGTTCTAAGTCCGGACGACGATTTGAATCAACGCCCGGAGCTGTAGGACCGAGCCAAATGGCTAAGGGACCAATTACTCTGCAGCCCCCGCCCTGATGGTATCGAGGTCCCGCAAATGACGCCCAACCTGCGGGTCGGAAATTCAGACTCGGACTGGCTTAACAACGGTGCTGGGGAGGCCACAACGGTGCTGGGGAGGCCAACTCTTCGTCATGTTCCGAAACCAACCAAACTCGCCTGAAGGGTACCTTCGGCGCGCTGAAGCGGAACGAGCACAGGGCAGAATGGCGGCGGCACAAGGCTGGTGGACCGCTGCACTGGCGCAATGGCCAGGCAACGCCGCAGTGTGTTGTGCCGTTGCCAATGCCCGCGTCCAGGCGGGCTTTGTGGATGACGCCATCGCAGCCTATCGCAAGGCACTGATCCTGTCCCCAGGGCTGTCCAGTGCTAACAATAATTTGGGTGTGGCGTTGCGATGGAAGGGGCAGTTGGCTGAGTCACTGCGCTGTTTTGAATCGGCATTGGCGGACACGGTGCAAAGTGCCAAGCGGGCCAATCTGCTGGTCAACATTGGCAATGTGCTCCAGGAGTTGGGGCACTTGAAGGCGGCGCAACAATCCTTGCGGGCGGCACTCAGCCTGGAACCGGACCATCCGCTCGCGCACAGCGATCTGCTTTTTTGCCTCTTGCACAGCGACGACCTGGAGCCGGGGCAACTGTTTTCTTATCACAGCGAGTTCGGAGAGCGATTCGCATCAACCAATTCCGGACTGACGCCGCCAAGATTTTCGACCGGGCCATGCCCATTGCCGCGCGTCGCGTTCGTGTCGGCGGACCTCAGGCAGCATGCAGTGGCCATGTTGTTGGAACCCATGTGGCAGGCGTTCGTGGCGAACCGCGCCGATCCCGTCCACGTATATCACACGCACCAGATCGAGGACCAGGTTTCCGATCGGTTCAAGCGCCACTGCGTATGGCGCAATGTCTCGAAGCTGAGCGATGCCCAACTCGCCCAGCAAATCAAAGACGATCGCATTGATATCTTGATCGACCTCTCCGGGCATACCGCCGCCAACCGGCTGCAAGTGTTCGCGCAGAAGCCCGCGCCGGTGCAAATGAGCTGGCTGGGCTATCCGTACACGACAGGGCTGCGTACCATCGACTACTACATTGCGGACCGATTCTTGGTTCCGCCGGCATCAGAGGCCCGTTTTGTCGAGAAGATCATTCGCCTACCGGCCGCCGCCGCGTTCAAAGCCCCCGACGGCGGACCGGCAGTCAACTCGCTGCCAGCTCTGGATGCCGGAAGGTTCACCTTCGGCAGCTTTAGCCGCGGCGCCAAGATCACCGATTCGACACTTCGGCAGTGGGCCCGGGCCCTCCAGGTCACCGCGGGCTCGAGGTTGGTCGTGGGCGGGCTGACCAGCCAGGAGTCACTGAACCGGGTGTCGGAAGCGCTCACGACGCAAGGGATAGAGAGCCATCGAATTCAGTTTCTGGCCAGGCTGCCTCTCCACAGTTACCTCAAAACTCACCACATGATCGATTTGCTCCTGGACAGCGTACCCTATGGCGCAGGCTCGACGAGCTTGTTTGCCGCCTGGATGGGCGTGCCCACGCTCACCAACGCCGGCACCGATGCCCATTCAAGACAAACCGCGGCCATCATGTTGCACCTGGGGCTGGGCGATTTCGTTCTGGATGCACCGGCAGACCAGGACGACCGATTGCAGGCCATCACCAGTGCTCCGCAGAGGCTGAACCAGATCAGACAATCGTTGCGAGACACAGTGAATGGTTCAGTCGTCTGCAATCCTCCGCGGCTGGCTGAGGCATTGGAGAGCGCATTGGTGCTGGCGTGGCAACGTCAGACTTGTGGCCTGCCTGCGGCCTCGTTCGACGTCGGCGAAGCGGCTGCATGATGATCAATGTCACGGAACCCTTCCTGCCGCCGATCGATGAGCTGCTGCCCTATTTGAGCGACATCTGGGGCAGCAAGCGGGTCAGCAACAATGGCGAGCTGGCCAAGGCACTTGAGGTGGCCTTGTGCCAACGCTTGGGCGTATCCGAGTGCAGCGCGACTAACAATGGCACGTCCGCGTTGATGGCGGGGCTCGCGGCGCTGGACCTTCAAGGCGAGGTCGTCACAACTCCATTTTCGTTTGTGGCGTCGGTGCACGCCATAAAATGGTCTGGCTTGCCCCCCGTGTTCGCCGATATCGATCCAATGTCGCTGACCTTGGACGCCAGCGCAGTCGAGCAGGCCATCACAGCCAAAACCTCGGCCATCCTGGCGGTCAATGTGTATGGGCGCCCCTGTCAGTTTGGTGCGCTGGCGGACTTGGCACGGCGACATGGACTAAAACTGATCTACGATTCCGCACACGCGTTTGGCGTCGAGGATGAGCTCGGCACAGTGCTGCGACATGGCGACTTGAACATCATGAGCTTTCACGCCACCAAGGTCTTCCACACCCTTGAGGGCGGCGCCGTGATATCGAACGATCGCGCGTTGAAGGCACGCGTAGACCGCATTCGCAACTTCGGTTTCGAAAGCGAACTGCAGGTGTCGGAGCTTGGCTTGAATGCGAAATTGAATGAGCTGCAGGCCGCGGTGGGTCTGCTCAACCTCAAATACCTTGCGGCCTGCATCGATCAGCGCAAACGCGTTCATGCGGGGTACCGACAGCGGCTGAACCCGGTTGAAGGCATCGTCATTCCGGAGTTTCCTGCCGGCTACAGGACAAACTATGCCTACTTCCCCATCTTCGTGACCGATGCCTATCCAATCGGCCGCGACGACCTGCACTCGACCTTGGAAAAGGCTGGCGTCCTTTCACGGCGTTACTTCTTTCCGCTGTTGAGCGACATCCCGATGTACAAATCCCATCCGTCCGCGGCCGCGGATCGGCTGCCGGCTGCGCAGCAGGCGGCGCGGACCGTGTTGTGCCTGCCCATGCACGTCAATGTCACCGACGAGCAGATTGACAAGATCTGTGCCTGTATTGCTGCACCCCTGGAGTCCACATGGGCCTGCTGATCATCGTCGGGGCGGGTGCCTTGGCCAGAGACCTCATTGAGATTTTTGGGCGCGACAACTTCGCTGCCATCTATGTAGACCCCGGCTTCGCAGCAGAGCCCATTGCCGGTTTGCCCGTTGTCGACAACTGGGTGCGGGCGCGCGAGCTAGGAAGCGAAGTGGTGCTGGGCATAGCCGACATCGCACAGCGCACACGGACCATGCAGCAGGCGGTGGCCGGCGGGCTGTTACCGGCACGACCCATGGTCTCCGCACATGCCATCGTCTCGGCCAGCGCCCGAATAGGCCCGGGCTGTGTGGTTACTCACCAGGCCGTCATCGGCCCGAGCGTGCATCTGGTGTGCAATGTGCTGATCATGCACGGTGTGATCGTGGGCCACGACTCGGTCATCCATAACCAGGGCGTGATCTGTGCAGGCGCATCAATCGCTGGCGGCGTCGTGCTGGAAGACGGCTGTTTTGTCGGTCCCAACGCTGCCATCGCGCCCAAGGTGAGGATTGCTGCCGGCAGCTTTCTGTCTGCGGGGTCGGCCTGCCTGCGCAGCGTGCCCCGGCGCAGCGTGCTAATTGGCAACCCGGCGCGCAGTGTGGCGCCTGATGCCAACAGCTGCCTTTGACGGCCGTTCCTCGGCGACTGACTATGCGACCCGGGTCAGCAGGGGGGCAGATCACTTCTTGATCGGTCAATGCACCGCTTGCCCCACATGTGAGTTGAACGGCTCATCATTTGCCCCTATCAATCCTAACCTAAGCTCCGGGTTAATGTGCAAACCATTGGTTGTCGTTCATGCCACTGCCGAAGCTGCGAGCCCTGTTTCGCTCGTCTCGAGCCGGCTTGCACCGCGCCGCCGCCCGGCCGCACTCTCCTGTGCCCTGAAGCGCTTAGAATTCCCCCTCGCTCGCCGGTCCCCGGCAGCGAAGACCGCTGCCCTGCGCGGCACTCCACTCTCCCACGATCGACCCCGCGTCGATTCATCTTTCCAAATGGCCAACAAGCAAATCATCTTCAGCGACCGCCTGGTCGGTCTCGGCATTCACAACGGCCTGGTGCGTCTGGACTTGGCGGTGCACGCCGGCACCGGCAAGGGTAAGGACGACAAGCCCGCGCAGCGCCTGGACGTCACCACCCAGCTGGTGATGCCGCTTGAGGCATTCGCCAATGCCGTGGCGCTGCAACAGAACATGTTGCAGCAGCTGATCGCGCGAGAGAAGCAGCTTCGCGAAGCCGCGGCCGCCCAGGCCCCGGCTGCCGTCCTAGCGCCAGCCGAGGCCGCCGCCAGCTGATGCGCTGCCCCGCGCCGGCCCGCACGGGCTGCGCGCCACCGGCGCCAGTCACCCCATGCTGCAAAACATCGGTCTGAGTTTCGATGAGGTCGAGGACCGCCTGCTGCTGACGGTGACCGAGGCCCCGGCCGATGCACCGCCGATAATGCACAACCTGCATCTGACGCGGCGCACGTGTGCTGTCTGGCGGCAGGTTTTGCAGGCAATGGTCGATCTGTCGGCGCAGCCGCCCGATCGGCTCGCTCCGGCCACCAAGGCGGCGGTGTCCAGCGCCCACCATCAAGCCATGGCCGCCAAGACTGACCTGCGGCTGGAGCCTCACACCAAGCCGCTGCCCAAGCAGGAGCGAGCTGCGCTGGTCACGCAGATCGCATGTGGGCGCCGCCGCGCCGATGACCGTTGGGTGCTGCGGTTCGCCTGCCAGAACCGACCCACGCTGAGCTTGTACCTGAGCGACGCCACCCTGCACGCATTAGTGCAGGCGCTGTCGCTGCGGCTGAAGACGACGGCCTGGAATCTGCCCAGCTTGCCGGCCGAAGCGCCGCCCGAATCGCTCGCCAGGGCCGACTCGCCACTGCACTGAAGCCCTGCCCGGGAGACCGACAATAAAGGAGGTACAAGGGGCTTGATTTTCATATAGGAGTTGCGTAGGATCTGCCTCCTATATGAAGTCTCAGCTTAAGGTCACCTTGCGGACTAGCCCCCAACAAAGCGCCCGTTTGCACGCGTTGCAGCAGGCTTTTGCGCAGGTCTGCAACGTACTGTCGCCACTAGTGCAACAGACGACCTGCTGGAACCGTGTGGCGCTGCACCACATGGCCTACAAACAGCTGCGCCAGCAGTTCCCGGGGCTGGGCTCGCAGATGGTGTGCAACGCGATTTACTCGGTGTCACGAGCCTGCAGGGTCGTCTACCAGCACCCCAATAGCCCCTTCAACGCCCAGCGGCTGGCCGGTAAACCGCTGCCGCTAATCCAATTCCTGCCACAGGCGCCGGTCTACTTTGATCGCCACACGCTTAGCCTGAAGGATGGACAGGTGTCGATGTTCACGATGGACGGGCGCATGCGTTTCGAGCTCAAGTTGAGCGATGAGGACGAGCATCAGTTCCGCACAGGCAAGCTGCGCGAGATCGTGCTCACCTCGAAGGCCGACGTGCTGTCGCTGAGCTTCAGCTTTGCCTCTGAGATTGAAACCGACGCCGCCTCCGTTGCCGCCGCCGACAGCGACGATTTGCCCGAGTACCTGCTGGTGGTCGAGGACGGCCGGGTCCCTCACGCTCCTGCGCTGCAAGTTGCCCACATTCAAGGCTCCCCACCATGACCCAGTTCAAACGCCCCAATCTCCCTATCGACGGGGCACTCAAGGACGCCTTGCTCAGTCAGCGCGCGCGCTATGCCCATGCCGCGCAGATCAGCTTCGTCACCGGGCTGATGGGGCTTGTGCCCTCGTGGTTCATGTTCGAGGTGTACGGCCGCGTCCTGGACAGCCGAAGTCGCACGACGCTGGGTTGGCTGGTGGTGGCCGTTGTCGGCATTTATGTCGTCATGGAACTGCTCGACTGGGTGCGATCGCGCACCCTGTACGCCGCCGCGGAGGCGGTCGACCGGCGGCTGCGCACGAGGCTGTTCGACACCATCTTTCAGGCCAACCTGCGCAAGGTCCAGGGCGGCACGTCGCAGTCCCTGATGGACCTTCGCACCATCAAGGACTTCATCAGTTCACCCGCGGTGGCCGCGGTGCTCGACATCCCGGCGGCATTGGTTTGCCTGGTGCTGCTGTTCGTGATCGGGCCCTGGCTGGGTGCCATGGCCATGGTCGGCGCCGTCCTTCAAGTGGGCCTGGCCTACACCACGGAGCGGCGCACGATGCCGCTGCTGACCGAGGCCACCAAGTCGTCCATCGATGCGCAGAACTACGCCGCGAGCAGCTTGCGCAATGCCCAGGTCATCGAATCGATGGGCATGCTGGGCAGTGTCCACAAGCGCTGGATGGCCCGCCAGCGCCGCTTTCTGTCGAGGCAAGGCGAGGCGTCCGACCACGCCGGCCTGACCAGCATGGCCGCCAAGCTCATCCAGGGCATGCAGAGCTCGCTGCTGCTGGGCGGCGCCTGCCTGCTCGCGCTGACCGGCAACCTGTTCGGCGGCGGCGGCATGATGATCGTCGCATCGATCCTGGGAGGGCGTGTACTGCAGCCCTTGGCCCAGCTGGTGGCGCAGTGGCGCCTGATCGTCGGTGTGCGTGACGCCTACAAGCGGCTGTCCAACCTGCTCAACAAGCTGCCGCCCGTCGAGCCCGGAATGCCGCTGCCGGCGCCCAAGGGCGTGATCACGGTGGAGGGCCTCGTGGCCAGTGCGCCGGGCAGCCAGACCCCGATCCTCAAGAACATCTCCTTTGCGGCTGTGCCGGGTGAAGTGGTCATGGTCATCGGCCCGTCGGCGGCGGGCAAGTCGACCCTGGCCAGGATGCTGATGGGCATCTGGCCCGCCGTGGCAGGCAAGGTGCGGCTCGATGGGGCCGACATGTTCACTTGGCACAAGTCCCAGCTGGGCCCCCACCTGGGCTATCTGCCCCAAGGCGTGGAACTCTTCGACGGCACCGTGGCCGAGAACGTGGCTCGATTCGGCGAAGTGGACGTGGCGCTGGTGCGCGAGGCCACCGACCGCGTCGGGATCACCCCGATGATCGAGGAGCTGGCGCAAGGTTTCGATACCCGCATCGGCGAAGACGGCGCCGTGTTGTCCGGCGGGCAGCGCCAGCGCCTGGCCCTGGCGCGCGCGATC
>Ga0209023_10007586_pt1 | contig 11062 bp, 15 predicted proteins | sample LakOneMetagenome_FD_187468 | JGI IMG/M metagenome (GOLD analysis project Ga0209023, IMG submission 187468) | Freshwater and sediment microbial communities from Lake Erie, Canada (SPAdes) (version 2) | ecosystem: Environmental > Aquatic > Freshwater > Lentic | place: Lake Erie, Canada...
CGTCCTGGAGCACCTGTTCACCCCGTCGTCCCCGTCGACCATCGAGCCGGCGTCCGCCGCCGAACCGGCACTCCCGGGCACCGCCGTCGCCGTGGGCAGGGGCGCGGGCCGGCCTGGTTGGTAGCTTCGCCCGTGATGAAGGTGCACATCGACGAGCAACGCTGCGAGGGGCACGGGCGCTGCTACATGATCGCCCCCGACCTCTTCCAGCCCGACGACATCGGCAACGGCCAGGTCATCGTGACTGGACCGGTACCCGACCAGCTCGAGCAGGACGCCCGCCGGGCGGTCGCCAACTGCCCCGAACAGGCGATCACCATCACCGACGACGACCGCCTCGAGGATCCGACGCATGGGTGACCATCCGCCGGTGACCGACTGGGCCACCGACTTCGACCACACCGACGACGCGTGGGCGGCCGATCCCTTCCCCATCTGGGACGAGCTGCGACGCGACTGCCCGGTCGCCCACTCGCCTCGCTACGGAGGCGTGTGGCTGCCCACCACCCACGCCGAGGTGTCAGAGGTCGCCTACGACACCGAGCGGTTCACCTCCCGCAGCATCGTGGTCAGCGAGTTCCGACCGCCGATGATGCTGGCGCCCGCCGGCATCGCCCCGCCGATCTCCTCGGATCCGCCCTACCACCACGATGCCCGGCGGATGCTCCTCCCGATCTTCTCGCCGCAGTCGGTCGACAAGCTCGAGCCGTCGACCCGGGCCTACTGCCAGGAGCTCGTGGACGCCCAGCGGGGCCGGCCGGTGGTCGATGCCGCGGTCGACTACGCCCAGCACATCCCGGTCCGGGTCATCGCCACCATGCTCGGCCTCCCGCTCGAGGACGCCGATCGGTTCCGGGGGTTCGTCAACCACGTGCTCGAGGGCGTGTCCCTGCCGATGGAGCAGCGGGCCGAGGGGATGATGGCCCTGTTCGGCTACCTGCAGGGCCACATCGAGGACCACATCGCCAACCCCCGCGACGACCTCATCACGTTCCTGCTCGAGGCCGAGCTCGACGGGGAGCGGCTCGACCCGTTCCAGGTCGCCCGCACCATCGGGCTCCTGCTGATCGCCGGGATCGACACGACCTGGAGCGCCATCGGTGCCTCGATCTGGCACCTGGCGAAGACCCCGGCGGACCGCGAGCGGCTCCTGGCCGAGCCCGACCTGCTGCCGACCGCCATGGAGGAGCTGCTGCGGGCCTACGCCCCGGTCACCATGGCCCGCCTGGTCAGGGAGGACACCGTGTTCCACGGTTGCCCCATGAAGGCCGAGGAATGGGTGCTGCTGTCGTTCCCGGCCGCCAACCGTGACCCCGAGGCGTTCGATCGCGCCGACGAGGTGGTGCTCGACCGCGAGCCGAACCGCCACGCCGCCTTCGGCCTCGGGATCCACCGCTGCGCCGGCTCGCACCTGGCCCGGATGGAGCTGCGGGTCGCCCTCGAGGTGTGGCTGGCCGCCTTCCCCCGCTTCGAGCTGGCCGATCCCGCGGCGGTCCGCTGGTCGGGCGGCCAGGTGCGCGGGCCCCGCACCCTGCCCGTCGCGGTGACCTGACCACGCAAAGGGGTCAACTGGTTCGGGGATGGGTACACGCTCGCTGTCCGGGGCTGACTCCCGGACCTTGAGGAGTCCCTGTGCAGATCAGGATGAAGTGCCCGACCGTGGACTGTGCCGGGATCCTGCAGGTCTCCGACGACGACCACGGCCACGGCTATGACCTGCCGATGGTGATCGCGTGCGGCGACTGTGGAACGGGGTTCACCCTGGCCGGTGGGCACCTGCGGATCGTGTCCGAACGGCGACCGATCGAAGCGCCGAAGGCCGGCCAACCAGGCCTGCGGCCCGCCCAGTCGGGCACGGTGGTCGCACGCGCGCTCCCCTGACCGCCACCGGGCCTTGAACGCCACCGAGCCCTTGAGCGCCGCCGGGCCCCTGAACGCCGACGGGACAGCCGATGGAAGTACCCTCGGACCGATGGAGGTGCTCGAGATCGCCGTCCCCGCGCACCTGCGCTACGTGGCGGTGGTCCGCATGCTGGTGGTGGCGGCGTCCGCTCCGGCCGAGCTCTCGAAGCGTCGGCTCGAGGACCTCAAGTTGGTCGTCTCCGAGGCGGTCACGAACGCGGTCGAGGCCCACCAGGCCGAGCCCGACGAGCCGATCCGAGTGCGCTGCTGGGTCGACGGCGGTGCGGGCGGTACGGTGCACGTCGAGGTCCGCGATCGCGGTGCCGGGTTCGATCCGAGCTCGATCGAGGGTCCTCCGCCGGCCGAGCACCCCGACCGGGTCGCCCACGAACGGGGCCTCGGCATCCCGCTGATCCGCATGTTCGCCAACGAGGTCTCGTTCGAGCGCACGACCGACGGGACGGTCGTGCACATGGTGATCGAGCCCGCCGCGCCGCACGACGACGACGCCGAGGACGGCGCCAAGGCCCTGGGCTGACGCAGGTAGGGTGCCGGGCCGAGCCAGGGAGGCCCTCCAGATGTCCGAAGCCGATGGAACCGAGATCCGCACGCCGTTCGTCGACGACTCGCTGCTCGAGCAACGCCAGCAGCAGCGCGAGGTGCTGCTGTCGATCCCGAAGTGGCTGGCCGACGAGGCACGGGCCCCCTCCTCTTCCATCTCGTCGAGCTCGGTCGGCACCCCCAGCGCCGTCCCGCCCGCCCCGGTCACCCCGGCTCAGCGCATCCTGATCGAGCGCCACGCCCGCGACCGGGTGGACGGCCTGCTCGACCAGCTCCAGGACAGCCTGGCCCCGGTGGTCGACCGCGGGGTCGCCGAGACGATCGCCGCCCACCTCGACGCCGTGCTCTCCCGGAAGGCCTCGAAGGGGGCGACGGCCTGGCGGTCCGATCTGGCCGACGAGCTCGACGTGGAGCTCGATGTCGACCGCGACGCCCTCGGCGAGCTGGTCGACCTCCTCCTCATGGCCGATGGCCTCGCCAACGACGGGTTCGCCGACACGCGGTTCCAATAGGGCCTGCGTGACGGGTCCAGCCGGGTTGGCGACGCGGTTTCCGGCTGCGCCGGATTCAAGCCTGTGCTTGTCTGGTCGGGCGAGCGGATCAAGCCAACCGAGCCATCGCCGTGTCGGCCAATCCACTCGCCCTCCGATCAGGTGCTCGGTCCCAGCGCCTCAAGGGCAATGGTTGATGTCGTTGAAGGAGTGGAGCGACGGCCCTTGGTCGCCGACCGCGATGCGCATCACGGCCGACGGGGCCACGTAGGCCCGCCAGCTGACCTCCGGGCCGGCGCCGAGCGACCAGGCCAGTGCCGCCTTGACGGGTGAGACGTGGGTGACGACCACGATCGTCTGCCGGCCCGCCGCGGCCCGGAGGTCGTCGAGGGCGGCCGCCACCCGGACGAACAACGACGCGAGCGACTCGCCGTGCGGTGGTGCGAACGACGGATCGGCCCGCCAGGCCCGCCACGTCGCCGTCGGGACCTCCGCGGCCGATCGCCCGTCGAGGTCGCCGTAGTCCAGCTCGATCCAGCGGTCGTCGATCTCGACCGGCCCACCGGACGCGGTGAACTGCGCCGCGGTCTCCCGGCAACGGGCCAGCGGGCTGCTCACCACCCGGTCGACCGGACCGACGGCCGCCGCCACCGCAGCGGCCTGGGCCCGCCCGACCTCGTCGAGCGCCGGGTCGGCGCGCCCGAGCAGCAATCCCTGCGCGTTGGCCTCGGTCCGGCCGTGTCGGACGACGATCAGCACGGTCTCACGACGATCAGCACGTCACGGCACGAGGTCGCGGTCGATGCGGCCGGTGTGGAGGAACTCGGTGCGCCGGCGACGGTCGTCGAGGCCGAAGCGCCGATAGGCGTAGACCACCGCGCCCAGCCCGATCAGCTCCATCGGCAGCGCCCAGATCCCGCGGGCCAGCTCCGGCATGCGGGCCGACCCGAACGAGGCCCCGAAGCACGGCCACCAGAACACGTGGGTGTCGGCCCAGACCCCGTCGAGCACGAGGTGCATGAACAAGCCGATGGGCACCCCGAGCAGCCGCCGGCGGACCAGGCGGTGGCGGCGGGTCGCCAGCATCACCCCGCCCAGCGCGACCACGGCCCCCAGCAGCGTGTGCAGTACCCGTGGGCCACCGAACACCACCTCGGCGACCGGGAGGATCGCACCGAGGGCCACCATGCGGTAGTCCAACGCCGGGCTCTGGAAGACCTTCCAGGTGACCAGCACGCTGAGCCCCGCGAACCACAGGACCATCGCTCAGCGCACGAGGAGGCGACCGCACTCCTCGCAGTGCACGATGGCGTCGGCCGGCTGCTTCTTGACCCGGTCGAGCTCCATCGACGAGAGCCGCATGTGGCAGCCACCGCACTGGCCGGCCGTGAGGGCGGCGACCGCGATGCCCCCGGACTGCGCCCGGATCGACTCGTACTCGGCCAGCAGGGGCCCCGGCACCTGCGCCGCCTGCTCGGTGCGGGTGACGAGGTTGGCCTCGAGCTGCTGTTCGAGCTCGGCTTCGGCGATCGTCACGGCCATGCCCAGCCGTTCGACCTCGGCTCCCAGCCGCACCTCCTCGTCGGTGGCCTCGGCGAGGGCCGCATCGACCGGCTCGAGCTGCTCCATGATCGCCAGCTCCTCGTCCTCGAGCAGCCCGACCCGGCGGTTGAGGGAGGCGATCTCGTCCTGCAGCGCCTGCAGCTCACGGGGGTTGCTGACCGATCCGCCGTAGAGCGTGCTCTCCACCGCCTTGACCCGGTCGCGGGCGGTGGCGATGTCGACCTCGAGGCGGTCCTGGGCGACGCCGAGCTGGCTCCGCTCCGTCGTCCGGGTCGCGATCGTCTCGACCACGGCCTGCCGCCGGGCCTGGATGGCCGCCAACTCGGCCCGCTCGGGCAGGTTGGCCTTCCGGTGCGCCAGTTGGTCAGCCAACGTGTCGTGGGCCTGGACCTCGAGGAGCTGGTGGAGATCGCTCACGCCGCTCCCGCCGTCGTCGTGTACGTCATCCCAGCGTTCATCGCGGCCGCCGCGAACGCCCGGCCGTGGAGGCCGGCGTCACGTTGCCGTCGTTCGTGACGGGGGGCGCGGTGACCGGCGGAGCGGTGACCGGCGTCCGGGACGGCACGGTCACCAGCCCCGGTACCGTCCCGTTCGGGCGCGGGCGCCGTGGCCTGGTGCTGCCGCCACCCGAGCACTCGATCGGTTGGCAGAGGTACTTGCCCCCCCGCCGCGGGTCGGGTGCCAGGAAGGGCACCACGGGCTGCCGAGCGAGCCAGTTGTTCATCAGGTAGCCCCATGTGGCGGCAGGGTACCGCCCGCCGGTGGCCGAGCCGCCCAAGCCGAGCGGATAGCTGCCCGTGGCGCCGCCCATCCACACCGACACCGCGAGCTGCGGGGTGTACCCGACGAACCACACGTCGGTCGGTCCGTTGGTCGTACCGGTCTTGCCCGCTGCGTCCTGGCCGTTGGTCAGGCGGGCCCGGGTACCCGTGCCGCTCTCGACGTTCTTGACCAGGACCTGCGTGACCAGGCGGGCCGACTCCGACGACACGACCCGGATCGGCGTGGCCTGGTGCTGGAAGAGGATGCGACCCTGCGAGTCGGTGACCCGGTCGATGTAGTACGCCGGGTTGCGGATGCCGTCGTTGGCGAGCACCGAGTAGGCGGCCGCCATGTCGAGCGGGTGCACCTCGACCGACCCGATCGGCATCGACGAGATGTTGTCGGGCAGGTGGGTCGTGATCCCCATCTGGTTGGCCAGGGTGGCGATGCGGCCGAGGCCGACCACCTGGCCGAGCCGCAGGTAGGCGCAGTTCGACGAGCGCAGCGTCTGGGTGGTGAGCGACGCGACGCTGCCGCCCTCCCCCGCGAAGTTGTTGGGCAGGTTGTCGAGCGGGTACCCGGGGATGCGGCAGGGCCCGCTGCCGTTGATCGTGTCGTCGGGCGAGAGCCCCTCCTCCATCGCCTCGGTCAGCACGAACGTCTTGAACGACGATCCGGGCTGGTGCCCGTAGCCCTGGGTGGCCAGGTCGACGCTGGCGAAGTCGTACTGCTGGGCGCGGGCGTAGCCCGGGCCGCCGACCAACATCCGCACCGCCCCAGTCGACGGCTCGACGCCGACGAGGGTGGCCGTGCCGTAGCGGGGCTTGCCGGTCGCCGGGTCGGGCGGCACGTCGAAGGTTCCGTCGCCCTTGCCGCCGGGAAGCGTCGCATCGCGGGCCTGCAACGCCGCCACCTGCAGGTAGGGGTCGAACGTCGTGTACACCCGGAGCCCGCCGCCGAACACCGCGTTGTACCGGGCCGTCGGCGTCGACCCGAGGCGGGTGTCGCTCAAGAGCTGCTGCTTGACCTCTTCGACGAAGTAGTCGTCGGGCTTCTTGGGCTGGTTGGGGAACAGCGGCAGCGCCACCCCGTTGAGCAGGGGCAGCGCGGCCTTGGGGATGAGCTTCTGGCGGGCCAGCACGTCGAAGACGATCGCCCGCCGCGCCTTGGCCAGCGCCTTGTGCTTGAACGGGTCGTAGTCGACCGGCCCCCGGATCAGCGCGGTCAGCAGGGCGGCCTGGGCCCAGTTGAGCTTGCTGGCGTCGACCGTGAAGTACACCTCGGCCGCCGCCTGCACGCCGTAGGCACCGTTCCCGAAGTACACCGTGTTGAGGTAGCGCCCGAGGATCTGGTCCTTGGTCATCTGCTTCTCGAGCTGGACGGCCAGGAACGCCTCGCGCAGCTTGCGGCTGAGGTCCTGCTTGTTGCCGACGATCGAGTTCTTGATGAGCTGCTGGGTGATCGTCGATCCGCCCTGGGACACCCCGCCGGAGGAGATGTTCGCCGAGAACGCCCGCCCGATCGACTTCACGTTCACGCCGTGGTGTTGGTAGAAGTGCTCGTCCTCCACCGCCAGCACGGTGTGGACCATCTCGGTGGAGATCTGCTTCAGGGGAACCTGCACGCGGTTCTGGTCGGCCACCAGCGTGGCCAGCTTGTTGCCGTAGCGGTCGTAGATGTAGGACCGCTCCGACAGCGGGTCGAGGCTGACGTGGGCGTGATCGGACACGTGGGCGCTGACCAGCTCGGCGACCCGGGGAGCGATGACCACTGCGGTGGCGGCCACGACGGCCATGGCCAACCCGACGGTGAGCACGAGGCGCAGGAGGCGCAACACGAACCGCAGGATCGAGCGCATGGGCTCCCGATGTTAGGGGGCGGGCCGCTCGCTCCGACAGGCAGGGCGTGAGCCTTCGATAGCCTCGCCCCCATGCCTCATCCCCGCCGGTTCCGCTTCGGCGTCCAGCTCACCACCGACACGACGGCCGCGCAGCTGGTGGCCACCGCTCGCCGGGCCCAGGAGCTCGGCTTCTCGTCGGCGTTCCTGCCCGACCACTTCGGCGACCAGCTCGCGCCGGTCCCGGCGCTCATGGCCATCGCCGACGCGGCCCCCGACCTGCGGGTCGGGACGCTGGTGTTCGACAACGACTACCGCCACCCGGTGGTCCTGGCCAAGGAGTGCGCGTCGCTCGACGTGTTGACCGGGGGCCGGTTCGAGCTCGGCATCGGTGCCGGCTGGATGAACACCGACTACCAGCAGTCGGGCATCCCGATGGACTCCCCGAAGGTCCGGGTCGATCGCATGGAGGAGGGCATCGCCGTCCTGAAGGCGGCGTTCGCCGACGGTCCCCAGAGCTTCGCCGGTCAGCACTACCAGGTGACCGACTACAACGGCCTGCCCAAGCCGGTCCAGAAGCCCCACCCCCCCTTCCTCATCGGGGGCGGCATGAAGCGGGTGCTCTCCATCGCCGGCCGCGAGGCCGACATCGTCGGCATCAACCCGTCGATCCCCAACGGCGCGGTCGACGCCGACGCGGCCCGCAGCGGGCTCGCCACCGCCACCGACCAGAAGGTGCGCTGGGTCAAGGAGGCGGCCGGCGACCGCTACCCCGACCTCGAACTCAACATGCTGCTGTTCGCGGCCGTGGTCACCGACGACCGCGAGGCCACGCTCGAGGCGATGGCCCCGCTGTTCGGGGTGGCTCCCGCCGAGGTGGGCGACTACCCCCACGCATGGGTCGGGACGATCGACCAGATCTGCGCCGACATCGAGGCCCGACGCGATCGTTGGGACGTCTCGTACCTGACCGTCCAGCAAGACGTCATGGAGGCCGTGGCGCCGATCGTGGCCCGCCTCGCGGGTACCTGACCTCGCGGGGTACCTGACCGAAGAGTTCCTGGCTAGCGGTACACGTCGGGCACGGGGAGGCAGAACCGTTCCTGGATGCGGGCGACGTCGGCCCGGTCGAGCGAGCTGGGGTCGTAGCCGCTGTGGTGCAGGATCTGCAGTTCCGGCCCGATGCAGGCCACCTTCTGGCCGGCGATCCAGCCATAGGTGAACCCGTTGGCCGGGTAGTGGGCGTCCCCGCCGTTGGGGGCGGCCCCGCTCTGCCACCCGTCGCCGTGCTCGTCGAACCGCACGGGGTGCAGGTCGACGATCCGCCCGACGCGGTCCATGAGCTCGACACGGGTCGGCCGGTGGTCCGTGGTGATGTGGAAACCGACGTCGGCCAGGGTGGCGATGATCAGCGCCAGATCGTCGACCGGCACGACCATGTCGGCGTCGCCGTGGTCGCGGTACTGCTCACCCAGCAGGGCATCCACTCCCCAGCCGCCGTCGAGCCAGACGCCGGCCACGCCGGCATCGAGCAGCACGGCCATCACGTCCAGCACATCCTGCGAGTCCATGGTCACGGACCGAACCTCTCTTGTCAGCCACCGGGGCGCCCATCCTCCACATCGGCAGGAGGGGCGCCCGCCGTGAGGCGTTGCCCAAGAGTGTTCTCGGCGGGGCGGGCGGCGGACGAGGGACTAGCTGCGGTGGGGCACCACGAGCACCGGGCACGGGGACCGGTGGACCAGCCGGCCGCTGACCGAGCCGGCGAACAGCTCGCGCAGGATGCCGTGCTGCTCGTGGCCGACCACCAGGACGGCGGCGTCGCGCTCGGCGGCCAGGTGCAGCAGCGCGTCGGCCGGGCGCTCCGGCGAGGTGACCAACTCGGTGTGCGTCACGGGCTCGACCGCCGCCGCGGTGGCCGCCAACGCGCCCGATGCGGCGGCGACCGCCTGCCGGTGCTCGTCCTCGGCCTGCTCCTCGCTCATGACCGGCCCTTCGAAGCCACCCTCGTCCTCGGCGGGGTCGTACGCCGGCTCGACGACGGTCACGAGCTGCACCTCGAGATCGGGGTGCAGCAGCGACAACGCCGCTCGCGCCGCGGCCACCGCCGCCTCGCTCCCGTCGGTAGCCACGATGGCCAGGCGGGTGGTCACCCCACCCGCTCCGCGACCCGGCCGGAGAGATCGCTTCCGAACGCCGCGAGGTGGTGGGCGGCATCGCCGGCCCGATCGGCCACCCGCTCCGGGAGGTCGGCGTCGGCCACCCGCCGGACCAGGCCCTCGGCCCGGTGCGACAGGTCTTCCCCGAGCTCGCCGAGCCGGTCACCCAACGTGTCGTGCAGTCGGTCGGTCACCTTGCCGGCGCGTCCGGCCAGGTCGACCGCCGAGGTGGTCGCCGGCGCGTGGAGCTGGCCGACCTTGGCATGCACCTTCGCGGCGCGCCGCTTGGCCCGCCAAGGGACCGACGGCCGTCCGCCGGTGTCGAGCGCCGCGATGAGCAGCCCGCCGAGCAGGCTCACGTTCTTGGCGAAGTGGATCTGCTGCGCAGCGCGCTTGGCCGGATCGTCCTCGTCCCAGAAGCGGTGGCCGGCGATGGTGGTCGGCACGAGGCTCGCCGCGCAGATCACCGCGCCGAGGCGGGCGGTCCGGCCGCCGCTGGCCAACATCGCTCCCCCGGCCACCTTGGCGATCGCATCGAGCTTCACCAGCGTCTCGGGATCGTCCGGCAGGTCGATCGGCAACGCGTCCGCGGTGGCGGTGGCCACGTCGGCGGCCAGGTCGGTCCGCGGACCGGGGTTGCGCAATGTGTCGATGCCTCCGGTGATGAACACCGTGGCGAGCATAGGACGGGTGAGGTGACGAGCGATGGTCATGAGCGCCGCACTACCCGGGCCCGTCACCCGCACACGACGAGGAGCCGAGGGTCACAGCATCGAGCGGTTTCCGCCGCGACCACGGTGGTAGCGGAGAAGCACATCTACCCCGAGGAGTTCCCATGGCAGACAGTGGCCCCGAAGCCGGCATCAAGGGCGTCGTCGAAGACGTGAAGGGCAAGGCCAAGGAAGCGGTCGGCTCGGTCACGGGCAACGACGACCTCAAGCGCGAAGGTGCGGCCCAGCAGGACAAGGCCGAGGCCGAGCGTGAGGTCGCCCAGAAGGAGGCCGAGGCCGACAAGGCCCGCGCCGAGGCGAAGGCCCACGAAGCCGAGCAGCGCGCCAACCAGAACTAGCCCGACCGCACGACCCCTCGGAGCCCGCGGCCCACGCCGCGGGCTCCGTCGCGTCCCGCCCCACCGGAAGCCCGACGCGCCGCTGCCCGCCTCGGGGTGGGCCGGGGCGGGTGGGCGGTCGTGGCGTGGTCGGGGTCTGACCGCGGTGGGTCAGCCCGGTCTGGGTTGGGGTTCGAGGATGGTGCCGTCGGGTCGGGTGAACTCGAGGGTGCCGTCGGGGAGTCTCCGGCAGCCGAAGCCTCGCTTGTGGACGGCGTGGTGGTGGAAGTGGCGAAGCAGGGCGACGTTGTCCGGTCTGGTGTTCTGGGCGGCGTCGGCGCCACGCTCCGTCCTAGCAACTTCGCCGCCCGGACTGCCGGTACCGTGTCGCCCGTGAATCGGCGCCTCTACCGGCGGCTGGCGGCCGTTCCGAAGGCCGAGCGACCGGCGCCCCTGCGGCGGCGTGACGTGGAATGGCGAGCGGCCTGCTGGGCCTACGTCAACAGCGGGATTTACTTGTCCGTGGTCCTCGGCGCTGCGGTGACCTTTCTCGTTGTCCAGGCCGTCAGCGGAGCCATCGGCTGGCCGTCGCTGGCCATCATTGACATCGGTGGCCTTGCGTACTGGCTGGGGCTTTTCGCGATCATGGCCCGGTGGGCTCGGTCCCGACCCGACCTATCGGACCCGGTCAGCTAGAGGTCGTACTGGCGACTTCTGACGTTGCTCGTGGCGGGGGGGG
>Ga0209023_10007587_pt1 | contig 11062 bp, 9 predicted proteins | sample LakOneMetagenome_FD_187468 | JGI IMG/M metagenome (GOLD analysis project Ga0209023, IMG submission 187468) | Freshwater and sediment microbial communities from Lake Erie, Canada (SPAdes) (version 2) | ecosystem: Environmental > Aquatic > Freshwater > Lentic | place: Lake Erie, Canada | collected...
AATGATTCACGACCTGCTGGCAAAGGGCGCCACCGAGCCGCTGAACTTCTGGTACGGGGCGCGCAGCCGTCGCGATGCGCCTTATGTGGCCGAGATGCGCGAGTTCGCCGTGAACTATCCGAACTTCCACTGGCACCTGGTGCTGTCGGAGGAAGCAGGCGCCGCCGATGTGCAGACCGGATTCGTCCATGATGCAGTGCTGGATGGCTTGCTGCGCACACATCCGAATATAGCCTCGCTCGAGTTTTATGTTTGCGGTCCTCCAGCGATGCTATCGGCAACTCGGGAGATGTTACGTGGTCTCGGTGTTGACAATGCCAGGGTAGCGTACGACGATTTCAAGATCTGAAGGGCGGAAACCGTATTTGACTTAGGGATAAGGGCAATAACCGTTGTTGAATCGCCACGTCATGTGTAGACACTCCTGAGCCAGAATATCGGGTGCAAGGAGAACGTACGAGCGGCAAGCAGTACACAGAGGAACTCAAGATCGCAGCGGTCAAACAGGTGGCGCAGGGCGGTCACCCAGCGAGCGAAGTAGCGGGACGTCTCGCGATAAGCACCCACAGCCTGTACACCTGGACGAAGCGCTATGGCGTACCCGAAGCGCAGCGCGAGGCCGTCGATGCCCAGTCCGACGAGATGCAGCGCCTGAAGGCCGAGCTCAAGCGCGCCAGGGAGGAGCGTGAGGTATTTAAAAAGGCCGTGGTGTACTTAGCCAACACGTCCGGGTAAGGTACACCTTAATTGCTGAGTTACAGGACCAATTCCCGGTACGCCGGCTGTGCAAAGTGCTCGAGGTACATCCGAGTGGCTTCTATGCCTGGCGCCTGAACCCGAAAGCAATCCCGTCATGGAAGACAAGCACCTTCTGGTTCCCATCAAGGAATCTTGCCTCGAAAGCGGCAGCGTGTACGGCTACCGCAAAGTCAGCGACGACGTGCGCGAGCTCGGTCAACAATGCGGTATAAATTGCGTCCACCGTCTTATGAGGTCGGCCGGGATTCGTTCGCAAATCGGCTACGCCAAACGGAAATATAAACGTGGCGTCGCCCCATCGCTGGCTCGCCCAATCATCTGCAGCGGCAGTTCGACGTGAAGGAACCGAATCGCGTCTGGATGACAGGTATCACGTACATCCGCACCTACAAAGGCTGGCTCTATCTGGCCGTCGTATCGGACTTATTTTCGCGTCAGGTGGTCGGCTAGTCGATGAGTTCCCGCATCGATTGCAAGCTGGCGATGAATGCGCTCTTAATGGCCGACTAGCGTCGGTAGCCCAAGAATACGGTGATGGTGCATTCGATCAGAGCAGTCAATTCAGTAGTTACGACTGGCGCGATTTTCCGGGCAAGAACAATCTGCAGCAGAGCATGAGTCGCCGCGGAACTGCCACGATAGCGCTCTTCGCGAGCTTCTTTCAGCTCCTGCAATGTGAGCGAATCAAACGCGAGGCATACGACAAACGGAAAGAAGCAAGGCAGGATATCTTGGTTTACTTCGGAATGTCTTGCAAACCAAAATGCCGGCACAGCTTCAGCAATGACTTGTCGCCGGCTGAATATGAGAAGCAGTATTTCCAGCGGCTCGCGAGTGTCTAGGAAACTCGTGGCCATTCAGGCTCCTGCCCGTGTCCGATTATGGCAGCCGGGAAAACAGACTCCTGCCAACTGGCGTAGAGTCCGCTATATCTCAACAGCTTTGCAACTAGATCGTTGATGATTTAAGCGCCTTTGCGCTTCTTCCGCCGCATGGCAAGTGCTGCAAGACCGAAACCCATCAGAGCCAACGAAGCAGGTTCGGGAACCTGGGCATCGACAATGTTTAAGTTCCCAGTCCAAATAATATTGTCTTTAGACGTATTAATGAGATTTGGATTAAAAGTCGCGCCGCTGCCATAGCCTCCTTCGACCGAAAGTACTTTAGAGTTCAAGACGAAGCCGGGGACCATGTTGTGGGCATCGAGGTTCGATTGCGTTATCAAGGAAAAGGTAAAGCCCGCTGCCAGTGTGGTGTTAGCGATCGACTTCCACCGAAACCCGTATTCTAACGAGCTTCCGGTTCCAGCGCTGATGGTAGTAGAAATGATCAGATTCCCAGCGCTGTCAAACAAGCCCATCAAATGCGACTCAGCCAATCCATTGCCAAGGTAGTCATAGAAGCCCAGGGCATCAACTACGATGCTCTGGGGTCCGACAACAAATTTTTGCTCGAATGTATAACTTCCCGTCATCGAATCAGGCGCATTTGTAAATGTGTAAAGAGGCGACGCCGACGCCGAAGAGCCCATGCACAGTGCAGTGATGGCACTGGCGAAAAGTGCAGCGACCATTTTTTTTGAGTTTGCAAGCTTCATTTTTTTCCGAATTTTAATAGTAGTGGACATAGGCATCATAAGCAATTAGTGTGCCATAAAAATGTTTCCTTATGAAATCAAGACGTTACCGGAGGAAACTTATCTTTCATTGCCCGAGGTGTAAGATTTATCGACAGTGTCGTCTAGGAAATTCGAACAGGGCAGCTAATTCATCAATTCAAGACGCAAGGAAACCAACACGTCACATGCTGAAGCATGGTAAAAATCGCCCGATCGGCGCAGCGCTTCCATTCACCATCGTTCAGCTAGGTAGATTCGCTAGTGCTCTACCATTCGGGTATTGTGGAAAGCAGTGTCTCCCCTTCTAAGTGTGGTCGAAGTGCTGGTTGCCATGGCAAGCGAACTCGTTGCACCACTTGACCTGATAGGCACTGGCATCGGTTGCTTGCGTAACCCAGCGGCTATCATGCTTTTGCAGTTCGGGCGCCATTACATCGCGCACTAGTTCACCACGTCGACGACAATCGCAACTGCCTTGTTACTCTTACGCGATAGCTCTCTACGCCTGTGCTGGACCGGCGCTGACCGGTTGAGCGCATTTTTTCAGCGCGCTCCAACATCGCTCGTAACACACAAGGTTCTGCTACCGGGCTGCACTAGCCTTGAAGTTTGCGTTGCGGGTACGCGTAGCTGCGTCGAGCACCGGTCGTGGTTCTCGCTTGGTATTGGGAGCAGCGTAAAGCGGCGATGCTCGGATCTCCGGCTTTGCAAAGTTTCCCGGGGGGCAGGATTCAGAAGGATCGCACTCGAGCCGCGATTGGCACAGCAATTCGAAGAGACACATCGGCAAGTATGCCTGGTTCTGCCTCCTTGTCAGGCATGCTTGTTCGCTATCAGAAGGGTAGGTTTGGGCTGCCCTACGATTGGTGAATCTCGACCTTTCGAAGAGCATCAATCATGCCTAAGATAACATTGCTCCAACGCTCGAACCTGTCCGAAGACCAGTGGCATTCCATGTTTATAGCACAGCTACGGGGATTGGCCGCCCTAGTGGTCGCAGCAGCGCACTTGCGTGCCCAAGTCTATCCCGGCTTCGGCACCGTCCAGAACCCTTCGCTTGCTTTTCAGGGACTCGCCTTCGCCACCGGGTTTGCCTATCTCGCCGTGATCGTGTTCTTCGTGCTCAGCGGCTGGCTGGTGGGAGGCAGCTTGCTCAACCGCCTTGATACTCACCGGGCCATTGCAAATTACGCCATCGACCGGGCGACGAGATTATGGATCGTGCTGATACCGACCTTTGGGGCAATGCTGCTGTTCGGTCTCGCGACGGCGGCGCTCGATCCCACCAGTTTGTCGCTCGCCCCTGACAACGCTTATTCGGCGGCTGCTTTCTTTGGGAACCTTGTCGGACTGCAAAATATTCTCGTGCCCGAGTTCGGCGGGAATTTCCCGCTGTGGAGCCTGGCGAACGAAACTTGGTATTACGTGCTGTTCCCGCTACTCGCCATGCTTTTTCGCACCCGGTCCGCCCTGCAGGGAGCGCTGATCCTGATGGCGCTCGCGGCTATCGTTCACTTCCTCGACAGCGCAATCCTTCTATACTTTTCGATCTGGCTGTTAGGGGCAGCGTTCTCGCGCGTGCGAATCGAGTGCGGCGCATTCCTGCGCTGGTCCTTATTCCTCGCTTTCGTGGCTACGGCAGTCGGTATCCGCATGAAAGGCAAGAACAACATCACGGTGGACAGTTTTGTCCAGTATCTGCTTTTCAGCGTGATCTTCGTACTTTTCCTGTCCAGCATGCAGTACAAGCGTCAGCGTACCCGCTCGATTGAACTGGCGAGCCGGATCGGGCGTTTCTTCTCAGAGTTCTCGTTCACGCTATACGTCCTACATATCCCGCTGATGGCAGTGTTCCTGCATGTTGGCATGCCAGCCCTCGGCAACGGGCGACTGGACCCGAATCGGCCATTGCATTTGCTGGTGTATCTGCTCCTGTATCTTGGACTCGTCGTCGGTGCATATCTGTTCCACATGCCCTTCGAAGCCCAGACTTATCGTGTCAGGGAGTGGCTTAAGACCATGTGGCTTGCCCGCAGCCGACCGGCGAGGGCGTGACCGAGGGAAGACGCCGTGGCCAATATGGCAGTCATCGGGACCTGACCGTATTAGATGTCGTTGCGGCCGAGCGGGCATTGCGTTTCGGCGAGGGCGCCGATGCCCGCGATTGGCAACCGCGGCAAGGCAGGCGCCTGGCTTTCGGCCTGTACCAAAGCGGGCGCCAACATCTGTGGAGATAGCCCCACTACGAACTGGGGATCTCAGCATTCTTGCCAACGCACTAGTCGAGTTGCAGCACAAGGCCTTGAATCACCGTATCGTGCAGCAATGCCATTTTCACATGTGCTAAATTCGCCGTATGAGTAACCGTCTGCGACATTTCGTTCTATGGCTGTTGATGGCCTGGCTACCTGTCCAAGGTATGGCAGCCGTCATGCCGCCGTGTGCCATGGCGCACCGTGGAATGTCCAGTGCTTCAGTAAATGGTTCCGAGCCATGCGATGAGTCGGCAATGGCAGCGGACACCACGGGCATTGCGTTGGCGGTCTGCGGGGTAGCGATGTACAAGATCAAAGCCCTGCTCATAAGTATTCATGCAGCCACGCGCTGGCTGCACCTTTGGCGCGCTCGCGCTTCTCTGCAGATGCGTTCGCATTAAAGGGCGCTCCGTCCAGCTACATTTACTTTTTTCTTCTCACCCGTTCACCGACTTCATCTCCGCTCGCATAGAGCGCCCCCAAGTTCACGGTTTTTCTCGCCGGTTGAGCGTTGCCTAAGAAAACGCGATCCGGCAGTAGCCTGACGTCGCTTGCCCAACGGATTAGTGTCGGTATGTCCTGGAGGCGTCGCAAGTTGCAACAATGTACAGCCGAACGTATTTGATTCTGCACGCCAGCAATGGTGCTAGCCGAAACCAGCAACCAGCCTACAAGCGGACAAGCGGCTGCGTGCGAAAGTCGGCTACAAGCCCTTTTTGAAGCCATTGGAGGTTACAGCAGGGTCCAGCGCTGGCCGACCTAAAACACAGAAATGGGACGGCTTTGCTTGTGACGTGCAATCTTGCGCTAGCTCTAATGATTGCTTCAGTAATCACATTGACAATAATGCACTCACAGACGGCACCCACTTGTGCTTTTTGCAAAAAAAAGTGTAGAAACGCCCGCGAAAATTTAGCACAAAATAGAGGTGGCGATTCCGGCCAGTGGCGACGAGATGCCGTGTATAGGCTACAGCAACGATCGCCATTCCAGTAACAATCGCCGCCCCAAAAGCGTCGCGAAACTGATTTTCGGTCAGCCATGCGTACGGCGGCTACGCTCTCAAGGAAGCGAGTCAGCCATATCGCGGCCTCAAAAGTGCCCTCGGCGAAAGCAAAGCTAACCTTGCTTCAGTGTTGCTCACCATCTTTGTGGGCATGGGCCGGCTCGGTTCGAGGCGCTGCCATCTTGCTGCCGGGCACCTGTCTGCCAATCGCGTTCTCCTCAGCTGGATGCTGCATCTCTGGCATCTCCGCCTCAGGTGCACCTGCATGTGAATGACCGGAACTACTCTCAACCATCGCGCTATATTGAATCTCGTTGAGCTTCGGAAGCTTGCGTAAAAAAGCAACTAGAATCCAGATGTCCTCGTCAGCCATACTCTTGCCCCAAGCTGGCATGCCGGATGCCTTGATGCCATGTTTGATGGTCCAAAATGCTTCCGATGGTTGCACGATTACTTTCGAAAGGTTTGGCGGACTCGGGTATAGTCCGCGGCTCAGTTCAGTTTCGGCTTTGCCAGGAGCCAAATGACATTGCGCGCACATGGCTGCGTAATTACCAGCCCCTTTCACTAACGCTGTCTCTGCGTCTAAAGACGGTACTTTGATATTAGCGGCCCGAACACTGACCGATCGCTGACGCAAAAACTCAATTGCAGAGAATACTGGTTTGGAATGCTGGACGTCTGCTGCGAAATTATAGACTCCCATCCAGGCGAGCATTAGAAAGAGCGATAAGAACGCTGCGCCGGTCCCGATGATTAACATCGTAACCCGTTTAATAGTAATTTTCATCTTAATCTTTATAAATTAGTAAATGTCGAAAATGGTCTGCACTCTAATACCGCCTAAGCAGCTGAGTTTCACCAGCGCATGAATTTCTTCTCGCGGGTGATGCCTCTGCTAGGTCGGATAACAACAGTTTTCTGAAAGCGAAAAATCAGGTGAGACGTGGCGGTCGCTCGAGCCGAGCGGATATGTATTCGGTAAACGAAGAGAACGATAGTTGTGGAACACCATCCGTGCCTGCTTGCGCCATCGATGCACCGCTTCCGGGTGGAGGAGCACATGCAGGTATGCAACAAGCTGTACACGCACTACAACGAGATGGCTTGCAAAGTTCTGTATTTTCGCAATCTTCTTCACGAGAATTAGCAACAGAAGTCCGTTCCGAAGTATGATCCACCGCTGTAACGTCATCAGGAACAGTTGTCGAATCAACTAACCTGTGCGGAAGTTGCTTCTGTTCCAATTTTGAAGATTGATGCGCCCCACAATCGAATCTTGCTCCAGCTGCAATACCTTGCACTGGTAGCGAAACGATGAGAAAGGACAGCAGAAGGTGTTTGAGCCAGTTGCACATGTGATCAATGTAGCATGCTATGTATCAAGGCGGCACGCAGTTCAGTTCACAGATGTCTGTGCTGCATGGGCTTACGAACGGTCCTAGTTCTTTAATTGATCTACACTGTGAGCCAATTTTGGAACGGATTAAGGTTTAGGAATGCGTAAAATATGTCCTTGTAAGACCATTTTAGCTGGGTTGCTAAGCGCACTGTCGCTGGCCGGCTGTGGTGGAGGTGAGGGGGGGGGCGGAGTGAACCCGAGCGGGACCGGCAACATGCCAATGCCTACAGGTGTACTACCCCCAACTCCAACCGCGTCAATTTTAAACCCTACCGCGCCGACATTGACGAGCTCTACCGGGTTATCGACCGAGCTAGGCGCGCCATTGGCGACGGGAAACATTGCCGTTGACGGCTTAGCCTGGATCAATTTCCGGCGGAGTCAAGCGAGCATATCAACACTGACACGCAATACTCTCATCGACACCGCTGCACAGGGGCACTCTACTTATCAAAGCATCAATACTTTGATCACCCATGAACAGTTATTAAGTAACCAGGGGTTTAGTGGCGTTACTTTGAGTGATAGGTTAGCTACGGCGGGCTATATCTTTAATGTTAACAACAGCCGTGCCTATGGCGAAATTATTGCAGCGACAAGTAATTCTTCTGGGCAGTACATGGCCGAGGAGCTGATAACGGCAATTTATCATCGATTTGTTATGTTCGAACCGATGTTCAAGGAAATAGGAACGGGTTCCGCTGCAACGAGTCAAGGCTATAATTACTTAACTGTTAATTTTGCTGCAAATAACGGCTACGGTACAGGTTTGTCGCCTGGTCAAATCGTTATCTGGCCATTTAATGGGCAAGGCCGTGTCCCCCGAAATTTCTTTAGTGATACTGAATTACCGGATCCGGTACCAGATCGTAACGAAGTTGGTTACCCAATTAGCGTGCATGCCAATATCGATGCTACTGTTCGTGTCACAAGTTTTACCGTACGTCCACGCGGTGGTACTGAGCTGCAGACACGCCTGCTTACCGGCACAAGCGATATCCACACAGGCAACACTTCGGCAGCGATTGTGCCTCTAAGGCCGCTTGTTACCGGTACGGTATATGACGTGACATTCGTAGGAGATGTGGATGGCAATGCGGTCAATCGCAGTTGGTCTTTTACGACTCAGTAATCGAGTAGCGACAACATTACCAGTCTGATTGAAAAGTTGTTAGGCATAAAGGTTCGGTTTTGGCGAAGCAATTTAGAGTTGTTCAATTTGGCTCTTGCAGTTTGCCTATAGCGACCTGATTAGCGATTCACGTTCGACTTCCTGCGGTGACCGCGTGCCGCAGTTTTATTTCGACTGCCTAAATTGTGATACTTTGCAGTCGGCGTAATACTATAGGAAAGGCTCTTACGAACGGCAATATAGCTGCGTGGCGAGGCTACGCAGCTCAAGCATAGGGCCCTATCCAGTTGATTGTCTTATGGTGACCTAACAAAATTTTGGGCCTCTTGTTTTTCAATGATGTAAAGTGAGCGCTGCCAAATAACTGCTGAGCCATTAATAATGTTCTTTCGCAAAGCGGGTGGCGATTAGATGGTAATGAAAGGAAAAAGATTTGGACAATATTAAGCTCCTCTCGCCTGTTCCAGCCGGCAGCACGACTCTCCAACCTGCGAAGTCTGGGACGCCTGAACAAGGAACCCGGGCAGTATTTGGACAAATATTTAACAACATCACAGCGTCTAAAATTGCTCCTGTGTCTAGTCAGGCTCCTCCTGCCAAGCCTGTTGCTGGTGCGGCAAGTGGGTTGTTTGACCTTTTTTCTGGGCAGGCGAAGCCTCGGTTCCACGAACGCGCACTGGGTCTTAGAGCATATCGTCAAGAATTACTTGCGTCGAATATTGCTAACGACGACACACCAGGGTATAAAGCCGTGGACATTGATATTAACAAGGCAATCAAGAATGGTGATAGCTTGGGTTCAAGCGTTCCACTTGCTTACGAAATGCAGTCGCAAGGAAATATTGACGGGAATACAGTTGATATGGACATTGCGAGACAGAAATTTGCCGCGAATGCACTTCTTTACGAATTTGAAGTTGATCGTGTAAAAGGTTTCTATAAAGGTATGGACGATCTTTTAAAAAACACGTCTTATTGACTATATCGAAACTCTCATATTGACTGGAGAAGTATACTCGCGGCGACAGTGCATCTCTTCAGCAGCGCCGTCTTTCTGTACTTTTTATCTAGCTCCTAAAAGGAAAGCATTTCGCTCGTATAAATAGAATGCTGCGCAGGATTGCGTTGGTTATTATTTGTTGGCGTTGTCGCCAATGCGGTTTGTATCGGTTTGAAACGCGGAACCGACATCACCTTGGATAATTCTTTCCAGTGCTACGTTTTCAGCGAGCTTTCTTGGAGTTCTTGTCCAGCGCGCAATATAAGCGTTAGGGTACTGCCTCATTTGAACTAAGATAGGGCGTTTCTTCTCGAAGTTCTCTTTCACGCTTTACTTCCAGTATGTCCAGTAGGTTCTGTATGCACTCTTAATTTAGTGTTCCTGACTATTCCTTGCCAGCCGTCAGCAATAGGCGACTGGAGAGAAATGGGTTAATACATCTCCTGGTGTATCTGGTCTAGATTTTGCGTTGGTCGTCAGTGCATTTTTGTTCTACTTGTCCTTAGAAGAAAACTACTGTGTCAGGGATTGGCTTAAGACGGTATAGTTCGCGTGCGACTGAGGAGGTAACGTGTGACCCGGGGGAAAGTGGCTTTACGCAAATGGAAAAGGTCCACACAGAATATAGCAGGTGGCGCGACCGAACCCGCGTGTACTTTTAAAGGGTGTCAATGCACAGTGTCAGCCACCCCTGTTGCAGGATTCTGCCCGGTCGCAGCTCCCGGTGTTCCCTCTCTTACGGGTCGAAGAAGCAACTCAGGTTCGCGGCTGCATGTTGGAAGGCAAGGTCACCTATGTTACGAGTAAGACTAGGTACCGACGCTTTTCCTGTCGTGTAACAGGCACTGGTGGCTATTAGATTTTTAGAACATTGGCGTCCTAGAAGGTTGTGGCGCTTAAGTTCTTACTGATGCGCTCTCGTATTCGCGTTAACGGCCCCAATCATCGTATCGTGCGGGGATAAATTTTTGTATGTGCTAAATTCGTAGTATGAGTAAGCGTCTGCGACATTTCGTTCTATGGCTGTTGATAGCCTGGCTGCCTGTCCAAGGTATGGCAGCCGCTGTCTTGCGGCCGTGTGCCATGGGGCACCGTGGAATGTCCACTGCTGCAGCAAATGTGTCCGAGCCTTGTGATGAGTTGACAATGGCAATCGGAATCAAAGGCGATTCGCACGTGGCCATGCAGGACACAGATGCACACGATTCTACGCAGAGCTCTGCGCACAAGAATTCGTGTAGCCACTGCGCTGGCTGCACTTTTGGCGCGTTCGCGCCCCCTTGCGTCACCGCCTTAGCGTCAACTGGTTCTTCCTTTAACGACGTCTTTCTTCCCTCTTCGGACCCATTCACTGGGTTCATCTCCGCTCGCATAGAGCGACCTCCACGTTTCACGGCGTTTCTCGCCAGTTAAACGTCGTCCTAAAAGACGCGGTCCGGCATTAGCCTGACATCGCTTACCCTGCGGTTTAGTGTCCGCATGTCTTGGGGCGTTGTCGGTTAAATCCATGTACAGCCGAACGTCTTCGATTCTGCACGCCAGTCATGGTGCAACGCAGGGCGCCCAATCGGAGAACCGATGAGGATTCCGGTGGTCCACCGAGCATCCGCTGGCGTTTCCGGCTCTTGCTCGAGGGAGGAGGATTATGAAGAACCATTCTATGCACGACCACCAGCACGGACATGAACAAAGCCATGCCGATCGCCATCATGAGCACGCCGCATCTTCAGTTGGGGTAGCGGAAACCGTGCGGGACGCCAACCTTGGCGCGGAGCCTGCCGGAAGCGTGTTTACATGCCCGATGCATCCGCAGATCCGTCGCGACGCGCCGGGGAATTGCCCTATCTGCGGCATGGCCCTTGAACCGGTCATGCCGGCGCTGGATGAGGG
>Ga0209023_10007588_pt1 | contig 11061 bp, 11 predicted proteins | sample LakOneMetagenome_FD_187468 | JGI IMG/M metagenome (GOLD analysis project Ga0209023, IMG submission 187468) | Freshwater and sediment microbial communities from Lake Erie, Canada (SPAdes) (version 2) | ecosystem: Environmental > Aquatic > Freshwater > Lentic | place: Lake Erie, Canada...
CTGATTTATGCGTAACCTCGATAAATAGCAAAAATGCTTTCCCGGCCCTTATTAAACGAGGATTTTGGCAAAAAGCTGTACCTCCACCATTGTCCTTTCGCCGACGATTCATCGCCTTGATGCAGCAGAGTGAAATCGAAGATTCGACAGCAAGATATCCGTGGGTGATCAGCCGCCGAATAACGGGTTCCCGACAGCGGCGCAGAATTTTCTGACGTCGCATGTATTTTCCGGTGAGTGAGCGCCTCTGTGGACGAACGGGCAGAAATGCCTCCCACAAAACGTCACGATCTCACAGGAATCACGATGCGCGCCTTCCCGCTGTTCTCCAAATCCAGGCGCTGCCTGCTCGCCGCAATCGCGGCGCTCGGCCTGACCGCTTCTGCCTCGGCAGAACTCATTGACCGCGGCAGCGGCCTGATTTACGACACGGTGCTCAACGTAACCTGGCTGCAGGACGCGAACTACGCGAAGACCTCCGGTTACAACGCGACGGGCCGCATGATTTACAAAGAGGCGCAGGCGTTCGCAGCCAACCTGCGCTATCAGGACACGGTGCGCGGAACGACACTCACTGGCTGGCGCTTGCCCAAAACCGGGCCGGTCAATGGCGTTAGCTTTGACCTGTTCGGCGCTGGCCTCGACGGCTTTGGCATGTACAACGGCGGCAGCGATATCGGCTACTGGATGACGGCGCCAAGCTCGGCGTATGCCGGGTCGATCACCAACGAAATGGCGCATCTGCACTATCACACGCTTGGCAACCGTGGCGCCTGTGGTGCGCCGGGCGAACTCGACTCCAACGTTTGCAGCGCCGAGTCTCCGAATGCGCTCGACATTGGCTTTGGTGCGGGCGGCACGGCCTACGTACGCAACTACGGTCCATTCGTCAATCTTGGCGACGATCTGTACTGGGGTGGCGATCTGCCAAAAGCCCGCACCATTTACGGTGACCGCGACGCCTTCGCTTTCAATTTCAACATCGGCCTGCAACACGCCTACAGCAACAAAACCACGATGCTCAGCCTCTTTGTGCGCGATGGCGACGTATCAGCGCCGAATCCGACAGTCACGCCACCGCTCGTCGTGACGCCTCCGACCACGGGCGTAACGCTTACAGTCAAGCCTGGCAGCGGCAAGGGTGCAATAACCAGCAGCAATGGCAGCATCAATTGCGGCAGGACGTGCAGCACAACCGTGGCTCCGGGCACCGTGCTCACGCTGACGGCAGCGCCGGAAGCCGGGTTCCGCTTCGTCAACTGGACCGGAGCCTGCACCGGCAACACGCCGATCTGCGTGCTGAACGTCAGTGCCAGCGTGCAGGCTGTCGCAAACTTCGTCAAGTAGTCATCACCTCGCAGCGCCCCGCTGAAGCAATTCGGCGGGGCTTTCGTACGTCTGCGGCGAGTTGAATCCGGGAATGACTGCTATGGCAGTTCGTCTAGTCCGCGTCCATCAGTTTCTCGATCGCCGCCGCGTCGACTGGCGTCCCACCGAGCGACGCGCAGTCCATGCCCTGCTTCGCGAGTGCTGCGCAGATGGCATTCAACCGTGCGTCCTGCGCCGCACTGTGATCAAGCAGTTTGTGAATCGCCTGCACCAGGGGATCGTCAAGATCCGCAGAAATGCCGTACGCCGAGAACCCGATTTTCTGCGCAGTCTCTTCGCGCTTTTCCTTAGTCTCGGCCGTGATGATGCGGGCTGGAATGCCAACAGCTGTTGCGCCCGGCGGCACCGCTTTCAGCACCACGGAATTTGATCCCACTCGCGCGTTTTCCCCGACCGTGAAACTGCCGAGCACTTTGGCGCCCGCGCTCACGATCACGCCCTTCGCCAGCGTAGGGTGCCGCTTGGCGCCGCGCTCCAGCGACGTGCCGCCCAGCGTGACGCCCTGATAAATCGTGCAGTCATCGTGCACCTCGGCGGTTTCACCGATGACGATGCCCATGCCGTGATCAATGAACACGCGGCGCCCGATAAACGCACCCGGATGAATCTCGATACCGGTCAGGAAACGCGAACAATGCGACACCCAGCGGCCGAGGCGCTTGAAGCCGGCGCTCCAGAGGGCATTGGCAATACGGTGCAGACGAATCGCGTGGAACCCCGGGTACGACAGCCAGATGTCGATGCCCGAACGGGCGGCAGGGTCTTTCGCACGAATCGCTTCGATATCTTCGCGGATGCGATCAAACATGAACGTATGGGAAAACTCGGGTTGAAGGATCTTGAATGCTTTGCCAGTGTAGAGGTTTCGCCGTAATCCCTTATTCCACAAAGGACTCAGGGCCAGCGGGACGAAACGGAAGAACATCGCGGCGATATACCGTAAGGACAAAGGCGCAAAGGCGGTAACGCCAACCCGAGTCCCTGCCCGGCGGCGGCTCCCGAAGCGCAGCCGCAACATTACGAGCCGCCGGATTGACAGCTTGGTGTTCCTATGCAATTCTTGCTTCAAGCGGTCGTCAGATGACTGACGCAACCGCCGCCGCTACGACGGCAGTTCGCGCAATATCAAGGAGGCATGATGAAAGTTCTTACACAGTTTCAGAGACTGGGCGTGGCGCTTTGCGTGGGGCTGCTAGCCGCGCCAGCGTTCGCGCAGGCACCCATTACCCTGCATGGTGCGGTGCAATTCGCCGACGATCATGCCTTCAACCGCTCACTGCTCAAGTTCGAAGAGCTGGTCAAAAAGTATTACGGCAAACCGATCAACTTCGTTCTGCATCGCAACAGCGAGCTGGGTCTGGAAAAAGACTACTTCGCCTACATGAATCAGGGCAAAGCCGTTGACTATGGCATCGTTTCTCCCGCGCATATGTCCACCTTCTCGAAGGCAGCGCCATTCATCGACGCACCCTTTCTGTTCCGCGATCTGGCGCACTGGAACAAGGTCCTGGATCAGGACGTGTTGAAGCCAATTGCCGACGAAGTGGCACAAAAGGGTGAGGTCATGCTGATCGGCTACGCCGGCGGCGGAACACGCAATATCTTTGCGACCAAACCGTTTACCAATATGGCCGAGATGAAGGGGCTCAAGGTTCGCGTTCAGGGCGCGCCGATCTGGAGCAAAACCTTCAGTGCGGCTGGTATGGCCCCGACAGTGATCGCCTACAACGAGATATACAACGCCATCCAGAACGGTGTCATCCAGGCTGGCGAGAATGAAGCTGCGGGCGTCGAGTCCATGAAGTTCTATGAGGTCGGCAAGTACCTCAATGTGACGCAACACGCGATCACGATCCGGCCGATCTGTTTCTCCAGCAAGACCTTCAAGACACTGCCTGCGGATCTTCAGGCGGCCATTCTCAAGGCTGGCAAGGAAGCCGGTGTCTACGGACGGCAAATCGAATCGTCGGAAGACCAGGCAAAGCTTGACGCACTCGCCAAGCAAAACAAGCTGACGCAAGTGCCGTTCAAGGACCGCGCCGCAATGCAAAAAGCGGTTGATCCGGTCATGGCGGCCTACGCAAAAGAGATCGGCGCCGAAGCCATCTTCGCGCGCATCAACGCCATCCAGTAATAGCGCAGTGTGTTCGATGCCACCTTCGGGCGGCATCGGTCGCGCATCACGTTCTTCATCGCCTCCCGCCTCCATTTGCAATCCGCAAAGGCTTCTTCATGAGCAAATTTCTTGATCACTGGTATCAGTTGCTGACCTGGATCATGGCGGCGACCGTTGCCGTCCTGATCATTCCGGTGAGTCTGCAGATATTCTCGCGTTTCACCGACCTGATCCCGCGCTACATCTGGACCGAAGAAATGAGCCGTTTCTTTTTCATCTGGATGGTGATGATCGGTGCGATGATCGGGCTGCGCGACCGGCTGCACTTCGACGTTGATGTTTGGCCCGAACTGTCGGCCAGCAAAAATCTCGTGCTGAGGCTCCTATCCAATGGCCTTGTGCTCATCTTCACCGGCGTCACGATATGGTGGGGCGTCGAATTTACCCGGTTCGGCTGGAATCAGACCTCTGAACTGGCCGATCTTCCGATGTGGCTCATCTTTATCGCGTGGCCCATTACTGGCGTCTCGTGGCTCCTGTTTCAGATGGAGCAGATACGACATGACTGGCACCAGTGGCGCACCGGAGAGTCAGCATGAACTCGGCCGCTGCCCTTTCGCCCAGCATGGCCGCGCTCGTCCTGTTCGGCAGCTTTTTTGCGTTGCTGATCGTTCGCGTACCAGTCGCATTCGCGCTCGGTCTGGCGTCACTGCCGGTTCTCGTGATCGAACCGCGGCTCTCGCCGATGGTGATCTTCAACGAAATGTTCAAGTCCTACAACTCGTTCATCCTGTTGTCGGTACCCTTCTTCCTGCTGACTGCGAACCTGATGAACGTTGGTGGCATTACCGACCGTCTGATGCGAATGTCGCGCGCACTCGTCGGTCACTTCCCCGGCGGTCTGGCGCAGATCAACGTTCTACTATCAGTTTTCTTCGCGGGCATCTCCGGCTCATCGACCGCGGATGCCGCAAGTCAGGGCAAGCTCTTCATCGAGGCACAGGTCAAGGAGGGTTACGACCTGTCCTTCTCAATCGCCATCACCGCCGTATCGGCCGTGCTGGCAGTCATCATTCCGCCTTCGATCCTGATGGTGGTCTGGGGCGGCGTTATCTCCACCTCTATTGGTGCGATGTACCTCGCAGGCATCGTGCCGGGCGTGTTGCTGGCCATCGCCCAGATGGCCACGGTGCACGGTTATGCGAAGCGCCGCAACTACCCGGTGTATCCGCGTGCGACTTTCGTCGAAGTCGTGAAATCATCGATTCGGTCCATTCCGGCGCTGATGACACCATTCATCATCGTTGGCGGCATTCTGGCCGGCTGGTTCACGGCAACGGAATCAGCGGCCATCGCAGTGCTCTACGCTGCGGCGCTCTCCATTTTTTACTACCGCGAACTCAGTCTGAAGCAGCTCTACCAGGCGATTGTCGACACCGGCAAGCTCTCGTCGGTCGCCCTGTTCTGCGTCGGCACCGCATCGGTGTTTGGCTGGCTGCTGGCGTACTACCAGATTCCAAAGGAGCTGCTTTCCGGCGTGCAGGGGTGGAATCTCGGCCTCATCGGCACCGGTTTTCTGATCGCTGGCGCGTTTCTGGTTGTTGGCTGTTTTCTTGATGCCATACCCGCCATCATCATCGTCGGCACGACCTTGCAGCCGCTCGCGGCGGCAGTAGGCATGCATCCGGTCTCGTTCGCAATAATCGGCATCGTGGCGCTCGCATTCGGGCTGGTAACGCCTCCATATGGCATGTGCCTGATGATTTCGTGCGCGGTGGCTGGCGTTCCGCTCAAGTACGCGATCAAGGACACGATGATCATGCTGGTACCGATGCTACTGGTGCTCGCCGCACTCATCATCTGGCCGGAAATACCGTTATTCCTCCCGCGTCTTATTTCGCCGGAACTTCTTAACTAGCTGTCATGAAATTCACGAAACTTTGCGATAGTTTTGGTATCGAGACGCGGGATGCGAATCTCGCGCAACTCGATGATGCAATGTTCTCTGAACTTTGGGACGCATGGCTCGCGCACCATGTGCTCGTCATTCGCGGTCAGTCATTGGCGCCTTTGCAGTTCCATGCGTTCGCCAGCCGTTTCGGGAAACCGGAACCGCACGTGATCGACCAGTTTCATCATCCGGCGACGCCGGACATTCTGGTGCTGTCCAACGTGAAGCACAATGGTGAACCCACCGGCTTGCAGGACGCCGGCACGTACTTTCACACCGATTACTCCTACCTCACCGTACCGGCACGCTGCACCACGCTGTACTCGGTGACGGTGCCGAAGGAAGGCGGCGCGACGCTGTTTGCAAACCAGATGGCGGCGTACGACGACTTGTCTGTAGAAATGAAGACACGGATTGATCCGTTGATCGGACGCCATCATTACGGTAATCGCGATGATCTGAATCGACAGTCGCGCACCGTCGCGTCGGTCCTCAACGACGAACAGAATGCACGCATGCAGTGGGTGCAACATCGCATTGCACGGCCACATCCGCTGACCGGTCGCAAGGCGCTGTACTCCGTATCAGGTAGCTCCTTCGGCATCGAAGGGATGCCCGACGACGAAGCTATTGGTCTGCTCGACACGCTCAAACAGCACGCCACCCAACCGCGCTATCAGTACGCACTGAACTATGGCGTCGGTGACGTTGTCGTCTGGGACAACGCCGCGCTGCTGCACTCGGCCACGTTAACGCCGCCAGAGTACGCGCGCACGCTGTGGCGGATTACCATCAAGGAAGATCCGTCACGGCTTGAAACATTCGCCTGATCTTCCGGGCGCTAACGAGCTCCGCCTCTTCAACGGCGGGATAGCCTAATCGCGCAGATAGCGCTGGGTCAGCGCGACCCAGTATGCCGAACCGACACCGATGTTTTTATCGTTGAAGTCGTAACCCGGGTTGTGCACCATGCAGGCGCCTGAAGGATTGCCGTCCGCGCCGTCACCGTTACCGATGAACAGGTAACACCCCGGCAAACTCTCCAGCATGAATGCGAAGTCTTCACTGCCTGTCAGTTGCGGCGCGGGGTAGACAGCTTTCGCGTCACCCACCAGATCGCGCGCAACCGCGTAGGCAAACTCCGTCTCGGTCTTCGTGTTGACCAGCACTGGGTAATTGCGAAGATAGTCAATCTCGGCACGCACGCCGAAGCTTTCGGCCTGGGCGTTAACCAATGCGCGGATGCGTTTTTCCAGCAGATTGCGTACGTCACGATCAAGCGATCGCACGCTAAGCTTGAGCGTCGCCATCTGCGGAATGACATTGTTGGCCACGCCCGAGTTCAGCGCGCCGACAGTCACAACGGCAGTTTGCAGCGGGTCGACATTGCGCGAGACAACCGTCTGCAGCGCCATGACGATACTCGCGGCCGCTACCACCGGGTCCTGCGCGCGGTGCGGAAACGCTCCATGCCCCCCCACGCCGTGCAGCGTGATCGTCACGGCGTCTGCCGAGGCCATCGCGGCGCCATCGCGCAGGTGAAATGTGCCTTGCGCGACGCCGGGCATGTTGTGCATGGCAAAGATCGCATCGCAGGGATATTTCTCAAACAGCCCCTCATCCATCATGCGTTTGGCGCCGCCCTGCCCTTCCTCAGCAGGCTGAAAAATCAGATTCAGCGTGCCCGAGAATTGCCCGCTCTTCGCGATGTAGCGCGCCGCAGCCAGCAGCATCGCCGTGTGGCCATCATGCCCGCAGGCATGCATGACGCCGGACTTGCGGCTGGAATAGCCAAATTTGTTCGTCTCCACAATCGGCAGCGCATCCATATCTGCTCGCAGCCCGATCCTTAGCTTGCCTGTTCCGCGACGCAACTGGCCGACGACACCGGTGCCGCCGATGCCACGTTCAACCTGATAGCCCCAGCTCGTGAGACGTTCAGCGACCAGATCCGATGTCCGGAACTCTTCAAATCCCAGCTCCGGTTCGCTGTGAATGTCCTGACGCATGGCGACGAATTCATCAGCCTGTGCGTAGAGTGCATCGAGAAGTGCTGCCATGGATTGTGGACGGTTATTGGATCAGTAATTGTTGCGCAGATTACCCGACTGGCCACCGCTGAACCTCACCCGGTTCCGGTCTTCGACTGGACGCATGCAGACACCCGTCTCGTATCCGGTTTTTCCAAGTCCAACATGCCACAGAAAACGGCCCCGGCCCGGCTGCGACGAGGATAATCCGGCGATACTGCAAACTACAGCATGCATTGCCGCATGACAGTATTTCGCAACAGGAAATCCGCTTGAAAATGCTCATCATCGCCCGCGCCGCCGCTGCCGCACTTGCCGTCGCAGCCGCATCCTTTGCCTCCGCCGAGTATCCCGACAAGCCGATCCGGCTTGTGGTCCCGTATCCGCCAGGCGGCGCGACCGACGTGATCGGCCGCGTGATGGCGCAAAAGCTCGGGGCGGCACTCGGGCAAACGGTGGTCGTCGACAACCGCGCCGGCGCCGCGGGTAGCCTCGGTGCCGCTGTAGTGGCGAAGGAAAAGGCGGACGGCTACACGCTGCTCATGGGTGCGTTAACCAGCCATTCGATCAGCAGCATCCTGCAAGCGTCATCCGCCCAGTACGACATGAACAAGAGCTTTGCTCCGATCGCGATTGTCGGTCGGGTGCCACTGCTCTTCGTGGTCAACCCCGGCGTCAAGGCCAACACGCTCGGTGAGCTGATCGCTTTGGCCAAAGCCAACCCCGGCACCGTCACCTACGCCTCTTCCGGCAACGGTTCGCCACAGCATCTGGCGGGTGAAATGTTCCAGCGTCTGGTCGGCGTCAAGCTGCTGCACGTGCCTTACAAGGGAAGCGGCCCGGCAATGACCGACCTGATCGGCGGACAGGTGCAGATGATGATCGAGACGGCGCCGTCCGCCCAAGGGCACGTCAAGGCAGGCAAGCTGCGTGCGCTGGCCACCGCCACCACGCTGCCAATCCCCACGATGCCCGGCGTGCCGACGGCACCTGACGCGGGGCTCAAGGGCTTTGACGTAAGCTCGATGTTCGGCATCCTCGCGCCCGCGGGCACACCAACCCCCATCATCGCGAAACTGAACACAACGCTCAAGGGAATCCTGGAGCAGCAGGAAGTCAAGGACTCCATGCTCGCGCAGGGCGCCAACGCAACGTGGACGACGCCAGAACAGGCCGGACAGGCCATCCGCGACGAAGTGGCGATGTGGGCGCAGGTGATCAAGGATGGCAATATCAAGGGCGAATGAACCTGCGTCGACAAGGGATAACCGCATGAAACTCACCAGCGCCGCCTCGGGCGTCATCGTTATCGCGCCGACGCCCTTCCTGCCCGATGGCGCGATTGACAATGCGTCTATCGACCGCATGACTGACTTTTTCGTCGACAGCGGCATGACCGGTATCACGGTACTCGGGCAACTGGGCGAGGCGCCGAAACTTGAACATGCAGAGTCCGTTGAGGTCGTAAAACGTGTCATCAAGCGTGCGTCCAACCTGCCGGTCGTCGTCGGCGTATCCGCGCCGGGCTTTGCTGCCATGCGTGCGCTCACGAGTGACGCGATGGACGCGGGCGCCGCGGGCGTGATGATCGCGCCGCCGAACACGCTGCGTACGGACGATCAGATTGCGATGTACTACAAGCAGGCGTCCGAGGCGATTGGTACCGACGTGCCATTCGTGATTCAGGACTATCCGCTCACGTTCAGTGTGCAGATGACACCAGCGGTAATTCGCCGCATCGTGACGGAGAACGCGGCCTGCGTGATGCTCAAACACGAGGATTGGCCTGGCCTCGACAAGATTTCCGCGCTGCGCGGCTATGAACGCGACGGCTCAATGCGCCACATCTCGATCCTGTGCGGCAACAACGCGCTGTTTCTGGATTTCGAAATGGAACGCGGTGCTGATGGTGCCAACACAGGCTATTGCTTCCCCGACATGCTGGCTGATGTCGTGCGCCTGTCGGCCACTGGCAAGCGCGACGAAGCGCATGATTTGTTCGATGCACATCTGCCGCTCATTCGCTACGAACAGCAACCGGGACCGGGTCTCGCGGTACGTAAATATGTCATGATGAAGCGCGGCATCCTGAGTCATGACACGCTGCGCAAGCCGGGTGGCTCGCTATCTGCGGTTGCGCGGGGCGAGGTCGACTACCTGCTGTCGCGTGTGGCTCGGGTCGACCCGAGAGCTCGCGTGTCGTGAGCAAGTTCGGCGATCAGCTCGCGCCACCGTCACAGGTCCGCGTGACAGTCGGGCCTGTCGCACGCCCTGCCAGCGCGTTGCGCTATGTCGAGATCGCGGTGTTTGAGCGCATGTTCGCGTGCGCGATCAATTCGCTGCCACAGAATGTCTGCCTGATCGGTTGGCTGAAGTCAGAGCAGTGCTGGTACGCCGCCCCCGCCTCGCTGGGTATCCAGCGCGCAAGCCACGCGAGTTTTGTCTTTCATCGGCACGGCCTGGAACGGCTGCTGCGACTTCTGTCTCAGCACATCGTGCAGCAGCTGGACGTACCCGCGCTCTGGTTCCCGCTGTGCTTTTATGATGCCTGGCGCGAGCGCAACGTGTTTTCGTCCACCTACCGCTGGGTGGTGCCGCCCGATCTAACCGACCAGCTGGAATGGCAGGGCGCACCGGGAGAGATTCCAGTGCTGAGTCCCACGCGCCACTGGCTCGCGTGCTTCGGCTCGCACCGCGGCGATCCCGGCGCCTTTCTCTTGCCAGATCCGCATTACCTTGTGGACTACTACGCTCGTTTGTTCGCCGAGCTTGAGCAGTTTCAGCAACCTTGGCCACAGCGCAAGCCACGCACCGTGTTCGCAGCCGGTGATCACGGCGAAAGCCGCAATCTCTACGATCCACCGGCTGACCGTGCATTGCACCCGCGCCGCCTGTTCAGGGACGTCGTTGTCGCGCAACAGCTTGATGTCGACGTTTATCTCGGACAGCCGTTTGCGCAGCACGAGCAGCTCGCTTACCGCTACATCGTTGACGTCGATGGCTACGCCCGCACCTGGGACGCCTGGGCATGGAAGATGATGAGCGGTTCCACGGTGCTGGCAGTCGAATCGCCGTGGGTGAGCTTCTTCTCGGAGCAGTTTTCGCCGTGGCAGCATTACGTTCCCGTCGCAAACAATTGCTCAGATCTCGCGGAGCGCCTTGCCTGGTGCCACAACAACGAAACCGAATGTGAAGCCATCGCGCAGCGCGCCCACGATCGCGCGAAGGTGGTCTACGACCCGAAAACAGTCAACGAACGGGTGCTGCAAGGATTTCGCGGAAAGCTCGCAGAGCCACTGCCCGCTGACTGGCCGCAACAGCCACAAGCAGCGCAGCGGCCCGCAGTGTGAAAGTTAATTTCGGGACATAGACCGTTTCCGAAAGGTCCGCCATCGGCCGAATGCGGGCCAGGTCATGCATTCGATGCCCCTTGCGCAGACACATGAGTATGTTGCGCCATGTACACAGCTTTTCGCTCAAATGACTTCTGCATAAGGGCTTGCGGCCGTTATGATGGATTGTTGACTTTCTGCATGAATGGCCTTCAGCCCCTATGCAAATGTCGTTTCAATACA
>Ga0209023_10007589_pt1 | contig 11059 bp, 9 predicted proteins | sample LakOneMetagenome_FD_187468 | JGI IMG/M metagenome (GOLD analysis project Ga0209023, IMG submission 187468) | Freshwater and sediment microbial communities from Lake Erie, Canada (SPAdes) (version 2) | ecosystem: Environmental > Aquatic > Freshwater > Lentic | place: Lake Erie, Canada | collected...
TCTGGTGGCTAACGGAAAGTGCGCGGGGGAATCGTCACGTCAAGTCGGTCAATGCCGGCGGGCTGGCCGCGACGCTGGCCTGCCCGTTTAACATCCTGGCTGTCTGCCTCGCGCCGTCTGGCGGTGCAGCGGGATGGGTGAAGGTCGCCGGGTTGGCCGCGGCGGTGCTGTTCCTGAATTCTGCTCTTTCCCAAGGCTTTCTGGATCCGCCCTACTATGCCGAGACCAGCGCGATGGCGCCTCTTGTCCACGGGCTGCGCCCCTATGCGTCGCTGATCTCCCTATCGCTGGTGCTCGCATCGGTCTGGGCGAGCATCGGTTTGGGTCGATGGGAACCCGGTCTCGCCCCGGTGGCGATGCTGGTCGCGGGCTTGACACTCTTTGCCGGGTGCGCCATCCGTGACCACGACCGGATCATCGCTGCCGCGGCTCATGTCGGCCGAGAAGCGGTGCTTGCCGGCCGTGAGGAGTTGGGGCGGATCGTCCACGATGACCTCAACGAGGCAAAGGTTGCTGCTGAACGGGCGAGCGCACTGCCTGGGATTGATGTGCGGGATCGAACTGAACTGCAGGCGTTGTCGGCTTTCCTGACCCATTTCAGCACCCGAGTGGGCATGACCGCTGCACTGCGCATTGATCTGTGCAACCTCGCTGAACAGATCTCGTCTCCATTTGGGTTGGGGCCTCGCGATATTCGCTGTGACATCAGGTGGGCAGCGGACGAATTGCGCCGAGAAGACCACCAGGTTGCGGTGCGGATGGCGACCGCACTGATCCACAACGTGTTGCAACAGCTGACCAAGGTGCAATACGCCGATGTTCCGAAAACATTTGCGCTGGAAGGGTTTACCTCTGGAGCTGGCCGCAATGTGCGGTATCACCTGGGCATCTCTGATCACCTGCCGATGATTCCGGCCGACGCGTGGTGTGCTGAGGGGGACACGCTGGCAGCCTTGCGGGCGTGGCTACGTGAGGACTACGACGGTGATCTCGTTCAAGAGGATCTTGGTGTGCACGGCAAACGGATCGTTGCGTCCTGGCACGACCGGTATCAGGGTGAGTCGCGAGCCGGCGACGGTTGAGTGGGGAGGCGTCTCACCGCGAAGCCGGCTGCGGCGACAATCCGCGGAATACTTCGAACGAAATCGCGATCCCATTCGGCGACCTCAGCGGGAAGGCTCTCGAACGGCACGAGATAGGGGCTGGTCTTTGCGACTGCGTCTTTGGGGCCCGGAGCGTACGTCCAGCCAGCATCCCAACGTTCTTGATTCCAGCGATCATGTTCGTGAATTGCCAGTCGTTCGAGCTCGTCGACGGACAAGGTGAATTCGGTCGGTCCATCGTCGTCAGGCGGACCGAGCAGGTAGCCGAGCATCCGCAGTTTGGCCGGGATGTCGCGGGCTTGCGCTCTGCTGGACTTTCGGTGTTCTGCCGACTTGGGATCGTCCCATTCCACGCCGCCCTGTTGCTTCTCGCGCCAGACCTCGTGGATCTGCTGTGCCAGGGTCTCGATGGACACGGCTGCCAGATAGTCTGGTACACAGACCCTTTCAAATACCGGGAAGACTTCGACCGAGGTGAGGGCGCCGAGCAGCTTGGACTTCCCGTATTCGCGTGATTGCGCCAACACCAATGTGGGGGCTACGTCATGATGGAGCAGTCTGAGCATTGTGGTCACGCCGACTTCGTCGTCGAAAGCAGTGACGTAGGCACGACTTGGTGATGGCGGGCTGTCCGGCTGATCGCGAAATGTCAGCTTATTCAGATCCGAATCGGAAGCCGAACAGGCGATGAAGGTGCACGTGTTCTCCAGGATGCGATACTCGTCCTTCAATTTCCTTATTCTGGTCTCGGCGTCGTCATCGACGACTGTGACCACAAGTGGGCGCTCTGCTCGCATGCTCCGCCAGCGGTGCGCCGCGTTGACAACAAGGCGCTGCCCCACCGGGTCAAGAGGAGCCACGAGGATGTGTGGCGATGTGGCGGTGCCGTCGTGGAACGGATAGCGATCGAGGATCATGTCGGCGCTCACCTCATCGGTGTTGAAGAAGGTGACCGACCAATTCGAAGAGCGATGGAGTTCCAGTCGGCTCAGCAAGCTACACAGCTGCGGATCGCTGATCTGGGCGAGACAGTTCAGGACACCGCGCGGCCTCTCGTGCATCAAGAGGTGCGCGCTCAATACGATCTCGGTGTTCACCGCGTCATCGGGGCACAGGGCGAGAAGCCATTCGGCCCGACCGGCCTTCGCCCGCATCAGCGTCTCCACCCGCTGCGCATCTCCGATGACGACGGGGACGCCGAGTCGTCGGTATTTGTCGACCAAGGGGTTGTCGCCATTGGATTCGATGGCAACTACTTTGAAGCCCTCGGAGCGGAGGTTGTCGATGAACGTTGCGCCCTTGAATCCCAGACCGCAGACGACCACGTGGCCCTTGCGGCGCCAGAGCTTGATTCGGGCGGCGCTCTCCTGGAACAGCGAGAGCATGGCGGTGACGAACGCCCAACCAGCTGCTATGGGAGCCACGAAACGTGCAATATCGAGCGCGACCGGAAGCTTCGTCCCGGGCGGAGGGTTGAAGAGAAACAGTGACAGACTTCCGTACACAACGTCGGTGACGGAAGGCTGCCCGCCCTGACTCACGAATAGCTGGTGATATCCGACGCAGCCAAGGATGAATGCCGCCATGCCGACGAGCGCGACCCATTGCCACCGTTTCGAGATCCCGGCCCGCTCCGTCATGTAGTCCAATGGGTTGCCTGGTCCTGCGCATGGGTGGGAGCTGCTTTAAGGGTTCTAATGTTAGCGGATGCCTGACGGGATACGAGACATGTTGGAGGATCGTCGGTATCCCATTGCGTATAGGCAATGAGCCGCAGAACTGCCGGCCCATGCTGATGGGATGACTGTGCTTGATGGTGGCGAAGCGAGGTGAGTCGGCTGAAAGGCACCGGATTGGCGCGGTGGTTCCGCGCGCAGTTTGTCGACAGACACACCTGGCGCGATGTCGACCTCGAGCATTGGTGGCAGCTGCCCAACGATCCATCACGGACGGTGTCCCCGTGGATGCAGATCCCGGTCGACCTGGCGTCCCGGGCAACCTTGAGTGAGTGGCACGAGAAGGTCGCGGTGGAGCGCGTGCGTCACTACGACCGCCTGCGGCCCTACGTGACTCGCGCGTTTCTATTGCTGGCGGTTGCCGCTGGTCTGGCAGTACTCGGGGCCCGCTGGTGGTGCTGGCTCATGCTGATGCCGGCGCTATTGCAGGTGGCGCTGGAGATTCACCTATATCGGTTCATCCATGAAACGTTCGACGACCCGCGTTGGTCGCTCATCCGGTGGATGCGCGATATGGCGAACGACCATCACCGCACGAAGTTGCTCAACGTCACTGGGATGCTCGGAGTTCTGGCCTGCCCGCTCAACGTGCTGGCCGTGTCCCTGGCCCCTCCGGGCGGCGAGTTCGGCTGGGTGAAGGTTGTGGCATTGGCGGCCGCTGTTGGCTATTCGAACTCTGGCCTGACCAGCTCGTTCCTCGATCCGGCGAACTACACCGAAACGAGCACCATGCCGCCGGTGATGCACCGGGTCCGCCCTTACGCGCCGTTGCTTTCGCTGTGCGCCGTGGCGGTGATTGTTTCTGTGGGGGTGCACTATGACCGATGGGAACGGGCGATGGTTCCGTTGGGCTACGCGGCTTCGGTGTTGACGCTCTTACTAGGGAGCACGATTCGCAACCACGATCGGGTGGTGGCGGCCGCCGCTCGAGTCGGTCGCGAAGCGGTTGTCGATGGCCGCCGTGAACTTGGCAAGGTGGTGCACGACGACCTGAACGGCGCGAAGGTGGCCGTGGAGCGGGTGCGCAACGTCCCGGGTGTGCCATACCAGGACTCGGTGGAACTAGCGACGCTCGAGGCGTTCCTTACGCATTTCAGCACCCGCATGGGCATCGACGCCGCACCGAAGCTGAGCCTCGATGATTTGGTTGAGAAGATTGCCTCGCCGTACGGGGTTGGGCCTAGGGACATCTGCTGCGAGATCACGTGGCCACCCGACATAAGGCGGGAAAACCACGCGATCGCTGTTCGGATGACCACTGCATTGGTACACAACGCGGGCCAAGCGATGCAGAAAACGGCGAACCTTGATGTACCCCGAGCCATCTCCGTGATCGGATACACCAGCGAAGTCGGCCATGACCTGCGTTACCACCTGGCGGTGGCGGACTGTCTGCCGCCGGTACCCGCGGACCGGTGGTGTGCGCCGGGCAGCACCCTCGCTGCGTTGCGTGACTGGCTCGAAGACACTTTCAGCGGCGAGATCGAACAAGAACTGCTCGGTGACGACACCAAACGTATCGTGGCCTCGTGGCGTGATCGCCCGCCGCTCAGGGGCTATCGAGGCGAGAATCTTGACGAGGAGTCATTGTGAAGGTGTACATGATTGTCGAGGACGATCAGACCAAGGCGGCGGCCTATCGTGCCTTTGCGCGGCACTACGGGGCCGACGAAATCGAATTCCGGATTATGGAGTCGGCCAAGCCCGCGATCGAAACGCTCCTGAACCCTACTGAAAGGGCTGAATTCGACGGTGTCATCGCGGATTTCGGACTGGGTGGCCTTCGTCTCGACAACGCGCACCGACGGATAGGTGTCAACGCACCTGACGGGAGCAGCTACACCGTCAGTACCGGTCTGGGGGTGCTCGATTGGGTTCACTCTGTCGACCCCGAACTGCCGCTCTGGGCGCTGACGAGTGACAATGCGGCCCATGCCCCGTTATTCATGAGTGCGGCCGCGTTGTGGTTGGATGCCAAGCCCCTGAGTCTGAGCCGGATGACGACACCAGGCAGCGCTCTTGCCGATCGGTTGCGTGACGAGCTACTTGCGCCGGGGAACGCACAGTTCAACCCGAGTTGGAAAAGAGTGCTCGATTCGTGTGCTGCGCTGGCTGCCATGTTGAACAGGAGTCTGACGTCGGTCGAGGCGTTTGACTGGATCCACGCGCTGTCGGACTTGGAAGGACTGCACCGGGGATTGATCCCCGCCCTGAGCGAGCGGATCCAGTCGATCACCGGCCACTCCGACCTGAATGCGTTCTCCAACACGCTGTCGCCGGCCATGGCGACCTGGCAGATCCACCTCGACGAGGTTTATCAAGACTTTCCAGATATGCGCGGCAGACACCGTTGGCAGCAGTTCGATCCGGACGAGTTGCCGCGTGCGCTGAGCGCTTGGGGGAATTTCAATCCATTCACCGACTTCCTCGGCGACCACCTTGAGACGAAGGAGTTCTTCGGTGCCGAAGATGTGCGGATAGCGTTGATGCATTGGCGCGCCCGTGGTGAACAGCCATGACCGACGTGGCCCAGGTTGATGATCTGCACGTTGCGTCGGTGGGCGCGCCGGACGCACACCTGAATGTCCTCGTGTTCATGGGATTGCGGGCCTGTGTCGATGCTTTCGAACTCCGGCGACTGGAGGTGCTGGCCGAGGAATGGGATGCACGAGTCACGGTCGTCGACACTCCGGGCTACGGCCGTGGCGCACCCAGGCTCAGTCGTAGCGGACGAACGGGCCTGCTGCGCGGTGACTTCACCGAGGTGGCGCGCCGGATGGTCAATGCCGCAGCTGAGTTCGAGCCAGCGTTGCGCCGCCTCCCCGCCACCATCGTCGGCTATTCGCTGGGCACCAGCATCGCTGCAGCCGCTGCCGCGGATCCAGGACTGGTACGTGTGCGACACATGGTCGCCGTGGAGCCGGTGGCGATGCGTGTCTGTAACCCGGTGCGGCTGCTGTCGATGGCACGTTCCGAGGATGCGTACGTTGCTGATTATCGGATGCGTAACCCGGACAGCGAAAACTGCCATCAATCAGATGGATCCGCTGCACGTACTGACCTCGCGCTCCTGGGCTATGCGTTGAGTAGGGGCGGTCTGACGCGAGATCTGTTGCGGTCCCGTCCTGTTCAGAGGTTCGGCCTGCAGATCGTGCATGGCGCGGACAGTCTGTTGAGCCCGAAGTCGAAGGTTGCGCAATTGGTTTCGTCATGCCGGCGTGCGGGCTTCGATGTCCGGGACGTCACGGTTGAGGGCCGGCATGCGTTGTGGCAGTCCTACTCCGATGTTGCGTCGATTGCGCGCCGGACGGGTGACCTGGTCAGGGGTCAATCCCAAAATGAAGATGACAACCACCAGAGGTGGCGTGCACGTCCCGAATTAGCGAATTGAATCAACGAAAGGATCACCGATGGCGGATACCGCCACCTATGAGAGCAGCGCACTCGACCGCGACGCTCTAAGCGCAATACCGTTCAGTTAAGGTTACATGGGTGTGGTTTGTAGGTATGCCTCGTGCGGGTTGGCGTAAGCCTGAGTCGGATCGTCGGTTGTCGGACTTGCTGGGGGTGTTGACGCGGGTGTTTCCGCCGGCGTTGGTGGATGAGGTGACCGAGGCCTCGGGGCGTACGCAGGTGCGGCATCGTGCGTTGCCGGCGCGGGTGATGGCCTACTTCGCTATCGGTATGGGTTTGTACTCCGATGGATCGTATGAGGATGTGTTGTCGCAGATCACGGATGGTTTGGCGTGGGCATCGGGGTGGCGTGAGCGCTATCCCTTGCCCAGCAAGTCAGCAATTTTCCAGACTCGGGGGCGGTTGGGGTCCGCTCCGCTGGAGCAGTTGTTCGCGCGGGTGGCCGCCCCGATGGGTGGGCCGCAGACGCCGGGGGTATGGCTGGCGGGTCGGCGGTTGGTCGCGATCGACGGGACGTGTTTGGATGTGGCGGACACCCCGGTCAACGATGCGTTCTTCGGGCGGCCGGGAGTCAACAAAGGGGAGAAGTCGGCATTCCCACAAGCGCGGTTGTTGGCGCTCGCCGAGTGCGGCACACGCGCCATCTTCGCGGCCACGATCGGCGCCTACCGAGACGCCGAGTCAACCATGGTCGAGCACCTGTTGACCGCTATGGCACCGGGAATGGTGGTGTTGGCCGATCGCGGATTCTTCTCATACCGGTTGTGGCGCACTGTTTCTGAAACCGGGGCAGATTTGTTATGGCGGGTGAGCACCGGCGGGAACGGGCCCGCCCCCGTTCGGGTCGAGGACCTGCCCGATGGCTCCTGGCTGGCGCATCTGCGGGCGCATCGGGACCGCGATAACCAGCCGATGCTGGCCCGGATCATCGACTACACCCTTGATGACGGTCGCGGCAATCCCACCGTCTACCGCCTGGTGACGACCCTGCTCGATCCGATCGAAGCGCCGGCGCTGGAGCTGGCCGCCGCTTACGCCCAGAGGTGGGAGATCGAGAATGTCTTCGACGAGCTCAAGACCCACCAGCGTGGATCGAAAGTGGTGTTCCGTTCGAAATCTCCGGACCTGGCACTCCAGGAAATCTGGGGATATCTGTGCTGCCACTACGCAATTCGCTGCCTAATGACCCAAGCCACCGACCATGACGGACGGGATCCAGATCGAATTAGCTTCGTTGCAGCACTGCGCATCGTGCGCCAGTCCGTCGCCCAACAGGGCGCCTTTTCCCCCTAACCACCACCGATCCGCCGATCGACACGGCGGGAGTTCCTACGTCGACTCCTCGACCGCCTCAACCCAGCTCGGCGGCATCGATCAGCACCCCGCGTGATCAAGTGCAAGATGCCCAAATGGCACGTCAAAAGAACTGACCTGACCCACCGGATGGGTTCCAGATTCGGTGACTAACTGGCAGCCCGTACGAAACGCTGACCGTCATGCCACGTCCCTACCCGGCCGAGTTCCGTGCCCGCGCGATCGCGTTGGTACGCGCCGGCAAGCCGCAGAAACAGACCGCTGATGAACTCGGCATCCACCCGGTCACGCTGTCCAAATGGATCAAGCAGGACGATATCGACCGCGGTGTTCGACCCGGCGTGCCGTCGAGTGAATCGACGGAGCTGCGCACGGCTCGCCGCCGGATCCGCGAGCTAGAAAACGAACTGGCGATTGTGCGCCAGGCTGCGACGTTCCTCGGGGAGGACAACCCCCGCCCAAAAGGATCTACCCGGTGATCGACCGACTCGTCGACGCCGGGGCATCCGTGGACCGCTGCTGCCTCATCCTCGGTGTGACGCGCCAGAATTACTACAAACACAAGCGAAAGCCGGTCACCGCGACCCAGCTGCGCCGGCAATGGTTGACCGGACTGATCCGCGAGATTCACGTGGCCTCCCGCGGGACCTACGGCTATCGCCGCGTCCACGCCGAACTGACCCTCAGCATGGGGATCACGGTCTGCGCACGCACGGTGTCGGTCCTGATGACCCAGGCCGGCATCTACGGGCTGCCCGGACCGACACGGGTCAAACGGCTACGCGGGGTGGTTACCGCCGACGATCTGGTCAACCGAAAGTTTCATCGCCTTGCCCCAAACGAGTTGTGGGTCACCGACATTACCCAGCACCGAACACGTGAAGGGTGGCTGTACTGCTGTGCCGTGCTCGACGCATTCAGCCGCAAGATCGTGGGGTGGTCGATGGACTCCAAGGCGGACTCCACATTGGTGGTCAATGCGTTGGATATGGCTATCCGAAACCGGCGCCCCGCCGCCGGGGGTGTCGTTCACGCCGACCACGGAACTCAGTTCACCTCTTGGGTTTTCGGTGAGAAGATCCGATCTGCCGGGCTCGTCCCATCATTTGGCACGATCGGTGACGGACTGGACAACGCGATGATGGAGAGCTTCTGGTCCTCGATGCAGATCGAGCTGCTCGACCGTCAGAAGTGGAAGACCCGGGTCGAGCTGGCTAACGCGATCTTCGACTACCTGGAAATCTTCCACAACCGCCAACGCCGCCACTCAGCACTGGGCTATCGCACCCCGATCGAATACGAACTATCCTTCACCAACGACACCCTCACCGCCGCCAGTTAGCCACTGCAACTGGAACCCAAGGTGTGGGTCAGGTCAGTTGCGGTCACGCGGCCTGACTGGCCGGTGCGGTCATAATTGCTTCGAATTCGATCGGGGTCAACCGGCCGAGGCCGCTCTGGCGGCGCCGACGGTGGTAGGTGCGTTCGATCCAGGTGACGATCGCGATCCGTAGTTCTTCGCGGGTGTTCCAGCGGCGGCGGTTCAGGACGTTCTTCTGCAGCAGGCTGAAGAAGCTCTCCATGGCGGCGTTGTCGCCGGCTGCCCCGACGCGGCCCATGGATCCGACCATGCCGTGGCGGCTGAGGGCGCGTACGAATTTCCGGCTTCGAAATTGCCTGGATTCAATCGGTCCTTGCAACACCGGGTTGTTGGATTGAGCGTAGCTGCTCGTCGAACACTTCGGCAGGTGTTCTCCAGTCGAGGCTCTTGCGGGGGCGGTTGTTCAGCGCGAGAGCGACTGCTTCGAGGTCTTCTGCTGACCACCGTGAGAGATCCGTATGTTGACGACGGTTGAGAACCCGGCCAGTCGCGACGGTTGAAAAGTAGGCCACCCGATCAGATTGGATGGGTGATCTCCTTGGAAGACTGGGCCTTGATCCGGCATCTTCACCGCAGCGAGGGTTTGTCGCAGCGGGCCATCGCACGACAGCTCGGTATTGCGCGTGACACGGTGGCCAGTGCGCTGGCCAGTGATGGGCCGCCGAAGTACGAACGGACCTCGATGTCGTCGGCGATCAACGAGGTGGAGCCACGGATTCGAGCGTTGTTGACGGCCTATCCGCAGCTGCCGGCGACGGTGATCGCCGAGCGGGTCGGCTGGACCGGCTCGATCTCCTGGTTTCGGGAGCGGGTCCGGGCGATCCGTCCGGAGTATCTGCCGGCGGATCCGGTCGACCGCCTCGAGCATCGGCCGGGGCGGGTGATCCAGTGCGATCTGTGGTTCCCCGCACCCAGGATTGCGGTCGGGTTCGGCCAAGAGGCGATGCTGCCGGTGTTGGTGATGGTGGCCGCGTTCTCCCGGTTCATCGCCGCGGTGATGCTGCCCTCGCGCCAGACCATGGATCTGGTGGCCGGCATGTGGCAGCTGCTCTCGGGCAGCTTCGCCGCGGTTCCCCGTGAGCTGTGGTGGGACAATGAAGCCGGGATCGGACGCCGCGGCCGGTTGACCGATCCGGTCACCGCCCTGGTGGGCACGCTGGGTGCTCGGCTGGTGCAACTCAAACCCTATGACCCCGAATCCAAGGGGATGGTCGAGCGAGCCAACCGGTATCTGGAGACCTCGTTTCTGCCCGGCCGTAGCTTCACCTCACCGCAGGACTTCAATGATCAACTGGCGCAGTGGCTTCCGGTCGCCAACAGTCGCCGGGTGCGGGTCCTCGATGGCCGTCCCGTCGATTTCCTGGACGCCGACCGCGCGCAGATGCTGAGGCTGCCGCCGGTGCCGCCGGTCACCGAAACGGTGGCCTCGGTGCGGCTGGGACGTGACTACTACGTGCGGGTGGCCGGCAACGACTACTCCGTGGATCCGACGGCGATCGGCCAACTCGTCGAGGTGAGCACCACCTTGGCCCAGGTGATGGTGAGCCGGGCAGGGCGCCTGCTGGCGGCACACGAGCGCTGCTGGGCGGCGCGACAGACCCTGACCGATCCGGCCCACGTTGCGGCTGCCGCAGCGTTGCGCCAGCAGTTCCAAGCCGGGCCGGCGCCGCAGGCGAATGCGCATCTACTGCGCGACCTGGCCGACTACGACCGCGCATTCGGTGTCGACTTCAGCACCGGCGCAGCCGTTTCCGATGGTGAGGTGGCCTGATCATGGCCGAGGACCCGCTCAAGGCCGTCCTGCACTACGCCCAGGCCCTCAAAGCGCCACGCATCCGCGACTGCGCCGCCCGACTGGCCGAGCAAGCCCGCGACGCCGGCTGGACGCACGAAGAGTATCTGGCGGCGGTCTTGTCCCGGGAGGTGTCGGCTCGTGAGGCCTCCGGCGCGGCGATCCGCATCCGCTCCGCCGGTTTTCCGACCCGCAAGTCGTTGGAGGACTTCAACTTCGATCACCAACCCGCGCTGAATCGGGACATGATCGCCCACCTGGGCACCGGGGCGTTCCTGGCCAAAGCATCCAACGTGGTCCTTCTCGGGCCACCCGTTAT
>Ga0209023_10007590_pt1 | contig 11057 bp, 7 predicted proteins | sample LakOneMetagenome_FD_187468 | JGI IMG/M metagenome (GOLD analysis project Ga0209023, IMG submission 187468) | Freshwater and sediment microbial communities from Lake Erie, Canada (SPAdes) (version 2) | ecosystem: Environmental > Aquatic > Freshwater > Lentic | place: Lake Erie, Canada | collected...
TGGCAGCCCGACACGTGGAACAGCGGCGAGGTGAACAACGCGGCGACCTGCGGCGCCGGGCCGCCGGCGGCGGGCACCTCGCCGCCCTGCATGGCTCCGCCGTCGCCGGCCATCGTTCCGGCCACCGTGTTGAACACGGTGTTCTGGAGGTTGGCGATCATGCTCCGGTGGGTGGAGATCGCCCCCTTCGGTCGGCCGGTCGTCCCACTCGTGTAGAAGATCACCGCCGGGTCGGCCTCGTCGATCGGCGGCGCGGCGGGCAGGCCCGCATCGAGCGATCCGAGCAGCACGTCGAACCGCTGCACGAGGGGGCCGTGCTTTCCGGCCGGGTTGGGCACCGAGTCGGGATCGCCGTCCACGAGGAACACGACCTCGAGCTCCGGCAGGCCCCCGCCGGCCACCACCTCGGCGATGCGCTGGTAGCGCCTGGTGTCGGCCACCAGCACCTTGGACCCTGAGTCGGCCAAGCCGTACTCCACCTCGTCGGTCTTCCACCAACCGTTCAGGCCGACGAGCACCGCGCCGAGGTCGACCGTGCCCCAGAAGGCCATGCACCACTCCGGGTTGTTGGCGCTGAGCACCGCCACCCGATCGCCCTTCTCGACGCCGTACCGGTCGGCCAGCACGGCCGACACCGAGTTGGCGGCGGCCAGGAACTCGGTGAACGAGATGCGCCGGTCGCCGTAGACGATGAACGGCTTGTCCCCGTGCACGGCGGCGAACGCCGCCACCTCCCGGAGCGAGCGGAACCGCTCCTTGTAGACCTTCAGCTCGATCCCGTCGATCGTCTCCCGCACCACCTCGAACGGCGCCCCGGGCCCGGTCAGCTGCGCGGTGATCTCCGCGGTCGTCGGCATGCGCCGGACGGTACCGGGTCGCTTGCCGTGGCGCTGGGCCGCGCCGGCTCGGGTCAGGCGGTCAGGGCGGTCACCACGTGGTCGATGCACTTGGTGAGCTGGCTGATGTCGCTGGGCTCGATGGCCGGGAACAGGGCGATGCGCAGCTGGTTGCGGCCGAGCTTGCGATAGCTGTCGGTGTCGACGATGTCGTTGGCCCGCAGGATGGCCGACACGTCGGTGGCCTGGACCCGGTCGTCGAGATCGATGGTGGCGACCACGTGGCTGCGCTCGGCTGGGTCGGTCACGAACGGTGTGGCGTAGTCGGAGGCGTCGGCCCACGAGTAGATGGCCTCGGCCGACTGGTCGCAGCGCCCGGCCGCCCACTGCAGGCCGCCGTTGTCGATGAACCACTCGATCTGCTGCACCGCCAGGAAGATGGTGGCCAACGCCGGGGTGTTGTAGGTCTGGTCCTTGCGGGAGTTGTCGAGGGCGATGCCGAGGTCGAGCGAGGCCGGAACCCAGCGGTCCGACGCCCGCCGCCGCTCGATGCGCTCGATGGCGGCGGGGGAGCAGGCGGCGAGCCACAGCCCGCCGTCGGAGGCCAGGCACTTCTGCGGGGCGAAGTAGTAGACGTCGGTCTCGGACGGGTCGAACCGCAGCCCGCCCGCCGCCGAGGTGGCATCGACGGCCATCAGCGCGCCGGGGTCGGCCCCGGGGACCCGCTCGAGCGGGATGGCCACGCCGGTGGAGGTTTCGTTGTGGGTGAGGGCGTAGAGGTCGATGCCCTCCTCGGCGAACGGCCGCGGCGCGGTGCCCGGATCGGTCTTGGGGACCGACGGCTCGTCGAGGAACGGAGCCCGGCTGGCGCACTCGGCGAACTTGGAGGAGAACTCTCCGAACACCAGGTGCTGGCTGCGCTGGTCGATCAGCCCGAACACCGCAGCGTCCCAGAACGACGTGGTGCCACCGTTGCCGAGCAGCACCTCGTAGCCGTCGGGCAGGGCGAACAGCTCGGCCAGCCCGTTGCGCAGCCGGCTGACCATGAACTGCACCGTGGCCTGGCGGTGGCTGGTGCCGAGGTAGGTGCCGGCCTCCGCCGCCAGCGCGGCCACCGCCTCCGGTCGGACCTTCGACGGACCGCACCCGAACCGGCCGTCGGACGGCAGCAGATCGGCGGGGATGGCTATTTCGGGCAGGGGGGTGCTCACGACGTGCAACTATCGCGAGCGGTCCCAACAGGAGCGAAATCGATTGTCTGCCACCCCCGAACCCATCGCCCGCCGCCTCTCCCGCAGCGTCGGCGCCATCGCCGAGTCCGCCACCTTGGCCGTCGACGCCAAGGCCAAGGCCCTGCAGGCGGCGGGCGAGCCGGTCATCGGCTTCGGCGCGGGGGAGCCCGATTTCCCGACCCCCGCTCACATCGTCGAAGCCGCGGTCGCCGCATGCCGCGATCCGAAGAACCATCGCTACACCCCGGCGGCGGGGCTGCCGGAGCTGAAGGACGCCATCGTCGCCAAGACCGCCCGCGACTCCGGCTACGACATCACGCCGGGCCAGGTGATCGTCACCAACGGCGGCAAGCACGCGATCTTCGACGCCATCTCCAGCATCATCGACCCGGGCGACGAGGTGCTCCTCCCCGCCCCGTACTGGACGACCTACCCCGAGCCGATCCGACTGGTGGGCGGCGTGGTGGTCGAGCTGCCGACCGACGAGCGCACCGGGTTCAAGGTCACGGTCGACCAGCTCGAGGCGGCCCGCACCCCGGCCACCCGGGCCCTCGTCTTCGTCTCGCCCTCGAACCCGACCGGTGCCGTCTACACCCGCGACGAGATCCAGGCCATCGGCGAATGGGCCGTCGAGCACGGGGTCTGGGTGCTGACCGACGAGATCTACGAGCACCTCACGTTCGGCGACAACGAGTTCCACTCGATGCCCGTCGTGGTGCCCGAGCTGGCCGACCGCTGCCTCATCGTCAACGGCGTGGCCAAGACCTACGCGATGACCGGCTGGCGGGTCGGATGGGTGATCGGCCCGACCGACATCATCAAGGGCGCGGCCAACCTCCAGAGCCACACCACCTCCAACGTGGCCAACGTCTCCCAGCGGGCGGCCATCGCGGCACTCACCGGCGGGCTCGACGACGTGGCCCGGATGCGGGACGCCTTCGACCGCCGGGGCAAGGCGATGCACAAGCTGCTCACCGGCATCCCCGGCGTCAGCTGCATCGAGCCGCAGGGCGCGTTCTACTGCTTCCCCAACTTCACCGGCGTGCTCGGCCGCACCATCGCCGGCCACACGGTGACCACCACCCTCGAGCTGGCCGAGGTCATCCTCAACGAGGCCAAGGTCGCCGTGGTCCCCGGCGAGGCGTTCAGCGCGCCCGGCTACTTCCGGCTGTCGTTCGCCCTCGGCGACGACGACCTCGGTGAGGGCATCACCCGCATCGCCGACCTGCTGGCCTGAGGGCGAAGGCCCGTGGCGTTCGGAGCGTTCGGCCGAGCGCTGCGCGGCCTGTTCGCCGCGCCCCAACCCGGGTCGCTCGACGAGCGCATCCAGCTCCCGGCCCACGTCGCGTACGCCCACGCGGGCCCCCGGCCGCCGGCCGATCGGCTCGAGTGGGACCTCACGATCCAGGCCGACCCGGGCTCCGTGGTGGGCGAGTACCTCGCGCTGTTCAACGGCTCGATCGACGGCTCGCAGTGCTACCTCGGCCTCCAGACCGACGTCCGCAACCCCGACCTCGGACGGGGCGTGGGCAAGGGCCTGATCTTCTCCACCTGGTGGTCCTTCGACGCGGCCGACATCCACGTGGCGCCAGGGGGCTTCCGCGAGATGGGCACCCACGAGGGTCGGTTCATCGGCGTGCGCCAGAGCTATCCGTGGACCGTGGGTGACTTCCGCGTGAGCCTCGGTCGGGCCGGTTTCGACGAGATCGACGGCAAGCTGCTCGACTGGTTCGAGCTCACCATCACGCCCACCGGGCCCCAGGTCCCGGGTGCCGGCCGGCCGGTGGCCACCGGCTCCGCCGAGCTCATCGGTGCCCTGCGCTTCCCCCGCCGACGCGGCGACCGCCCCGCTCAGGTCGACCCAGGCGGCGTCGCGTTCCTCGAGGTCTACGGCGCCGCCGCCACCTGGGCCGATGTCGCGCGCTGGGAGGTCGACGTCGCTGCGTTCGCCGACGGCCACCGGATCACGTCGGGCCGCACCGAGTACCCGTCGTTCCCCCACGACCAGGTCATGCCCAACGTGAACATCCGCTACGACCGTGAGCGCGACCGGGTTGCCCTGTCGATGGGCGTGGGCGTCGAGCGCCGGGACCCGGCGGGGCCCTGGCCCTGATCTCAGGGGCCGGTGGCCCGCCGCAGCACGAAGCCCGACAGGGCGGCAGCCGCGACCGCCAGCCCGATGGCCATCCACCCGATGGTGTTCGTCGACCAGCCGGCGGTGGCTGTCGCTGCCGGCGCCGTGACGAGGAACGCCCCGAACGTCAGCACCATGGTGGCGATCGCCAGCCCGCCCGCGGCGGCGACGGCCACGCCTCGACTCGGCCGCCGCTTCTCGCGGCCACCCGAGTCGACGTCGACGTCCTGATCCAGCTCGAGCGAATCCCGCACCGCAGTCATCGGATCCCATCGGCCGCCGCTGGCTGGTGATGAGCCTCGACCCCGGCCCGGTCATCGGTATCGCAGCCCTTCGTCGCTGAACGGGTCGCAGTCGGGTGGTGGCCCGCCATCGTGCATGACCCGTCGCCACGTGGTGTCGATCTGGTCTGCGTCGAACAGTTCCGTCGCTTGGGGGCGACCCGACGGTCGCCGGGAGGCCCGGTCCGATGGCGGATCGGCACTTCGGCGCTCGTTCGGCATCGCTCGGCCTCGCTTCTTGGGCCGTGGCGGTCTCGGTGGGAGGGTGCCGGCGTCTTTCATCTCGCGGGTGCGGGCGTTGTCGGCGCGGGTCTTGGCCTTGTGGCTGGGTTTGCACTTGGGTCCGACGTTGGCGTCGCTGGTTTCGCCGCCTTGGGCGACGGGGTCGAAGTGGTCGAGCTCGAGCCCTTGGCACCGGTTGCAGCCGGGGTCGACGCACACCTGGTGCTTGTCGAGCAACGCGGTGCGCAGTTCGGCGGGGATGTGTCGCCCGTAGTGCTTCACGAGCTTGATCTCGGTCCCGTCGTGGAACAGGGCCTTGAGGAACGCGTCGTCGGCGATCTCCCGGGCGACCGACACGGGGACGGGGCCGAGGCCGCGGATCTCGCAGACCTCGCCGGGGTGGGTGTGCCCGCGGGTGAACGCCGAGTGGTCGACCCGGATCACCAGTTCCTTGCGGACCGGCACTCCACCGTCGCCACCGGCGGCCGCGGCCCGCATGGCGGCGACCAGCCCGTCGGCCCGGTAGGCCTCGAACGGTTCGCGCCGCCCTTCGGCCCGCGCCTTCCTGAACTCGGCGTTCGTGTAGGCGTCGAGCACGTGCTCGACCTCCGCGGCAGCCTCAGGCGTCATCTTCCAGAACCCGCACCGGGCTCCGTCGTGGTCGGTCCAGTGCGACACCTTGCGGCGGGCCTGGATCCGCCGCCGTTCCTCCTCCGGGTCGGGTTCGGACGCCGCCTTCACCCGGGCACACGCATCGGCCAGGCCCTTCGCGTCCTCCGACCGCGCCTTGCCGATCAACTCTGAGATCGACGCCGGGTCGTGCTTGGCCGCATCGGCGATCTGCTCGGCCTGGCCTTCCGACAGATCCCCCCGGCGCATCGCATCCCCCAACGTCGGTGACTCGTTCGCCACCTTCGACGTGGCCATGGCCCGCTTCGCCGCCCGGGCGGTCCGCCGGGTGGCCCGCGCGACCTTGTCCTCCCGGGACTCACCGCCCGACGGGGCGAACCGTGGCGCCTCTGCCGCCCGCGACAACAGCAACGTCTCGATCCCCGCGCACATGTCCTTCAACCGACAGGCGACCAACAACATCTCCGCCGCCTCCTCAGCCGACACGGAGTCGGGCCGGACCCCGACCGCCAACGCCTCGACCACGCGACCCACCAGCCCTTCGACTTCCCGAATCGACGTGAGACACGTTCCGGCTTCCATGACTTCCATCATCCTCAGGGGGTCTGACAGAAAACGCCGAAAACCGGTCCCAGTCAGAAGGAAATCCAAGAAATTCTGCGGATGTGATCCGAGCAACCGTCAGGGGGCGTCGTCTCGGCGAGCTCCGAAGTCATCGTCGCTGGAACCGGGGTTCGGTAGGCCGAGTGCACCAAAGGCGAGGAGCGCGTTCGCCGCGTCGTGCCGTACTGCGCTCCACGACGGTCCATCGAGCAGGGGATCAGGTCGGGCGCAGGGCCGCAACCGACCGCGCCTTCCCATCCGGTCTCGGTGACCTCAAATGCTCTGGTGGCCGATCGACGCAGTTCGTCGAGTGCAGAGAGAACGTGCTCGCTGAGCGCGACCACCGGAAATCGTGTCCGAGCCCTCCAGGCGATCTGAAGCTCCGCTGAGTCGGCCAACCGGACCACCGCCTCGAGCAGCCGCCTGAGCGCCCACCCACCTCCAACCGGCGTGCGGATCCGTCGCCGCCTCGCCGGATCCGCACGCAGAAACCGGGGGCGGATGGGTCTGGCAGGCTGAGCGGCGATGACCGACACCCCTACCTCCATCCCGTTCGGCGCGTGGCCGTCGCCGATCACCGCCGCCATGATCGTCGACGGGGCGGCCGCGGTGCGGGAGTTGCGGGTGGACGGCGACGACGTGTGGTGGTCGGAGGGCCGTCCGTCCGAAGGCGGCCGCAACCAGCTCGTGCGGCGCACGCCGGACGGGCAGCGCCACGGGGTGCTGCCGGACGGCTGGAACGCCCGCACCCAGGTCCACGAGTACGGCGGCGGCGCGTGGACGGTGCAGGGGGGCGTGGTGTGGTTCTCGGCATGGGCCGATCAGCGGATCCACCGCCTCGACGTCGGCGCGGGCCAGACGGTCCCGCACCCGATCACCCCGGAGCCGGAGGCCCCCCGAGCCCTCCGCTACGCGGACGCGACCATCAGCCCCGACGGCCGCTGGCTGGTGTGCGTGCGGGAGTCGCACGCCGCAGGCTCCGAGGCGGTCAACGAGATCGTCGCCATCCCGGCCGACGGATCGGTGGCGGGCGACGGCGAGATCCGGGTCCTGGTGAGCGGGCCCGACTTCGTCGCCGCGCCGCGGCTCAGCCCCGACGGCACCCGCCTCGCGTGGATCCAGTGGGGCCACCCCCGCATGCCGTGGGACGGCACCGAGCTCTGGTGGGCCACGGTCGACCTCGACGACGACACCATCGAGGCCGAGGTGGTGGCCGGTGGGCCGGCGGAGTCGATCATCCAGCCCGAGTGGACGCCCGGCGGTGGCCTGGTCGCATCGTCGGACCGCACCGGCTGGTGGAACGTCTACCGCTTCACCGGAGGCGACCTGGTGCTCGACGATCCCGAGCCGCTGACCCCCGTCGACGGCGAGATCGGCGGGCCCCAGTGGGTGTTCGGCGAATCGTGGTCGACCGTCCTGCCCGACGACACGATCGTCGCATCGCTCACCACCGACGGGCTCGACGCACTGGCGGTCGTCAGCCCCGGTTCCGGCCGGGTCGAGCGGCTCGAGACCGGCTTCACCGGCGTCAGCCAGTTGCGGGCCATCGGCGACAACCGCTTCGCCCTGGTCGCCGGTGGGCCGACCGCCGACGCGGCTCCGTACATCGCCAGCGTGGCCGCCGAGGGCCACCTCGAGACCGAACGGCTGCGACCGCCCCGCGACACCGGTCTCGATCCCGCGCGGTTCTCGCAACCGGAGCCGATCGAGTTCCTGAGCAGCCCAGGGGCCGACGGCGCACCCCGCACCGCGCACGCGCTGCTGTACCGGCCGACCAACCCTGCGGTGGTCGGCCCGCCCGACGAGAAGCCGCCGCTGCTGGTGCTCAGCCACGGAGGCCCGACCTCGGCGGCCCGTCCGATGCTCGACCTGGCCAAGCAGTTCTGGACCAGCCGGGGCTTCGCCGTGGTCGACGTCAACTACGGCGGCAGCACCGGATACGGCCGGCCCTACCGCGATCGCCTGCAGGGCACCTGGGGCATCACCGACGTGGAGGACTGCATCGCGGCGGCCCGCCACCTGGCCGACCAGGGGATCGTCGATCCGGCCCGGCTCGCCATCCGGGGCGGCAGCGCCGGCGGCTACACGACCCTCTGTGCGCTGGCCTTCCACGACACCTTCGGAGCCGGCGCCAGCCACTACGGCGTCGCCGACTGCGAGGCGTTGGCCCGTGACACCCACAAGTTCGAGTCGCGGTACCTCGACGGCCTGATCGGTCCGTACCCCGAGGCCGAGGCGGTGTACAAGGCTCGGTCACCGATCAACCACACCGAGGGGTTCAACTGCCCGTTGATCGTGCTGCAGGGCCTGGAGGACGAGGTCGTGCCCCCGGCCCAGGCCGAGATGATCGTCGCCGCACTGCGGGAGAAGGACATCCCGGTCGCCTACCTGGCCTTCGAGGGCGAGCAGCACGGCTTCCGCCAGGCCGCCAACATCGTGCGGGCCCTCGAAGCCGAGCTGTGGTTCTACGGGCGGGTGTTCGGCTTCACCCCGGCCGACCCGATCGAACCGGTCGAGGGCGCCTCCGGCCTCTGAACCCGGCCGGACGGGGCGCGTCGGACGAAGCCGGCGGTCACGGCAGGACGGCGACCGGCTGCCACCGCTCGAAGTTGCCGCCGCTCCCGAGCTGGGCGTTGATGTCGTCACCCCAGCACATGACGTGCGACCCGGTCACGAGCGCGCACGCGTGACCGCTCCCGACCGAGATCCTGCTCGCACCCGCGACGCCGAGCGGGGTGACCGGGCTCGGGCTCGGGTCGGCGGCGCGCCAGTCGCCGAGCTCGTGGGCCGTGTTCGATCCCCAACAGGCGACACTCGCATCGCCCCGGATGGCGCAGGTCAGCACGCCGCCGGCGGCGACCGCCGTCGCCCCGCTGATGCCGGCCACGGTCACCGGCTGGGTCTGCACGTCGGTGTTCCCGGCTCCGAGTTGCCCGAGGTAGTTGCCGCCCCAGCACATGACCTGGCCGCCCGTCACGACCGCACAGGCGTGGCTGCCGCCGGTCGAGAGATCCGTCGCCCCCGTCACGCCGGGCACGACGAGGGGCACCAGCGAGAAGCCGCCGGCGGTCGGGGAGCCGAGTCGGCCGTCGGAGCTGTTGCCCCAGCACTCGACGGTCCCCGTGGCCAGGCGGGCGCACGTGAAATCGACGCCCGCGGCGACCTGCACGGCGTTCGTGATGCCGACGACCGAGACGGGGGCCAGGCGGACGCCGTTGCCGTCACCGTCGGTCTGGTCGCCGAGCTGACCAGAACTGTCGGCGCCCCAGCACTTGATCGTCCCGCCCGAGATGAGGGCGCAGGCGTGGGCCCACCCGGCCGAGATCTGCGTCGCATTGGCGACCCCGGCCACGGGCGTGGGGTTCGTCTCGCTGTCGGTCAGGGTTCCGTTGCCGAGGGCGCCGTAGGAGTTGTAACCCCAGCAGGAGACGCCACCCGACGCGAGGGCGCAGGCGAACTCCGCACCCGCCGCGAGCTGCGTGACGCCGCTGAGCCCGGCGACGTCGCTCGGCGTGAGCCGTAGGCCCGAGCCCGGCAGCGCACCCGGGACGTCGCCCCAGCACTTCGCTGCGCCGCCGGTCACGAGCGAGCAGCTGTAGTCGCCACCGCTGACGATCGAAGAGGCGCTGGTCAGGGTCGGGCCGCCCCCGGTGACGTTGTAAGCGGTCGAGCTCACCCCGGTGAGGTTGGTGGCGGTGACGCTGATCGGCCCGGCCGTGCTCAGCGGGGGGACGACGGCGGCGATCGACCGGTCGTTGGTGACGGTGTAGGCGGCCGGCGCTCCGTTGAACGTGACCCGCGTCGCGTGGGTGAACCCGGTGCCGGTGATCACCACGGAGGAGCCGACCGGCCCGCTGGTGTCGGCGAACGACGTGACGTCGGGTTGGCAGGCCACCAGCAGCACCACGAGGCCGCCCAGTGCCGCGAGCGTCAGGATCGGTCGCCCGCGCCTGCGGCTCCCGTGCGTTCGTCCGGCTCGCAGCTGCATGTCCAACCCCCGATGGCGCCGGCCCGCTCCCGGCGTGAACGGTAGCCCGAGCGGCGGCTCGCTGTCATGACGTGTCTCCAGTCTGGCCCGGTTGGACCGCCATCCATCCGGAACTGGCGCCGGCACCGGTTCCTGAGAGATCCGATTGGGGGCCGGTCGTCGGTTCGATGCAACATGACCGACATGGCCAGAGTGCTCGTGACCGAGAAGATCGCCGACCGGGGGCTCGACCAGCTGCGGGCCGCCGGGCACGAGGTCGACATCCAGACCGGGCTGTCGGCCGAGGAGCTGCTCGGTGCGGTGCAGGGTGCCCACGCGCTCATCATCCGCTCCGCCACCACCGTCACCGCCGAGGTGCTGGCCGCCGGCACCGACCTGGTGGTGGTGGGCCGGGCCGGTATCGGCCTCGACAACGTCGACGTGCCGGCCGCCACGCAGCGCGGCGTCATGGTGGTGAACGCACCCCAGTCGAACGTGCTGACCACCGCCGAGCACACCATGGCGATGCTCCTCGCGGTGGCCCGCCACATCCCCCAGGCCCACGGCGCGCTGGTCGACGGTCGGTGGGAGCGCTCGAAGTGGGAAGGCGTGGAGATCGCCGACAAGACGCTCGGGATCATCGGGCTCGGTCGCATCGGCAAGCTGGTGGCCCAGCGGGCCAGCGCGTTCGGGATGCGGATCGTCGCCCACGACCCGTTCATCGGGGCCGACGTGGCCCGCAAGCTGAACATCGACCTGCTGAGCCTCGACGAGCTGGCGGCCGTCGCCGACTTCGTCACGCTCCACGTGGTCAAGACCCCCGAGACCGTCGGCATGATCGGCGTCGACTACCTGGCCAAGGCCAAGGCCGGCCAGCGCATCGTCAACGTGTCGCGCGGCGGGGTCATCGACGAAGCGGCGCTGGCCGCCGCCATCTCGTCGGGCCACATCGGCGGCGCGGCGCTCGACGTGTTCGCGGCCGAGCCGACCACCGAGTCGCCGCTGTTCGCGCTGCCCGAGGTCGTGGTCACGCCGCACCTCGGGGCCAGCACCCGGGAGGCGCAGGACAAGGCCGGCGACACCATCGCCGAGATGGTGGTGCTGGCCCTGGCCAACGAGTTCGTGCCCTTCGCAGTGAACGTCAGCGCGGGC
>Ga0209023_10007591_pt1 | contig 11057 bp, 13 predicted proteins | sample LakOneMetagenome_FD_187468 | JGI IMG/M metagenome (GOLD analysis project Ga0209023, IMG submission 187468) | Freshwater and sediment microbial communities from Lake Erie, Canada (SPAdes) (version 2) | ecosystem: Environmental > Aquatic > Freshwater > Lentic | place: Lake Erie, Canada...
CCGGGCGCATCCACGCCCGCCCCGGCGGCCGCGCTGGGCGGTCTCGGCGCGGGCGCGGAGCATCCGATCCGCGAGACGGACCGGCCTAAAATGGCAGCATGACCAATCCCGCGGCACCGGAGCGTTCGGCGACGCCGACCGCGAAACGGGTGGCGCGGCGGTGGCCCGTCATCAGCGGCGTGCTCGCGCTGGCCCTGGGGGCCGCCCTGGGGTCCCTGGTGGCGGCGCGCTCGAGCGGGCTGCTCGAGATCGACACCGAGTGGATGAACGAGATCATCGAGCATCGGTCGCCCGTCTGGGAGGTGCCGAGCCTGTTCATGAACTACCTGGGGGCCGGTATCCTCGGCGTGGTGGTCATCCCGCTGGTGATCGTGATCGGCCTGCTATTGCGTCGACGGCCGTGGGCTGCCGGGTATTTCCTGGTGGCCACCATCATGAGCGCTGCCGTGGTGCAGCTGCTCAAACATGCCTTCGGCCGAGCCCGTCCCCTCGATATCCTGGTGCCGGCGGATTTCGGTTCCTTCCCCTCCGGGCATGTGGCGAACGCGGCAACCATGGCTGTCGTGTTCGGCATCATCTTTCCGCGGGTCTGGGTGTGGCTGGTCGGCCTCGCCTACACGGTGATCATGCTCCTCAGTCGTACCTACCTCGGTGCGCATTGGCTCACTGACACATTCGGCGGACTGTTGATCGGGGTCGGTGTGGCCTTCGTGCTCTGGGCGCCGATTGCCGCCAAACTCGACGGTGAACGACAACGGGCCAGGGGACATCCGCGACGGCGCGGGTCGCGGCAACACGGCGAAGACCCGGCCGTCGACGGCTGATTCGTTACGGCGCAGCCCCTCGAATTCGAGCTGACGATGATGCAGCGGAGCCGGAGATCGCGGGATTCGTTGACAGGCCCGCCTAGCGAGGATAGATCTCGATGCCGGCGGCCGGCGTTTCAGCCGACGTCACCAGGGGTGCGCACGACCGGCGCGGGTTTCGAAGGGTGATGCGGCGTTCGAACCAGTAGAGCAGCTCGGGGCGCAGGGCGTTGAGCGCAGTGAGGTCCAGCGGCTGGGGAATGTGCAGGACGGGTACACCCAGTTCATCCACGACGGTGTCCATGTCCGCGGAGGACCAGAATTGTCCACGAAGGCGAATCAGGAGCCGGCCGTCATGGCCGGTGACGAACAGCTGCCGGGTCGTGTCGAGTGAACCGCCCACATACAGGTCGAGCAGCACGAGGCTGCCGATCTGGTCAGGAGGAAACGTCGTGAATGCGCGGAAGAATCCGCGTTCACTGATGCCGTTCTGGTCGATTCGGATCAGAGCGCGATAGGCGGCGATCATGGACAAGCCGTACACCACAGTCACGGCTGCCTGGCAGATCGCGACCGGGAGCCAGGTTCCCCGTCCGATGGTGATCCAATACAGAACGGCGAACGTGGGTACGCAGAAAGCCAGGAACACCTTGAGGGTGTCGCGCTGCACATGGTGATCCGGGCGCAGCACAATCACTGGATTCATTTTGCCCCCCCAAGCATTTCAATCGAGACCGATCAGCGGTGTACCTTGAGTATGCCCCATATTCAAAAGGTGATACAGAGTCAGTTCTGGTGGCACCGAAAATAGGGTCATTATTCAACGGATGTGCAGATGACATCCGGGCGATCCGCCGGCGGGAACCGCACGTGCCGGCACCGATTCCGTGCCCTGCCGGGAATCGGTCCCGGCACGTAGAGTGATCCTGTGCACCTTCCGGCGATTCGCGAACCCAGCAGGCCCGCCACCCGGCGGCGGCTGCACCCGGCGCAGGTGGTGGCATCCGCTTTCGCGTTCACCATTCTCGTGGGCACCGCGCTGCTGATGCTGCCGAACGCCCGCGTCGGTCCCGACAGTGCCACGTTCATGGAGGCGATCTTCACCGCGACCTCGGCCGTCTGCGTGACCGGCCTCACCATTGTCGACACCGCCACCTACTGGACGCCGTTCGGGCAGATCGTGATCCTCGCCCTGATCCAGGTGGGCGGCTTCGGCATCATGACCTTCGCCTCGGTGATCGGCCTGGCCGTGGTGCGCAAGCTGTCGCTGCGCTCCCGCATCAACGCCGCCGCCGAAGCGAAGAGCGTGGGCCTCGAAGATGTGAAGGGCCTCGTCATCGGCGTCGTGAAGATCTCGCTGGTCATCGAGGGCGTCACTGCCGTTGTGCTCACGATCCGGTTCTTCTTCGGCTACGGGGAGCCGGTCGGCCGCGCGGTGTGGCTGGGCGTGTTCCACGCGGTGTCGAGTTTCAACAATGCCGGCTTCGCGCTGTTCAGCGACAACATGATCTCCTATGCCACGGACCCGTGGATCTGCCTGCCGATCTGCGCCGCGATCATCCTCGGCGGGCTCGGCTTCCCGGTGATCGTTCAATTGCGCAAGCACCTGCGCACCCCGCTCGTGTGGACGATGAACACCCGCCTCGTGGTCGCCGGCACCATCGTGCTGTTGGTGCTCGGCTCGGTCTACATCACGGCCGTGGAGTGGAACAATCCTGACACGCTCGGTCCGCTGGAGTGGCATGGCAAGCTGCTCGTGGGTTTCTTCCAGTCGGTGCAAACCCGCACGGCCGGCTTCAACAGTCTCGATATCGGCCAGATGGACTCGGCGAGCCTGCTCGGAATGGACGTGCTGATGCTCATCGGCGCCGGCCCGGCCGGCACCGCCGGCGGCATCAAGATCACCACCTTCGCGGTGCTGTTCTTCATCCTGTGGGCCGAGGTGCGCGGGGACGTGGCCGTGAACGTGTTCGGCAAACGCCTCTCCCGGGCGGTGCACCGCCAGGCCATCACGATTGTGCTGCTGGCGATGGCGGTCGTGATCGCCGCGACTGCCGCCCTGATGGTGATGACCGACATTTCACTGGATGCGCTGCTGTTCGAGGCCATTTCGGCCTTCGGTACCGTGGGGCTCTCCACCGGAATCACGGCGGGGTTGCCGCCCGCCGGACAGGGCATCCTGATTCTGCTGATGTTCATCGGCCGCCTCGGCCCCATCACCTTCGCCTCGGCACTCGCGCTGCGCGATCGCCGCTCCACCTACGAATTCCCCAAGGAAAGGCCGATCATTGGCTAAGTATTCACTTTTCGGCCACCGCGACCCGTCTCGGCTCGCCGAGGCGGAATCGGTGGTGGTGATCGGGCTCGGCCGCTTCGGCAGCGCCCTCGCCCTGGAGCTGATGCGCAGCGGCACCGAGGTGCTCGGAATCGACGGCGACGAAGAAATCGTGCAGGCGCACAACGGCCTGCTCACCCACGTCGTGCGCGCCGATTCCACCAAGGAGGCGACGTTGCGCGAGCTGTCGGTATCCGAATTCTCAAGTGCCGTCGTGGCGATCGGCGAGGACATCCAGGCGAACATCCTCACGGCATCGCTGCTGCTCAAACTGGGCGTCAGCACCATCTGGGCCAAAGCGGTCAGCGATCCGCACGGTGAGATCCTCACCCAGCTGGGGGTTCACCATGTGATCTACCCGGAGAAGGACATGGGCAAACGCGTGGCCCACCTCGTGCGCGGCGCCATGCAGGACTACATCGAAATCGGTGAGAACTTCGCCCTGGTGAAGACCACGCCCCCCGCGATACTGATCGGGGTGCCCCTGGGCGAGGCGAAGGTGCGCGCCAAGCACGGCGTCACGGTGACCGCCTTCCACCGCGACGGTGTGGGCTGGAGCTACACAAGCCTGGACACTGTGATCGCCGACGGTGACGTGATCCTGATCGCCGGCCAGTCCGAACGCGTGGAGGCGTTCAGCCTGCTGCGATGAGTGATTTCCGCGCTTTCCTGGCCGGCGCTCCGCTTGGCACCCGAGTGGTCGTGCGCACCCGTATCGACAGCGGCTACACGGATGCCCTGGGCTACCTGCGCGCGGCCTCGCCGGCATCCGTGGTGGTCGAGACCACCCGCGGACTCGTCACCCTGTCCCTTGCCGACGTTGTGGCGGCCAAAGAGGTTCCGCCGCCGCCGGCCTCGCGGGCGCCTCGCCGCTGACAGGGCGCACGCGCTCAGAAGGCCCCCGGCTGGGGGTGCTCAAGCCGCCGCGGATGTCGGCGGTCCCGGATACCATCGGGGCAACGTCAGCCGGTGCACGGACGCACCCGCAGAAGAGGGGTTGCTATGAGCACCAACACGGGCGCGAAGACGGCGAGCGAATCAGCCGGCCGCAGCGGGGCCTCCCCGGCCGGGGCGCAGAGGGCGCGGGCGATCGCCGAGGCAGCGCGCGAGACCGAGTGGACGCGGCCGAGCTTCGCCAAGAGCCTCTACCTCGGGTCCTTCACCATGGGGCTGATCCACCCGGTTGCCCAGCCCCCCGCGGATGTCGTGGTGCGCGGTGACGCCTTCCTGGCTGACCTTGAGGCCTACTGCGCCACCCTCGACGGCGGCCGCATCGAGCGGGAGGACCGCATCCCGAACGAGTACATCGCCGGCCTGACCGAACTGGGTGTGTTCGGCATCAAGATCCCCGAGGAATACGGCGGCCTCGGGCTGCCCCTGGCCTACTACGGGCGGGCGCTGATGATGCTCGGTTCCGTGCATCCGAGCATCGACGCCCTGGTCTCCGCGCATCAGTCCATCGGGGTGCCCGAGCCCGTGCACATGTTCGGCACCCCCGAGCAGAAGCAGGAATACCTGCCGCGCTGCGCGGCCGGTGCCATCTCCGCGTTCCTGCTCACCGAACCCGACGTGGGCTCCGACCCGGCGCGCATGCACTGCACGGCCACCCTCAGCGCGGACGGTCGCGAATACGTGCTCAATGGAGTGAAGCTCTGGACCACCAACGGCGTCATCGCTGAACTGCTCGTGGTGATGGCCGCCGTTCCGCCGCGGGAGGGTGCCCGCGGCGGCATCAGCGCCTTCGTGGTCGAAGCGGATGCCCCGGGCATCACGGTGGAGAACCGCAACACGTTCATGGGGCTCAAGGGCATCGAGAACGGGGTGACCCGATTCCACGAGGTGCGCATTCCGGTGCATAATCGGCTCGGCCGCGAGGGGCAGGGCCTCAAGATCGCGCTGACCACGCTCAACACCGGGCGGCTCTCCATCCCGGCGATCTGCGCCGGCGGCGGCAAGCTCGCCCTCAAAATCGCCCGGGAGTGGTCGGCCGAGCGGGTGCAGTGGGGCCAGCCGGTGGGCAGGCACGAGGCGGTCGCGACCAAGCTCGCCTTCATCGCCGCCACGACGTTCGCCCTTGAGGCGGTGTTCGAGGTGTCGGCGGCCCTCGCCGACGCCGGGCTCACGGACATCCGCATCGAAGCGGCCCTCGCCAAACTGTGGTCCAGTGAAATGGGCTGCCTGATCGCCGACGAGCTCGTGCAGATCCGCGGCGGGCGCGGCTTCGAGACGGCGGATTCGCTGGCGGCCCGTGGCGAGCGTGCGGTTCCGGCGGAGCAGATGTTCCGGGACCTGCGCATCAACCGTATCTTCGAGGGCTCCAGCGAGATCATGCATCTGCTGATCGCCCGGGAGGCGGTCGACGCGCACCTCGCGGCGGCCGGGGACCTCGCATCGGCCGATGCGAGTTTGGGGGCCAAGGCGCGCGCCGCGGGCAAGGCGAGCGGTTTCTACGCCCGCTGGCTGCCGCAACTGGTGCTCGGTAAAGGCTCGCTTCCGGGGTCATACAGCGAGTTCGGAGAACTGGCGCGGCACCTGCGCTATGTGGCGCGGCAATCGCGCACCCTGGCCCGGCGCACCTTCTATGCCATGGGGCGCTGGCAGGCCGGATTGGAAAAGAAGCAGGCGTTGCTCGGACGCATCGTCGACATCGGTGCCGAACTCTTCGCCATGTCGGCGGCATGCACGCACGCCGACGCAATACTGACCGCCGATCCGGTGCAGGGCCTCGCCGCCCACCGCCTGGCCGACGCGTTCTGCGAGCAGTCCCGGGTGCGGGTGGACGAGCTGTTCCGGCGCCTCACGCACAACTCCGACCGATCGGACCGGGCGCTCGCCGCCCTGGTTCTGGCCGGGGAATTCCTGGCGCTCGAGCGGGGAGTGCTGGACAGCTCGGAGGGCACCGGACCGTGGATCGCCCTGACGCCGCCCGGTGCATCCGTTCGGCAGAACGTACGCCGGCGCTACCGCTGACGGCGGAGGCGCGTGAAAATGATTCGGTCTGTCGGGTGGCCGAGTGCGCAAGAACGCAGGAATCGGAATACTGCGCGCCTCTCAGGTCTTGCATTCAGAGCCGTCCCTGCACTCGGAAAGGGCAGTTGAGCTGCACTGCGTCAGCCCGCGAGAAGAACAATGTCTCAGAAAGCGTCCATCACGTGACTTCAGCAATCCCTGTCCGCACGACCCGCACCCGGCTGCACCGATGGGCCACATCTTTCGGCGTGCAAATCATCGCCGCGTTGATCATCGGCTTGGGCTTGGGCCTGGTCGCCAAATACACCGGCAGCACCGAAGCGAGCCCCAACGGCCTGGGTGCCACGCTGAAGATCATCGGTTCGAGCTACGTGTCCCTGCTGCAGGCGGCCGTCGTACCCCTTATTTTCACTGCCGTCGTCAGCTCCATCGCCAATCTGCGCCAGGTGTCCAACGCCGCGAAACTGGCGTGGAACACCCTGCTCTGGTTCGCCATCACGGCGCTGATCGCCGTGTCCATCGGCATCGGCCTGGGCGTTCTGTTGCGGCCGGGTGCCGGAACCGGCCTGGTAGCGGATGCTGCCTACTCCGGTCGCACCGGTGACTGGTGGGCCTTCCTCGTCGGGCTGTTCCCGAAGAACTTCGTTGGCTTGGGCGCCACCACCACCATTGTCGACGGAGCCGCGACCACCAACGTCAGCTTCAACGTGCTGCAGATCCTGGTGATCGCCATCGCGGTCGGAATCGCGGCACTCAAGGTTGGCAAGCCGGCTGAACCGTTCCTCAACCTGAACGCCTCCGCCCTGGCCGTGATTCAGAAGGTGCTGTGGTGGATCATCCGGGTCGCACCGCTGGGCACGATCGGCCTGATCGGCAACGCGGTGGCTGTCTATGGCTGGGACACCATGGGGTCGCTCGGCAAGTTCGCGATCACCGTCTATATCGGCCTTGTCCTGGTTCTCTTCGTGGTCTACCCGGTGCTGATCAAATCCCACGGCCTGTCCGTGAAGCAGTACTTCTCGGGTGTCTGGCCGGCCGTTCAGCTCGGCTTTGTGTCGCGCTCGTCCATCGGCACGCTCCCGCTCACGCAGCGCGTCACCGAGCGGAGCCTCGGGGTTCCCCGCGAATACGCGTCCTTCGCCGTGCCGCTGGGCGCCACCACCAAGATGGACGGCTGCGCGGCCGTCTACCCGGCCGTCGCCGCGGTCTTCGTCGCCCAATTCTTCGGCATCCAGCTGGACCTCACCCAGTACCTGCTGATCGTTCTCGTGTCGGTGCTGGGTTCTGCGGCCACGGCCGGCACCACGGGCGCCGTCGTCATGCTGACCCTGACCCTGTCCACGCTGGGTCTGCCGTTGGCTGGAGTCGGCCTGTTGCTGGCCATCGACCCGATCATCGACATGGGCCGCACGGCCGTCAATGTGGCGGGCCAGGCCCTCGTACCCACCATCGTGGCCAAGCGTCAGGGCATTCTGGACGAGATTCGCTACAACGCACCGCGGACCGCGCAGCCGTTCACTGACGATGCCGAGGAAGCGGCCCCGCGTGAGCTGGTCGACGACAAGCTCTCGGCGCCAGTGAGGGCGCCGGGCGGGGATGGAAGGGTGCGCGGTACTCTGGAACGGTGAAAACACAGCTCAAGCCCAGTGCCGATGTGCACGCCGTCGTGATTACCGTCTCCGATCGGTGCTCCCGTGGGGAACGACCCGATCTCTCCGGCCCCGCAGCGGTGGAGGCCCTCGCTGCTGCGGGTATTCCCTGCGGCGCGGCACGGGTGGTGCCCGACGGCGCCGAGAGCGTCGGCGGCGCCATTTCCGCGGCCCTCGCCGCCGGGGCCCGCCTCGTGATCACCAGCGGAGGCACCGGGGTGAGTGCCCGCGACCGCACGCCCGAAGGCACCCGCCCGCTGCTTCGGGTTGAGCTTCCCGGCATCGCGGAGCGCCTGCGGGCGCAGAACGCCGCGACCATCCCCACCGCCGTGCTGTCTCGGGGCTTGGCGGGCGTGGCCGACTCGGCCGGAAACACCGGTGCCCTCGTCGTGAACCTGCCGGGCTCCACCGGGGGCGTGCGTGACGGCATCGGCCTGGTGGGTGCGCTCGTGAGACACGTGCTGGACCAGCTCGACGGGGGAGACCACTGATGCCCGTGATTGGCACACCCGGCTTCGCCCGGGTGACGGATGCCCCCCTCGACGTGAACGAGCACGTGGCGGCCGTCTCGACGAACGCCGACGGCGCGGTGGTCACCTTCATCGGCCAGGTGCGGGACCACGATCCCGATGCCACCGGCCAGGTCACCGGCCTGGATTACAGCGCGCACCCCGATGCGGGGCGCATCATCGAGGAGATCGCCGACCGGGTACGGGCGCAGCATCCGCTGGTCACGCTGTGCGTCAGCCATCGCATCGGCCACCTCGACGTGGGCGATCTCGCCCTGGTGGCCGCGGTCGCCAGCGCGCACCGCGCAGTGGCGTTCGCGGCCTGCGAGGCCCTCGTGGAGACGGTCAAGGCCGAGGTGCCTATTTGGAAGAAGCAATTCGAGGTGGACGGTGCCCACACCTGGGTGGGCCTGACCTAGCCGGCCGATTCATCCCTTGACCAGGCCCCCGTCCACGATCAGGTTCTGCCCGGTGACCGCGCGCGACCATGGCGAGGCGAAGAACAGTGCGGCGTCGGCGAACTCAGCCGGCGTGGTCACCCGCCGCAGTGGCGTGCCCGCGGCGATCATGTCGAAGACGGCCTCGGGAGTCGCGGCCGAGGCATCCGTGGTGCGCAGCAGCCCTCCGCTGATCATGTTCACCGTGATGCCGTCGGGTCCGAGGTCGTGGCTGAGGGTGCGCGTGAGCGAGAGCAAGGCCGCCTTCGCCGCCGTGTAGTCATGGTAGGCAACGACGGGGTTCTGGAACAGGTTCGTGCCCACGTTGATGATCCGGCCGAAGCCGGCGGCGCGCATGCCGGGCAGGGCCGACTGCACGGTGTTCAGTGCGGCCCGCACCGTGCCCTCGAGCTGCCCGCTGAGGTGCTCCCAGCTCAGCTGCTCGGCGGTCGGCCGCGCATCGCCGTTGAAGGAGAAGTCCGCGAGGGCGTTGTTCACGAGGGTGGTGACCGGGGCACCGAAGTGCGCGGTTGCCGCGGCGAGGAGGTCGGCGACCTGATCGGGATCACGCACGTCGGCGCGGATGCCGATGGCTCGATCGCCGGCTGCCGCAGCGGCACGCGCGGCCGCGTCAGCACTGCTGAGGTAGTTGATCACCACCCGCGCCCCCTCGCCCAGGAACGCCCGCACGAGGTGGGCGCCGAGCCCGCGCGCGCCGCCGGTCACGAGCACGATCTGCTCGCGGATGGGCGGCGCGAGCGGTGCGGGGGATTCTGCCGATGAGCGGGCAGGTGCAGCGGATTCAACGGTGCTGGTCATGAGGCGCCTTTCAACCGGGGGAGAACGGGCGGCCCCAGCGATCGATGCCTGACCGAGCGCGGACATCCCTTCGCCAGTGCTGACTGGATCAGGTTCAACGGGTGTCATCTCAGCACTGCCGGCCTGGCCGACGGGGCACCCCGTGTCGCTGACCCCGACAATACTGCATCGCCCGGTGTGCACCAGCGCTGGAATCAGCCGCCGGCGAAGGGGGGCAAGACGTCGACGGAGTCCGTGGCGGACAGCGGCACCACGTCATCCGTCGCCCGGGCACCGTTCACCAAAAGCGAGCAGAGGCCGAGCACGCGCGCGAATTCGGCGCCGTAGCGCTGCACGAGCTCGGATCTGAGCTCGCCGACACTCCCCACGTCGATGGCGACGGCGTCGGTCGCCGCGGCCTCGGCGGCTCCGGCGAAGAATCGAATGGTGGCCATCAGTGCTTGTCTCCGGTCCAGCCGAGGGCAAGTTCGGTGGCGTCGTTGCAGGCTTTCTGCACATCAGCGCTGCTGCCGCCGTTGCGTGCGGCGGCGAGACCCACCAGGAATGTGCTCAGCGGGGCGGCGGGACGGGCCACGTTGTGGGCCACGTCACGGGCCACGTCGAGAAGTGCCGCCACCGGCACGTCGCCGGCGTCGAGTCCGAGTCGCTCGGCGAGGGCCACCAACCACTCGTCGAGGGCCTCGGGTGGGAGGGGTGCTGCGGTGCTCATTCGGTGCTCCTCGGGCTCTCGGCGGCACGGACCAACCGTGCGGTGCTCTCTAAAACATCCTGCCACGTGTCGACGTCCTGTGCGGCGCCGTCCTCGTCGCGGATGCCGCGCAGGGTGAGGCCGCGCAGCAGCTGGCGCATGCTGGCACCGTGGGCATCGGTCCCGAGGCGGTTCACCGCGTCGACCAGTGGTCGGGGACGATACGCGCCGGCGAGCCACTGGGCGTGGCCGTCCGTGTCCTCGAGGAAGATGCCGTGCACGTCAGGGGGAAGTTCGGGCAGGGACGCGATCAGCGCGTGCGCGGCATCCGCTGCCCACGGCAGGTCGCAGGCCAGCACGAGTACCCAGTCGGCCGGATCGGTGTCGAGGGCGCGCAAACCGGCGGCGATACCGGCGACCGGGCCGCCGAAGGGCGGATCCTCCAAGGCCCAAAGCACGTCCTGGCGGCCCGCGGCAGCCTGGGCGGCGTCGGGGCCCACCACCACGACCCGACGCACGAGGGAACGCGCGTCGAGCACGCGGGAGAGCAGGGTCCGTCCGGCCACCTCCACCGCGGGTTTGACGGCGCCGTCGAGTCTGCTCGCGCGTCCGCCGGCGAGCACGATCATATCCACGGTCGGCGTGGCGCTCATGTCCGCGGCCGATGTGGCGCGGCGCTGCCGCCGGGGCGGTCGCGCGCCGCCGGAACGGCGCGCGAGGGGATGCGCCCGGCGGGCGGGGCGTGAGGGATGCCGCGGCGCGGCGGGTGGACGGGCATGCGTTATTCGGTGGCGCGGTGCCAGTCGCCGGACTTGCCGCCGGTCTTGGCGGAGGCGCACGTTTT
>Ga0209023_10007593_pt1 | contig 11056 bp, 10 predicted proteins | sample LakOneMetagenome_FD_187468 | JGI IMG/M metagenome (GOLD analysis project Ga0209023, IMG submission 187468) | Freshwater and sediment microbial communities from Lake Erie, Canada (SPAdes) (version 2) | ecosystem: Environmental > Aquatic > Freshwater > Lentic | place: Lake Erie, Canada...
GCACCAGCGCGTTCATGCCGCGGTCGGCGAGCGCGGCGGCGACGTGGGTGTAGTTGAGGCTGGCGTAGCGGCGCTGCGCCTGCGCGGAATGCAGCAGCGCGCCGGACTGCAGGTAGAACTCCTCGACCTCGACGTGCGCGGGCAGGGCATCGCGTTTCTGCGCGGCGACATAGGCCAGGCGCGGGAAGTCCTTGCCGTAGATGCGCTCGACGAAGGGATCGAGGAAGCGCGCTTCGAGTTCGCTGCCCGCGGTCGGCGGATCCAGCGACAACGCGGTGTAGAGGTGCAGCGGCCGCGACGGATCGCGTTCCACGCGCGCGTACAACGCATTGAGCAGGCGATGCGGCTTCCCCAGCCCCAGCGGCGCGCCGATCTTGAGCGGGTCGTCGATGCGCGCGAGCAACGCGTCGACGGCGGCGTCGAGCGAGTCGAAGCGTTGCGGCTGGGGACGCGTGGCCATCGATGCAAGCCTAGCGCGAAACGCGTGAAGCGTCAGGCGAACAGCAGTTTCGCCGCGGCGATCAACAACACCACGCCCAGGGTGCGGCGCAGGCCGCGCACCGGAAGCCATTGCAGCCCGAGCTGCGTACCGAGCAACGCGCCCAAGGCGACCACGCCCAGCCACAGCGGCAACATCGTCGGCAGCGACTGGCCCGAATGCAGCAGCCCGGCGAGACCGGTCAGCGAATTGATCCACACGAACGCGACCGAGGTGCCGCTGGCTTCGCGCGTCGGCATCCAGTGCGCGAACAGCAGCAGCGGGGTGAGGAAGATCGCGCCGCCGGTGCCGGTGAGTCCGGAGAGCACGCCGATCGTCGCGCCGACCACCAGGCCCGCGAGCCACGGCACCTTGCGGCCCTGCGTTGCCGCGTCCTCGCTTTCTGCGCGCGCGGCGTGGCGGAACACGCCGATGGCCGCGACCAGCAGCACGATACCAAGCAGCAGCGACCAGCTTTCCTTCGGCAACCGGATTTGCGCCGAGAGGAATGCCGCGGGCGCGGACGCGAGCACGAACGGCAGCACGTTGCGCCAGCGCACATGGCCGCCGCGCCACCAGCGGAACAGGCCGATGCCGCCGACCAGCAGGTTGAGCGCAAGCGCGGTCGGGCGCACCTGTTCAGGCGCGAAGCCGAGCAATGTCATCGAAGCGATGTAGCCGCTGGCGCCGGCGTGGCCGACCGAGGAATACAGCACCGCGACGGCGAACAATAGCGCCGCGAGCAACAGGTCGGTTTGCATCAGTGCGCCGGGACCAGGCGTGCGAGTTGGGAGCCGGCCAGCAGCGCGACGACGAACGCAATCGCTTCGCCGCCCTGGGCGAGGTTCGCCAATCCCGGTCCCGGGCAATAACCGCCGATGCCCCAGCCGATGCCGAACAGCGCGCTGCCGGCGAGTAGTCGCGCATCGATGCGCGGTGGCGGCATCGCCGCGAGCGGATCGCCGCACAGGCTCGACTTGCGCCGGCGCACCCACGCGAAACCGGGCGCCGCGATGGCCAGTGCACCGATCATGACCAGCGCGAGCGAGGGATCCCAGCGTCCGCCGACATCGAGGAAGTTCAGCATCTTGTCCGCATCGGTCATGCCCGAGATCGCCAGTCCCAACCCGAACAGAGCGCCGGAATCGGCGGCATGCGCGGGAAACGCGCAACAGCTGGCGAGGGCGACCAACGCGAAGGCGCGCATCGTCAGATCCGGTCGACGGGAAGTTTCAGGTAGCGCACGCCGTTGTCCTCCGCGTCGGGCAGCGCACCGGCGCGGATGTTCACCTGCACCGCGGGCAGGATCAGCGCCGGCATCGCCAGGGTCGCGTCGCGCGCCGTGCGCATCGCCACGAATTCGGCTTCGGTGATGCCGTCGCGCACGTGGATGTTCGCGCGCTTCTGTTCGCCGATGCTCGTCTCGCAGGCGACTTCGCGGCCGCCGGGGCCGTAGTCGTGGCAGACGAACACGCGCGTTTCGTCGGGCAATTCGAACAGGCGCCGGATCGAACGGTACAGCGTGGCCGCGTCGCCGCCGGGGAAATCGCAGCGCGCGCTGCCGCCGTCGGGCATGAACAGCGAATCGCCGGTGAACAGCGCATCGCCGACCAGGTAGGCATTGCTGTCGCTGGTGTGGCCGGGCACCGCGATCACGCGCGCTGCGAGTCCGCCGATGCGGAAGTCTTCCCCGTCCGCGAACAAACGGTCGAACTGCGAGCCGTCGATCGGGAAGTGCTCGCCGAGGTTGAAGATCGGGCGGAAGGTCTTCTGCACTTCGCGGATGCCGCTGCCGATCGCGAGCGTGGCGTTCGGCCAATGTTCCGTTTTCAGCCAGTGCGCCGCGCTGAGATGATCGGCGTGCGCGTGGGTTTCCAGCAGCCAGCGGACATCGAGTCCGCGTTCGCGCACGAAATCGACGATGCGCTGCGCGGACGTCGTGGAAGTGCGTGCGGATTTCGCGTCGAAATCCAGCACCGGGTCGATCACCGCCGATTCGTTTCCGCCGGGCGCATGGACCACGTAGCTCCACGTGTTGCTGTCGGAGTGGAAGAACGGGGCGATGTGCGGCCGGTCGGCGTCGATGTTCATTTGCAGGATGCCGGGCCGTTCCCGCAATAGACGTCGTGCAGCGTCTGGATCACGCGTTGCGTGGGGCCGGGCGAGACCGTGTAGTAGATGGTCTGGGCTTCGCGGCGGGTGGTCACCAATCCGTCTTCGCGCAACACCGCAAGGTGCTGGGACAGCGCCGACTGGCTGAGATCGACGCGCGCGTTGAGTTCGCCGACCGAACGTTCGCCTTCCACCAGCAGACACAACAGCATCAGCCGTTTCTCGTTGGCGAGCGCCTTCAGCAGGCGGGAGGCGTCGGCGGCATGCGCGCGCATCGATTCGGGATCGACCGTGTTGCGCGTGGGGTTGCGGCGGAGTTGCGGCATGCCGCTAACGTACCACCAGCGGTAGGCCGGCCTCGGCCCACGCGACCACGCCGCCTCCGATCGAGCGCACGTCGGCGAAGCCCATGCGTTGCAGGTTGGCCGCGGCCAGCGCGGCGCGGCCGCCGGTGCGGCAGGCCACCACGATCGGGCGTTCCTTGCGGGAGAGCGCGGGGTCGCCGACGTTGGCCACCGCCGGATGCGCGTCGACCTGGAACTCCAGCACGCCACGCGGAATGTTGATCGAACCGGGGATGTGGCCGGTTTCGAATTCCGCCGGTTCGCGCACGTCGATCAGCACCGCGTCGCCCCGATCCGCGGCGAATGCGGTGGGCGCGACCTCGCGGATCCGGGCGCGGGCTTCGGCCACCAGCTCGGCGGCGGTCATCGGTCGGGTCATGGCGGCTCTCCTTAAACATCAGTTGACACTAATATTAGCAATATCTAATATTAAATCCATGATCGGACAGGGCGAACGCCGGAGGGTGCGGAAATGGTCAGGATCGTGGTGATGGGGGCGGGGCTGGGCGGCATGAGCGCGGCGTACGAGCTGCGCGAAACGCTGGGCAAGGGACACGAGATCGTGCTGGTGGGCAAGGGCGAGACGTTCGGTTTCACGCCCTCCAATCCGTGGCTGGCGGTGGGCTGGCGCAAGCAGGACGAGATTTCCTTGCGTGTCGCCGACCACGTCGGCAAGCACGGCATCCGCTACGACGGCAGCGGCGTGGAGCACATCGACGCCGATGGCAGCGCGGTGGTCACCGGCAGCGGCGAGCGCATCGGCTACGACTACCTGATGGTCTGCACCGGACCGAAGCTGGCGTTCGAAGAAGTCCCGGGCACCGGGCCGGAGGGCGGCTACACCCAGTCGATCTGCACCACCCCGCATGCGCAGCACGCGTGGGAGGCCTACCAGGCATTCCTCAAGGATCCCGGCCCGGTGGTGATCGGTGCGGCGGCCGGCGCCAGTTGCTTCGGCCCGGCCTACGAGTTCGCGATGATCGTCGATGCCGACCTGCGCAAGCGCAAGCTGCGCGACCGGGTGCCGATGACCTTCGTCACCAGCGAGCCCTACATCGGCCACATGGGCCTGGGCGGCGTGGGCGACTCCAAGGGCCTGATGGAGGCCGAGCTGCGCCAGCGCCACATCAAGTGGATCGCCAACAGCAAGGTCACCGAAGTGCGCGACGGCGAAATGAGCGTGGTCGAGCACGACGCCAAGGGCCAGCCGGGCGAGCAGCACCAGGTGCCGTTCAAGTTCGCCATGCTGCTGCCGGCGTTCAAGGGCGTGGACGCGGTGGCTGCGGTCGAAGGGCTGTGCAACCCGCGCGGCTTCGTGGTCGTGGACAGGCACCAGCGCAGCCCGAAGCACCCGAAGATCTTCGCCGCCGGCGTGTGCGTGGCGATCCCGCCGGTGGAGGCCACCCCGGTGCCGACCGGCGCGCCCAAGACCGGCTTCATGATCGAATCAATGGTCACCACCGTCGTGCGCAACATCCAGGCCGAGCTGAAGGGCGAAACGCCCGACTACGAGGGCACGTGGAACGCGGTCTGCCTCGCCGACATGGGCGACACCGGCGCGGCCTTCGTCGCGCTGCCGCAGATCCCGCCGCGCAACGTGACATGGACGAAGATCGGCAAATGGGTGCACCTGGCCAAGGTCGGCTTCGAGAAATATTTCCTCTACAAGATGCGCCACGGCACCAGCGAACCGATCTACGAGAAATACATCCTCGGCCTGCTCGGCATCGAGCGGCTGAAGGACGTCAAGCGTTCTTCCTGATCCAGCTTCCAGCCACTTTCCACCTTCCACTCTTCCAACGGAGATTCCCATGACCCTCGATCGAGCCGTCCAGGCCTTCGCCGGCGCGATGGTGCTGGTCAGCGTGGCGCTGACCCAGTTCGTGCATCCCAACTTCTTCTGGCTGACCGTGTTCATCGGCGCCAACCTGTTGCAGTCCGCGTTCACCGGGTTCTGCCCGGCGGCGATGGTGTTCCGGAAACTCGGCGTCCCGGCGGGGTGCGCATTCAAATGAAGCGGGTGCTGTTCGCTTGCGCGCTGGCGGTTTCGCTGGCGGCGTGCACTGGCGACGAAAAGGCGTCCGCGCCGCGATTGGCCGATGTCGCGACATTCGAAGTCGGCGCGGCGCAAGGCTTGCCAGCGCGCGGCTGGGACGGCGTGGTCGAAGCCGTGCGCACGACGGATCTCGCCGCGCAGACCAGCGGCCGGGTGACCGCGGTCGAGGTCGACGTCAACGATCGGGTGGAGCAGGGCGACGTGTTGCTGCGGATCACCGCGGTGGAGCAGGATGCTGGCGCCAACGCTGCGCGCGCGCAGTTGCGTGCGGCCGAGGCGTCCGCCGCGGAGGCCGAACAGACGTACCGCCGCTACGTCGCGCTGGCGAACGGGCAATTCGTTTCGAAACTCCAGCTCGACCAGGCGCGTGCAACGCGCGATGCCGCCGTCGCCGCGCGCGATGCCGCCCGCGCCAATCTCGCGCAGGCCGCGCAACAGGCCGGCTACACCGTGGTGCGCGCGCCGTTCGATGGCGTGGTCGCCGCGCGCGACGTGGAGCCGGGCGAAACGGTGACGCCCGGGCAACCGCTGATGCGCGTGTACGAACCGCGCGAACTGCGCATCGAGGTCGCGGTGCCGCAGACCCGTGCGGAGGCGATCCGCCGCGATCCGCGCGCCCGCGTGTTCTTGCCCGGCAATCGCGAAATCGTGTCGGCGGAAGTGATCGTGTTCCCGGCCGCGGATGCGGCCAGCCACAGCGTGAACGTGCGCGTGCGCCTGCCCGATCTCGATCCTGTTTTGGCGCCGGGCACCACCGCGAAGGTGGTATTCGATGCCACCGCTGCCGAGGCCTCCGCCGGCACGGTGCGCATTCCCGCATCGGCGGTGGCGCAGCGCGGCGAGCTGAGCGCGGTCTACGTGAAGCGCGGCGACCGCCTGCTGTTGCGCCAGTTGCGGCTGGGCGCGCGCGTCGGCGACAGCGTCGAAGTGATCAGCGGCCTGCAGCCGGGCGAGCTGGTCGCGCGCGATCCGGTCGCGGCCTTGCAGGCGCTGGAAGCGCAGCGCAAGGCGGCAGGCGCCGGCCATGAATGAAACGGGGAAACCCGCGCGGCTCGGTATTTCCGGACGGCTGGCAGCGAGGTTCCAGGCCAATCCGCTGACGCCGATCCTGGCGATCATCGGCCTGCTGCTGGGCCTGCTCGCGGTGGCGATCACGCCACGCGAGGAAGAACCGCAGATCGACGTGACGATGGCCAACGTCATCGTTCCGTTCGACGGCGCCAGCGCGCGCGACGTGGAACAGCTTGTGTCCACGCCGCTGGAGCAGAAGCTGTCGGAGATCGAAGGCGTCAAGCACGTCTATTCGATCAGCCGGCCCGGCATGGCCGTGTTGACCGTGGAATACGAGGTCGGCGTGCAACGCCAGCCCGCACTGGTGCGGCTGTACAACCAGGTGTTCTCCAACCGGGACTGGCTGCCGCATGGCGTCGGTGTGGGCGAGCCCGTCGTCAAACCCAAGGGCATCGACGACGTGCCGGTGATGGCGGTGACGTTGTGGAGCGACGACCCGCACGCCGACGCCAGCCGGCTTGCGGAAGTGGCGCATACGCTAGAGGCCGAACTCAAGCGCATCCCCGGCACCCGCGACGTGTACACCATCGGCGCGCCCGACCGCAGCGTGCTGGTCACGCTGGACGCGGCGAAGCTGGCCGCCTACGGCATGGCGGCCGGCGATCTTGCGCAGGCGCTGCAGGCGGCGAATGTCGTGCACCAGCCAGGCGAACGCGTGGATGCGGTGCACGGCGCGGTGCCGGTGACCGCGGGAGCCTACCTGGCCAGCGCCGAGGACGTGGCCGGGCTGGTCATCGGCAGCCGCGATGGCAAGCCGCTACTGCTCTCCGATGTCGCCACCATCGAGCCGCGCGGCGACCTCGCCAGCCGCTACGTCTGGCACGGCGCGCCGCCCGGGCGCGACGGCCCGCAGGCCGGCATCGCGCCTGCGGTCACGCTCGCCATCGCCAAGAAGCCAGGCAGCAATGCCAGCGACATCACGACCGCGATGCGCCAGCGGCTCGCGCAATTGCAGGGCGAACTGATCCCCGATGGCGTGCATGCCACGGTCACCCGCGACTACGGCCGGACCGCCGCCGACAAGGCACGGAAGCTGATCCAGAAGCTCGTGTTCGCCACCGGTTCGGTGGTGTTGCTGGTGCTGTTCGCACTCGGCTGGCGCGAGGCCATCGTGGTCGGCAGCGCGGTGGTACTCACGTTGGCGGCCACGCTGTTTGCCTCGCACGCGATGGGTTTCACCCTCAACCGCGTGTCGCTGTTCGCTCTGATCTTCTCCATCGGCATCCTCGTCGACGATGCCATCGTGGTGGTCGAGAACATCCATCGGCACATGGCGCGCGATGGCAAATCCCTGCGCGAGGCGATTCCGCCGGCGGTGGACGAGGTGGGTGGGCCGACCATCCTCGCCACCTTCACCGTGATCGCCGCGCTGATGCCGATGGCATTCGTGTCCGGGCTGATGGGCCCGTACATGCGGCCGATCCCGATCAACGCCTCGGTGGGCATGCTGCTGTCGCTGGCGATCGCGCTGATCGTCACACCGTGGCTGTCGCTGAAGCTGTTGGCCCGGCATGGCCACGCCACGACGGATGGCTCCTCCCATGAAGAAAAACAGGCCGGTTGGCTGCATCGCCTGTTCGAGCGGGTGATGTCGCCGTTCCTGCGCGGCGCCGGCGCCGGCAGGAAGCGCGGGTTGCTGTTCGCGTCGATGGCGGTGCTGGTGCTGCTGGCGGCCTCGCTGGCGGTGTTCAAGCTTGTCGTGCTGAAGATGCTGCCGCTGGACAACAAGTCGGAAGTGCAGGTGGTGGTGGACATGCCGGAAGGCAGCACGCTGGAGCGTACCAACGCGCTGCTGGCGGAGCTGGCGGCGAAGCTCGACGCGGTGCCGGAAGTGCTGGACTACCAGGGCTATGCCGGTACCGCCGCGCCGATCAACTTCAACGGCCTGGTGCGCCAGTATTTCCTGCGCAGCGGCAGCAATGTGGGCGATCTGCAGGTCAACCTGGTGGACAAGCACCAGCGCAAGCGCCAGAGCCACGAGATCGCCCTGGCGATGCGCCCGGTGCTGGCCAAGGTCGGCGAGAAGTACGGCGCCTCGGTGAAGGTGGTGGAAGTGCCGCCGGGCCCGCCGGTGCTGTCGCCGCTGGTGGCCGAGGTCTATGGCCCGGATTACGCCGGGCAGCGCAGGGTGGCGCTGGCGCTGGCGAAGGAACGCTTCGCGAAGACCGACGGCGTCGTCGACATCGACACCAGCGTGGAGGCCGATGCGCCGCGCGAACGCATCGTGGTGGATCGCGAACGCGCCGCCCGCCTCGGCGTGTCGCAGGCGGCGATCGCCGATGCCATCGCGATGGGCGTGGCCGGACTGGACGCGACCTATGTGCACGACGGCGCATCGAAATACCCGCGTCCGGTGCGCCTGCGGCTGCCGGCGCAGGACCAGTCCGCGCTGCCATCGCTTCTGGCGCTGAAGGTGCGCGGTGCGCAGGGCCAGCTGGTGGCGCTGTCGGAGCTGGTGCGGGTGGAAAAGGCGGCATGGGACGGCGCCATCCACCACAAGGACGGACTGCCGGTGGTCTATGTCACCGCCGACGAAGCCGGCGAATTCGACAGCCCGCTGTACGGCATGTTCGGCATCGTCAGCCAGTTGAACGATCAAAAGGTCGCCGGACAGACGCTGGCGCAGACCTTCATCGCCCAGCCCGCCGACACCAGCGGCTACGCGGTGAAGTGGGACGGCGAGTGGCAGATCACCTACGAGACCTTTCGCGACATGGGCATCGCCTATGCCGCCGGCATGGTGCTGATCTACCTGCTGGTGGTGGCGCAGTTTCGCAGCTACCTGGTGCCGCTGGTGATCATGGCGCCGATCCCGCTGACCGTGATCGGGGTGATGCCCGGCCATGCGCTGCTGGGCAAGCAGTTCACCGCCACCAGCATGATCGGGATGATCGCGCTGGCCGGGATCATCGTGCGCAACTCCATCCTGCTGGTGGGCTTCATCCAGCAGGAGACCGCGCGCGGCGTGCCGCTGGTCGATGCCGTCATCGACGCCTGCGCGGTGCGCGCCAAGCCCATCGTGCTCACCGGCGTGGCGGCGATGCTCGGCGCGTTCTTCATCCTCGACGATCCGATCTTCAACGGTCTGGCGATCTCGCTGATCTTCGGCATCTTCGTGAGTACCCTGCTCACGCTGGTCGTCATCCCGCTGCTGTATTACGCGCTGGAATCGCTGCGCGCGCGGAGCGGTGCGGATTCGCCGCAAAGTGCCTGAGCGTCAGCGCCCGCCCAATGTGTCGTTCAACAGTTGCGCCAGCCGCCACGCGGCCTGGCGGATGCGCTGTTCGGCCAAGGGGCGGAACGCATCGAGATAGCCGTCGTCGAGCTTGTGCCCGTCCGGATAGAGGTGGCGCGCCTCGATCAGCCGGCACGATTCCTTCGCCCAGGCCATCGGCGCGAACAACGGTGCCTCGTTCGACGGCGGCCACGGCAGCGCGTCGAGCCTCTGCGTGTATTGCGGCAGCGACAGGCCGCGTGCGCCGAGTATGTAGTAATCCCAGACCGAATGCAGGTTGGTGCCCATCACGCCATCGATGTACTTGTCGCGGGCGTAGGCCTCGGGCTCGAGCGCGGTGGTGAGGCTGATCTGGTAGCCGTTGCCGCCGGCATCGGGGCGGTCGCCGGCGTGCATCGGCTGGTGCGCGTCGCCGACCAGGTGCACGAGGAACTTCAGCGCGTCGCGCCGCGCCTCGCGCGTCTGGCTGCGGTCGGCGAGGATCGCGCGCTGCCTTTCGATCTGCGCGACCACGCAATTGCCGTCCGGGCAATCGCGGGCGAGGTCGAAACCGCAGCCGCCGCCCTGCGCATTGATGTAATGCCAGCGCGAGGTGCGCTTGAACTCGGCCGGGTCGCTGCTGCGCAGCGCGTCGGCCCAGGAGGCGACGCCGGACAGGGTCGGGTCAGCTTCGCCCGCCAGCAATTCGCGCACTTCGGTTTCCGCGGCCGGGTCCAGGTGGCGTTCGGCGATGGCGCCAACCATGCGATGGCCCAGCGCGCTCCAGGCCAGCGCCGCCGGGCTTGCGGCGAGCAATGCGGCGAAAACCAGCAGGAAAACGGGGATTCGACGCATCTCGGGGGTCGGTTTCGGCCGGTGGAACCGCTAAAATACCCGTCTTTCCAGTCATCCGCAGGAGCAGGCGTTCATGGCGATCAAGGTAGGCATCAACGGTTTCGGCCGCATCGGGCGCAACGTGCTGCGCTCGGCGGTGCAGAACTTCGCCGGCGACATCGAGGTCGTGGCGATCAACGACCTGCTGGAGCCGGACTACCTGGCCTACATGCTGATGTACGACTCCGTGCACGGCCGTTTCAAGGGCGAGGTCTCGGTCGAAGGCAACTCCTTGGTCGTCAATGGCAGGAAGATCCGCCTGACCCAGGAACGCGACCCGGCCAACCTGAAGTGGAACGAAGTCGGCGCCGATGTCGTCATCGAATCCACCGGCCTGTTCCTCGACAAGGCCAGCGCGCAGAAGCACCTCGACGCCGGCGCGAAGAAGGTGATCCTGTCGGCGCCGTCCAAGGACGACACGCCGATGTTCGTCTATGGGGTGAACGACAAGTCGTACAAGGGCGAGGCGATCGTCTCCAATGCCTCGTGCACCACCAACTGCCTCGCGCCGTTGGCCAAGGTGCTGCACGACAAGTGGGGCATCAAGCGCGGCCTGATGACCACCGTCCACGCCGCCACCGCGACGCAGAAGACCGTCGATGGCCCTTCGAACAAGGACTGGCGCGGCGGCCGCGGCATCCTCGAGAACATCATTCCCTCGTCCACCGGCGCGGCCAAGGCCGTGGGCGTGGTCATCCCCGAGCTGAACAAGAAGCTCACCGGCATGAGCTTCCGCGTGCCGACCTCCGACGTCTCCGTGGTCGACCTCACCGTCGAACTCGACAAGCCGGCGACCTACGAAGAGATCAAGGCCGAAATGAAGGCGCAGAGCGAAGGCGCGCTCAAGGGCATCCTCGGCTATACCGAGGACAAGGTCGTCGCCACCG
>Ga0209023_10007594_pt1 | contig 11056 bp, 9 predicted proteins | sample LakOneMetagenome_FD_187468 | JGI IMG/M metagenome (GOLD analysis project Ga0209023, IMG submission 187468) | Freshwater and sediment microbial communities from Lake Erie, Canada (SPAdes) (version 2) | ecosystem: Environmental > Aquatic > Freshwater > Lentic | place: Lake Erie, Canada | collected...
CGTCAAAAGGTCACTTTGATTTTGTTTTATATCTAGCTGTCGCAATCAGTGTTTCACTGATTGTGGCATCTGGATGTGTCTTCAACAATTATATTGACCGTGACATTGATATCAAAATGGAGAGAACCAAAAATCGGGCGCTGGTCACAGGTCTGATCTCTCCAAGCCATGCACTCATCTATGCCAGCGTTCTCGGCATAGTGGGTCTGGCACTCCTCTACTTAAAGACTAACCTACTCTCTACATTACTGGTCATTATTGGCTTTGTGGTGTATGTCGGTTTTTATAGTTTGTATTTAAAGCGTCATTCGGTTTACGGTACGTTGATCGGTAGTATCTCTGGTGCGATGCCTCCAGTCATCGGTTATTGCGCAGTGAGCGGTCAATTTGACGCAGCAGCATTGATTTTGTTGGTAAGCATGAGTATTTGGCAAATGCCCCATTCTTATGCGATTGCGATCTTCAGGTTCAATGATTATGCCGCTGCATCAATTCCTGTCCTTCCTGTGAAAGACGGCATCTTGACTGCTAAAAAGCATATTGTTGGTTGGATTGTTGCTTTTACCATCGCAACGCCGATGCTGACGGTGATGGGTTACACAGGGTATGTTTACTTTGTAGTTGCCGCAATCCTATGCGTTTACTGGTTGTACCTTGCGATTATCGGCTTTAAAGCTGAAGATGATGCCAAGTGGGCGAAGAAGTTATTTCTGGTCTCTGTCATCATCGTGACGATTTTGAGCATTGTGATGTCGATTGATTATCAGCTGTAACGTCGAATGGTTGTTTTATAAAAAAGCGAATGACTTAGGTTGTTCGCTTTTTTTGTTGCACAGACATTTAATATGTTTGCACCATTGCATTGCGGTTCTAAGTCACTATAAATTCATCTTATAATCCTTCGCAGACAATACCGTATCAAACAACCCAACTGACTCATCAATATGCCGCGATATTCCTGTGTACTCTAAGCTCGCATCTTCATAGCGTTTAAACTTATAAACTGCATCATTGATTAAGCCACTATTAAATACGCCAAGGCTAACCAACAACTCAAAATCCTTTTGCGTTAGCCCTGTCACTTTTTTAAATAAGGCAGGCTCAAGTTGGGTAATCACATCTTTTAAGCTACGTTCGCGATAATCAGTCAAATACATAAACACAGGAATGCGCGTGGCAAATTTAATCAGTTTTTCCTGAATTTGCTTACGCATGGATTTATATTCTTTTTCCTCATCGGTCAGTTGCTTCTTCTCTTCTTTAGTTAAATCACGTTCACTCGCTTCTTGTTTGGCTTTCTTAACTGAATCAGACTTATTGATAATCGTTTCAATGTCTTGATTCAATGTACGAAAACCTTCGATACTCATTAATGCTCGCATTGCCGCTTCATTTTTCATCAATTTTTCAAGCGTGCCATTATCAACATTTACCAACAAAGCACTTTCCCAGCGTCGAGCTAGCAGTGTCGCTGTTGTGCCACTCATCGCCATATCTAAAATGCCAGCTGCATCAATTTGTTTCATTGAGCTACCATCATAGGCAAGCACAGGTAAAAACTTCACAAACTCAGCAACCTTAGCCTCAGGATTAGACTCGTCCACATTCAGACGACAGCTATAATCTGCAATTTGTCTTAATGCTCTATCTGGTGCAAAATCGAACACATAGCACTCATTTTTAACAATCAATTCATTATTCGGATTTGATGCGTCATGCCCACGCAATACCCAAGGCGTTTGGACACGAAAAGCCGCCTGAAAATAAGTTTCTGGACTAGATGAATTACGCAACATCATAATGCCTGTCCACGGTGCAACCGATACACCTGTTGTCAATTTCCCACATGAGAGCGTAATCGTCTTGCTTTTCAGTGCATTACCCATCGCACTTTTAATCGGAGGTAATGCCGCCACACCAATACCAGCATCGCTACCTGCGGCGACTACAATCGTATAATCTTGATAGAACTTGTTTTGCTTTTGCTGTATTAGATTATTCATGGCATGACACGCTGCCACAGTAGGCAAAAACCAAAAAGTATGTGACAACACATTGAGCAAGCGCACATCCGAAAACGGCATCGGTGGCTTTTCTGCACCTAATTTTAGATTATCAATGGTCGTTTCAACTAAGCCACCACGAATCAAATCCAACCATTTTTGCACTTCGTTTTCATACTTAAATTTTGCATTTTCACCTTCGCCATCCGCATTAAAAAACAGATTCAAGTCAAATTCATTAAACTCACCCTTCATAGCGACTTCACGAATCGAATCGGGTAATTGGTAGGTTAGCATCACCATACGCGGTAACGCGGCATAAGGATTCGGCTGTTGTGGATTTTCAGTTATCCAATTTTCTTTGGCACGTTGCTCGTCGGAATATGTCCAGTTGTAAATCTGTTCTTCGATAAACTCACCCGATGAAATCGCACGAAATGGCGTACCCGATAAATACAAATAGGCATGAGTGGTAATTGGCATATTGCCTTCATCAAAATATTCAATGCCCTCACCTTCGGCAAACGCTACTTCTTTTTTGTCTTCTGCGTCAAACAACTCTTTAGCCGTGTCACGCCATGCGCCGTAATGATATTCATCAAAAATCACACAATCCCAATTGGTGGTGTGTACCCATTCATTTTTAGCTTTAATACCACCCGCTGAATTTTTACCCAAATAATCCTGAAACGAACCAAAGCATACTATCGGTCTATTATTGTCAGCCTGTTCAAATTGCAAGCCATCTCGGGCTATAAATTGCCACCCATGAAAATCCACATGATTGGCTAAATCTTCTTCCCACGCATTTTGCACAGCAGGTTTAAAGGTCAAAATCAGGATTTTTGTCCAGCCCATTTTCTTGGCGAGTTGATAGGCGGCAAAAGTTTTGCCAAAACGCATCTTGGCATTCCATAAAAAATGCGGTGTCCTATCAGGACTCTCTGCTGTAAAACTTTTAAAATAGGAAATTGCTTTATCTACAGCCGCTTTTTGTTCAGGACGTAAGCCAAAACTTAATGTGCGGTTATCTTCATTGGCTTTGCCTGTTTTAACTTCAAGCAACGCAGCTTTAATCTCGGCTAGACCACACTCAAACCACTCGCCATTGATTCTTTTTATATTTTTTCGTGTTAATACTCGATGCACATCATGGTCAGTAAAAAAACTACCATCCTCACGCATGGCAATTTCATCGAGTTCTATTTTGTAAGATTGGCTGGGTAAGTTCACAGGATATTGCGCCGCAACCCGTTCGGCGGCAGTCTTAGTCGTATAGCCCACTTTAAGACAATCGACAAAACGGCTATCCGTATAAGCATAAATACGTGGAGGATTTAGAGGTGGGAAAAAGTCTTTATTCATTTCTCAACTCCATTGGACGAATCATGGAATCAATAAATGCAATTTCATCAGGCTCTAAACCATATTTAGCGTAGAGTTTTTCGTCTGTCCATGACTCATTAAAATCTTGTACAGGAACAAATTGATAAACCCCTTTTGCGGCATTTTGAGTATTTTTAATTAATGAAACCAGAAAACGAAAAAATTTTGTTGAAACATATGTCATAAAATTAGTAGCTTCAGCAATACTACCATTATCAAAAGTTCGCAAAATTATGTATGTCTCTGTCGAAACCGAGTTCGGTTCTGAAATTAACGGTACACCTAAAATTTGGTGTGGGAATGCGTCACTTCCCGAACCAGCTTTAGAAATAATAACTTTCAGCTGATCAATATATTCATGACCTTTTAATACCTGCGCTCTTGAGATGAAACCTATATCACCAAATCGATATAACTTAATGCAAAATTCTACTGACTTTTCTTTCCTAAAATTCTTAAAATTTGAATCAATACCGTATGGTTTTCTTGAACTAACTTCATCAATTATCGAAGGCTCATTTAACTTTTTTACCTTATTTAAGATAGAAATTGCCTCATTAAAACGAATAAAAACTTTTGCACCACTCTCCAAAAGAGGACGCTCAGCAACTGAATAAATTTCATTTTTATTATACGAAGTAACTTTACAATCGCCTTTATTGTCTCGATCCCAAAGGAAATAACACACTCCTCCTTTTATTTGAACATTAGGAAAGCAATCGCTTGCATCTAGGTAGTCATGTATTTCTCTAATGCTTTTGTCCTTAAGCATTTCATCTCTAAACTCATCTAAACCTTTTCCTCCTGAATACCACCTTGCTGGAATAATCATTGAAATATAACGAGGATTGAGTTTCTTAGCTTGCTGCATAAACTTATGGTAGATTGGTACAGCACTTGTTCCAGCTCCTCCGCCATCACTCAACTGATACGGCGGATTACCTACAATTACATCGAACTTCATATCTATTCCAAAAATGACTTGTGGATTATCAGAGTGAATAAACTGATAGGCATAAGTTTCTAAATTATTACTGCGGTCATACACCTCTTGGCTTGCACCACAGTAAGTGCATTTGCCGTTTTGCCAAATATGCTGAATGCGGTCGAATAGAATATTGCCTTGCACATCGTCAAACTCGGTGCAAATCGACAGCGCACTATTCGCATTTTTGGCGCAATACACACTGCGACGCGCCAACAAGCTCGTCAGCTCCGTAATGGCTATACCATAAAGTTGATTCTTAAAAATATGATTGAGGCGAGCTTGCTGGTCGGGTATCTCGTCTGCCAAGCCTGTATTTAATCGCTTAGCAATTTCACGTAAAAACACACCTGATTTGGTAACAGGATCTAAAAATTTAGCCTCTTTGCTACTCCATAAATCAGTCGGCAACATATTGAGTATCTGATTAACCAATTCTGGCGGAGTAAAAACCTCATCATTCGATAAATTAGCTAAACAAGTCAGTACATCTGGGTTGTAATTAACCTGTACACTATTAGACATTCGCCACCTCCAAAAAATGGATAAGTGGGTAATCTTTGATAGGTTCAGGAATGTAGGCTTCTTCATCTAAATCAGAAAAAAGCGGCATCTCACGATGACCTGCTTTATCCAATAAATCACCATACACAAAATCACGGCGTTTAAGCAGACTGCCATTAACAGCAGACCATTCAGAAAAAACAATAGGAATAGGATACTCACCTACAGTTTTAAGCGTAAGTGCATCACCGTGTAGAATATTTCGACTCAGAATAAATTTCACAGCTTGGCGACATTTATCGGTCGCTTGTTTTTTGAATAGCGCGAGGTATTGTTGGTCAAAAACTTCAAATAAACGTGCTTGGCAAGCAAAAACATTATCTGCAAGAATATCAACACCATAAATTGAAGATATGGCGAGAACTGCGTACCGCTCATACTCAATCTGTGATTTCGAATAACGTTGTTCCACAACCGCTAACTTACGATTAAGAATTTCCACCAAAAAATTGCCTGTACCACAAGCAGGCTCTAAAAAACGAGATTCAATGCGGTCAGTTTCTTGCTTGACCAAATCCAGCATGGCGTTGACTTCGCGCGGATTGGTATACACCTCGCCATGATCAGCAACACGTTTTTTAGAAACAATCTGTCGCCTTCCCTGCGCCATAATTTCAGGCTTTTGTTCTAATAAACTTTTAGCCATTTCAATAACTACATAAACCGTAAACAGATAGTTTAGTTAAAAACTAAACCAATAGTAAAGCTGTTAAACTTTTAGTTCAGTGAATTATTTACTCTTGGAGCATGACTAATGAAAAAATACTTTTTGCCGAACGTTTAAAAGCAGCCATGCAAGCTCAAGGCTATCAACCTGAGCCTGCGATATTGGAAAGAGAATTTAATCTACGCCATTACGGTAGTTCCATGACACTTCAAGGTGTTCGCAAATGGTTGCTTGGAACCTCCATGCCTACTACTGAAAAAATAATGACATTGGCAAAGTGGCTAAAAATTCCACCAGAAGAATTAACATTTGGGCAGGAAATTAAAATAGAAGTTCAGCAAGCCAATCAACATTGGCAGCAAAATATTAGTTATAACGAACGAGATGTTTTTGAAGCATTTTTAGCACTGCCTGCACCACAAAAGAAGATTGTCAGGGAAGTGATCGTGGCGTTTGCGAAGGCTTATGCCGATAACGACAAAAGAATGTCGTTTTAATTTGCGTCGACCTGCCAAATCGTATAGCATTAGTATACGAAGATTGAGCAAATAATAATGATTAAGAGCTTTAAGCATAAAGGCTTAAAAAACTTCTTTGAAACAAGTTCACTCGCAGGTATTCAGGCTAAGCACGCGGCAAAACTTCAAATTCAGCTAACCGCATTAGATAAAGCCGAAGATATTGAGGATATAAATTTCCCAAGCTGGAGGCTGCACCCACTCAAGGGGAATTTAGCAGGTTATTGGTCAATCACTGTGAATGGCAACTGGCGTGTAACCTTTACTTTTGAAGATGGTAATGCGCACATTGTTGATTACCAAGATTATCATTGAGGTATACGATGAATATGCATAATCCAGCCCATGCTGGGCAACTGATTCAAGAGTGGCTAGACGGCTTAAAAAGTGAAGGTACTCCCATTACCTTGACTGAATTAGCAAAAAATATTCAAGTGACTCGCGCAACATTGTCGCGCATCATCCACGGACACGCGACATTGACGGCTGATATTGCTTTACGTTTAAACGCTGCTTTAGGAATTAGCGCACATCTGTTAATGAAGGTTCAAGCCAATTATGATATTTGGCAAGCCTCTCAAAAACCACGTCCAAATATTACCCCTATTTTGGCACACGCTTAATTTTGGTAGATTCTCACATCAACCACGCATCAGTTTTGCTTCAGCTTAACGTAGATGGACTGAAGCCCATCTACGTTAAACTAAATTAAAAATGCGCTTCTAAGCCCAAATACGGCCCTTGCATTTTGAATTCACTGCTCGTTCCTGACTTATCAATATTGACCGTCATGATGCGATAGCCAGCTTTTAGCCCCAGATCAATTGCCACATTTTCAATGAAATTATATTTGATCTCGGCATTAGCATCAGAGAAGTCTGCATCCGTTCCTTTACCCACAAAAACTTCTGCCTTCGCGCTCAAACCCGTAAATGGTAATTTTCCGCCAGCAGAAGCATACACTGCAGGAATGGTCGTGGCATCAGTGTTGCTTGCATTAACGCGTTTCGCACCTAGCCCAACATCTAAGCTCACAACGTTATCCAACACTTCGAAATACCCAATCGCATCCAAAGCCTTGGCATTTGAATTACTTTGGTCAAATTGCGTATAACGCACTTTGGCATTCGGTAAAAATGGTACAGGATGCTCAAACGCCAAGTAGTAAGACCCTACCACCTCATTATCTGCAGAGATATGGTTAGACTCGCCAGTATTGACGATGCCGTCTGCCCCAGCATAAAGACCCAACAAAGTATCCGCATGAGCAGAAACACCGACTGCACTCAAAAAAACAGCACTTAACACTGCAAAAGAAAACTGACGCATAAAAATCCCTTTCTAAAATGACTTCAAATCTAAAAATTTAAGGGCGAGACCATGACGGTGACACTTATAAATCACAATACTTATTGAACCTTAATCGTCAAACCTGCTTGTTGCGCCAATACCGTAAAGTTTGGAAAACTCGTCGCAACGGTTTCTGTACCAATGATCGTAATTTCACCACTCGCACGCAATCCAGCAATCGAAAAACTCATCGCAATACGATGATCGTGATGACTTTCAATCGTACCTGATCCAAAAACCGCACCTTGGTTGCCCTTCCCTTCAATAATCATGCCGTCTGGCGTTGGTGTGCAATCTACGCCGAGGATGTGCAAACCATCAGCCATCACTTGAATACGATCAGACTCTTTAACACGCAATTCCGCTGCGCCAGTCAGCACAGTCTGACCTTCCGCACAGGCAGCCGCAATAAACAGCGCAGGAAACTCATCAATCGCCAAAGGCACTTGATCTTCAGGAATATGAATCCCTTTCAGCTTGCTCGCTTGAATACGAATATCCGCAACAGGTTCACCGCCCGCCATCGCTTCATTTTCTAAGCTAATATTTGCGCCCATTTGTTTCAGGATTTCAATCACGCCTGTACGCGTTGGATTGATACCGACTTGGCGTAAAACCACATTTGCATTTGGCGTAATCGCTGCTGCAACCATAAAGAACGCCGCTGAGGAAATATCCGCTGGCACTTGGATATTGGTGGCCGTTAATTTACCACCGCCTTCGACGGTTACTTTATTGCCCTGAACATCAACCGCATAACCAAATGCTTTTAACATACGTTCAGTATGGTCGCGAGTTGGTTCTGGTTCGGTCACCGTGGTTTTACCTTTTGACCAGAGTGCAGCAAGTAAGATTCCTGACTTCACCTGAGCACTCGCCATTGGCAATAAATAGTCGATGCCTTCCAACGATTGACCACCACTGATGCTAATTGGTGGGGTACCTTTTTCGCCTGTTGTTTGGATTTTTGCACCCATTAAACGAAGCGGTTTCGCAATGCGTTCCATTGGACGTTTAGTCAATGATGGATCACCAGTCAGCACTGTATCAAACGCCTGTGCAGCCAAAATCCCTGACAACAAACGAGTCGTTGTACCAGAATTACCCATATACAACGCGCCATGCGGCGGCTTCAAACCATGTAAACCTACACCATGAATGGTCACTTCGCCATTTTTCGGATCAGTAATCACTACACCCATATCACGGAATGCTTGCAGTGTCGCTAGTGCATCTTCGCCTTCCAGAAAACCCGTGACATGCGTTGTGCCTTCGGCAAGCGCGCCCAACATAATCGAGCGGTGCGACACCGACTTATCACCAGGGATGGTCAACGTGCCAGTCATGCTGCCACCCGGTTGCACGATAAATTGTTGTGGTGTCGTACTGTTGTTCATAACTGCTTCCAAATAAGGCGTTTTTTCAATCATATGAGTAAAGTGGGTACGCGCGGCCTGCGCACGAGTCAACGTGCCAATCAGTGGCGTTGAATCATCATTTTCAATCAAAGTTTTCAGCTGTTGTAGCTGACTGGTAAAACCATCAATCGCGGCAAGAATCGCTTTTTTATTCGCCAGAAAAATATCATGCCACATCTGCGGATCACTGGCGGCAATCCGCGTAAAGTCGCGAAATCCGCCAGCAGCAAAACGGAAAATATCTAAATTATCTGAACGACTTGCCAACTGCTCAACTAGGTTAAAAGCCAATAAATGCGGTAAATGGCTGGTATGTGCCAAAATTTCATCATGATCTGCGACGGTCATTTGCAACACGTCCGCGCCTGCGGCTTTCCACATTTGCGTGACTTTGGCTAAGGCATCTGCACTTGTCGAATCGAGTGGTGTCACAATGACTTTATGATGACGGAAAAGGTCAACTTTGCCTGCCATTACACCACTTTTTTCGGCACCAGCAATCGGATGCGCAGGAACAAAACCACTCGGTAATGACTCGCCGAATACATTGATCGCGGCTTGTAATACGTTACCTTTGGTACTGCCCACATCTGTAATAATCGCATCAGTTTTGATATGGCCAGCAATCGCACGCAGCACGGCTTCGGTTGCACCGACAGGCATTGCCAATACAATTAAATCCGCATCAATCACCGCATCCACAGGATTAGAAAATCCCGCGTCAATCACACCTAACGTCAGTGCTTGATCAAGTGTGCTTTGCGAACGCGTACTGGCAACAATCTGACGTGCCAAACCCTTCGCTCGAAGCACACGTGCAAGACTAGAGCCGATCAGACCTAAGCCAATGAACGCGACTTTTTCAAATAGCACATTTTCTAGCGCAAAATCTGCTTCAGACATACGAACAAATCCTTGTTTTCAGAATCAAGCTCAACGTCATATTCAAAATCAAGTTCATGCTGAGGCTTGAAGAACTTGTGATAGAGCTTCCAAAAAGCGTTTATTTTCCGCAAATGTACCAATTGAAACGCGAATATATTCAGGCATGCCATAACCCGCAATCGGACGCACAATCACACCAAGTTTCAATAAATCCTGAAATACTTTAGCGCCTTGGCGCTTCACATCAGTATTCACACAAATGCTGATAAAGTTCGCACGCGAAGGAATCCACGATAAACCTAACGCCGTACAACCCGCCTCTAACTGCGCCATGCCATCGTAATTCAATGTACGCGTTTGATTCAAGAAATCATGATCACCGAGTGCAGCCGTCGCAGCGGCTAATGCAAATGAATTGACGTTAAACGGTTGGCGTACACGATTGATCAAATCCGTGATTTCAGGAGCGGCTAATGCAAAACCAACACGCAGCGATGCCAAACCGTAGGCTTTAGAAAAAGTACGGCTAATTAATAAGTTTGAGTATTGATCTAAAAACTTAATACTATTAAAGTTTTCTGGAAAATATTCAACATAGGCTTCGTCCAGTACGACCAACACACGTTGTGGCACTGCCTGCATAAACGTTTCAAAATCAGACTCATCGAACCATGTCCCTGTTGGATTATTTGGATTGGCGAGGAAAATAACGCGCGTATCTTCGCGTACTGCTTTTGCCATCGCCGCCAAATCGTGACCAAAATCTTTGGCTGGTACTTCAATACCAGTTGCGCCAACCGCTTGCGTTGCCAATGCATAAACCGCAAAAGCATGTTGGCTATAAATCACACTGTTTTCAGGTGAAACAAAGGTGCGCGCAACCAATTCCAAAATATCGTTAGAGCCATTACCCAACGTCACTTGCGCCATATCGACATTAAATGTTTCAGCAATTTTGGCTTTAAGTTTATAACCACTACCGTCTGGATAACGTCCAACATCAGCCAACTCATCACGCACGGCCTGCATTGCAAGTGGTGAGCTACCGAGTGGATTTTCATTACTTGCCAATTTAACAATGTCGTTTAAACCCAGCTCACGCTTAAGCTCATCAATCGGTTTTCCCGTTTGATATGGGGCAATATTAGCAATCCCTTGATTGGCTGGTTTAATTGCGGTTGGTGCATTATTTTCGGGTAACATTTTTATTCCAATTAATCTCTATCGAACTTAATTACTAAATCTCAATGCTTTTTCTCCTTCCCCTTCAAGGGGAAGGC
>Ga0209023_10007595_pt1 | contig 11055 bp, 6 predicted proteins | sample LakOneMetagenome_FD_187468 | JGI IMG/M metagenome (GOLD analysis project Ga0209023, IMG submission 187468) | Freshwater and sediment microbial communities from Lake Erie, Canada (SPAdes) (version 2) | ecosystem: Environmental > Aquatic > Freshwater > Lentic | place: Lake Erie, Canada | collected...
AATTTCGGGAACAATATCTCATTTTTCAAATTCAAATTCTACTGATACATTTTTGCCAGAAAGGCGAAAGTTTGTTAGTCAAGTAGCGTTAGGATTAGCGGCTATTCCATTTAGTTCATTAATTTACGGAATGACCTTTGGGAAATACAACTACAAAGTAATCACGCAACAAATATTTTTTCCAGATTTACCAGATGAGTTTGACGGATTTAAAATCACTCAAATTTCTGACGTACACAGCGGTAGTTTTGATAATCCTGAAAAAATAAATTATGCAATTGATTTGATTAATGAACAAGATTCGGACATGATTTTGTTTACTGGTGATATTGTTAATACACATGCCAAAGAAATGTTGCCTTGGATTGAATCTTTTAATAGAATTAAGGAACACAAATTTGGAAAACATTCTGTTTTAGGAAATCATGATTATGGTGAATATGTGGATTGGAAAACGGCACAAGAGAAAGATCAAAATTTTCATGACATCAAAGCATTATATGGAAAAATCGGTTTTGATTTGATGTTGAATGAAAACAAATACATCAAAAAAGGAAATGACAAAATCGCCTTAGTTGGTGTTGAAAATTGGGGTGTGAAATTTAAAAAAGCAGGAGATTTACACAAAGCTTCAGAAGGATTGACGAAAGAAGAGTTTAAAATACTAATGAGTCACGATCCAAGTCATTGGGATGCTGAAGTAAACGAACACCCAAAAGATTTCCATTTAATGCTTTCTGGTCATACTCATGGGTTGCAATTTGGTATTGAAATTCCTGGGTTTTTCAAATGGAGTCCAGCTGAATATGTTTATAAACAATGGGCTGGATTATATGAAAATGCAGGAAAATATATTTATGTAAATCGAGGTTTTGGTTTTCATGCTTATCCTGGTCGAGTAGGTATTATGCCTGAAATAACAGTAATTGAACTAAAAAAAGGCAAAAGTTTAGTATAATTCGTTAAATATGCTACATTTGTATTATAATATTTCTTTTTTTAGCTAAAGAAAACAAAATATTTTGGTTTTATGTCAAAATTTGGAGAACTTATCAATGCGCAAGTTCCTGTGTTAATTGACTTTTACACAGAGTGGAACGAATCATCAGTAATCATGCATCCTGTAATTAGAGATGTAGCAGCAGCGCTTGGTGATAGAGCAAAAGTAATTAAAATTGATGTGGATAAAAATCAAGAATTAGCCGAAGCACTTCGCATTAAAGGACTTCCAACACTAATGATTTACAAAGAAGGTCAAATGGTGTGGAGGCAATCAGGTGAATTAGATGCTAATACTATTATTGGTTTAGTTCAGGAACAAGTTTAGTTTATTTTATCACAAACAAATCCTTTTTCATTAAGATACTTTAGGGTTCTTGGTAATGTATATTCCAGGTTCTTAAAAGCTTTTTCGCTATCATGAAACACAATAATGCTTCCTGAGGTTACATTGTTCAATATATTTTCTAAACATTGTTGAGGTGTGATAGTTGCATCATAATCTTCACTCAATACATCCCACATTATTATTTTATAGCCTTGATTTATTAAAATTTTTGATTGAGAAGATTTTATTTTACCATATGGAGGACGAAATAGATGACAATGATTCTTATTCAACTTACCTTGTTCAACCTCGTGTAATTTGATATTTTCAATATAATCTTTAGTAGAAGTTTTCCATCCTTTTAAATGATTGAACGTATGATTTCCGATGGAATGTCCTTCGTTAATTACTTTTTGAAAAATCTCAGGATATTTTCTGATATTGTCACCAATACAAAAGAATGTAGCTCTTGCATTGTGATTTTTAAGTTGATTTAAAGTCCATTCTGTAATTTCCGGAGTTGGTCCATCGTCAAATGTCAAATACACTTTATTTTCATTGTTTGGAATGTCCCAAACATAATTTGAAAATATTTTTTTTACAATCCAACTTGTCTTAACCCAGCTTAACTTCATTTTTCAAAAATAAATAAAAAAAGTGCCAATAAATTTAATTCATTGACACTTTACTAATTTTATTCTTTATCTCGATCGAATCTTTGAAATCTATTATTGTACGAGTTGAAATCGCCTCTACTTTTGCTATAAAACTCAATGTCTCCATTTTCTTTCATAACTTTTAGTAAACTTCTGTATCGTTCAATAGCTGTTACGATATCAGTTGCCATAAACGATTGATCGGCAGACTTAAATGTGCTATAATACAATAATTCTTGTTTGTATTTAGTCATCAATTTTTCAAGTAATTCTCTAGCTTTTTGTTTTTCACCAATTTCATAGTATCCTTTAGCAAAAGGTTCTAGAGTTAGGTAGTAACCATAATAATCAATTGGCATTTTAGAAATTGCTAAATCTATTACTTTTTTAGCTTTGTCTTTTTTACCTTCTAAAATTAATTGCTTCATCAATCTAGATAAGTTAGTACGATAAGAAATTGCATTTCGTCTAGTTTCTGGATCGTGATAAATTTTGGTGCTTTCTCCGTTACCCCATTCCCATTTCATGGCAAGATTATACATTTTATCAGTATCCATTTGTCCCATATCTGGATAATCATCTTCGTTGACTTTTGTTTTAATTGGAACTAATTTATAAACCATTCCATCCAATTGAAGATAATCTTTCATCCATAAATAGTCATCGTCACCAAAACTTCCTGGACTGAAATAAATTGGACGTTTCCAATTATTATTGTTTAAAATATCAAGCATTATAATTCTATTTTTATATAATGCACCACCTTTTAAATCAAGATCAATAAATGGAACAATAGAATCATTTTGTTTAGGATTAACTACTTTGTTTGCAATCACAGCATTTTTATCAATAGTAAATCTAACTTTATTGGTTGGGAAAAAATGCAATTTGTGACCGCTTTCCATTTCAACTTGCGATAATGTATCTTCTCTTTTTGCAAAATTGATGAAATCTTTAAGATCCCAACGACTATCTACTTTTTTGTTAAATAATATGGCGTCTCTATTGTCTGCTACATATTGTTTGTGAGTGAATGAAATCGGTAATCCATCAGAATCATAAGTTTTTAATTTCATTTGATCAATGTACCAATCCGTCATTAATAAACTTGTATTTACTATTTTGACGTCGGTTCTAAAGCCTTCAATTTCTTGTGCATACCACAATGGGAATGTGTCGTTATCACCAATGGTAAATAGTATTGCATTTTTATCACATGATGCTAAATAGTTTTTAGCCATTGCAATTGCAGTATATCTTCCAGATCGGTCGTGATCATCCCAGTTTTGAGAAGCCATTAATATCGGGGCTAAAAATAAACTTGCAGTAATAACAATTGGTGCAGCAATTTTGGCAGATAATTTCTCTTTTACCATTTCATATATCGCGTAGACACCAAATCCTATCCAAAGTGCAAATACATAAAATGATCCTACAAGTGCATAATCTCTTTCACGTGGTTCAAAAGGTCTCTCATTTAGGTATATTTTTAATGCCAATCCTGTAAATAAGAATAGAGCTAAAAGAACATAAAAGCTTTTTAAATCACGTTGAGCATGATACATTAATCCGATTAGTCCTAAAAAGAAAGGAATGAAATAATATAAATTACGACCTTTATTATTAGCAACATCTGGTGATAAGTTATCTTGTGAACCTAAATGAATTTGGTCAATTACTTTAATTCCGCTCAACCAGTTACCATCTAGATTATCATATCTTCCTTGATTGTCGTTTTGTCTACCAACGAAATTCCACAATAAGTATCTTCCATACATATATCCAAATTGATATTCCACCATGAAGCTTAAATTGTCCCAAGCGGATGGCTTTTCTACATTAAGATAATCACCATAAGCTTTTAAAAATGACACATATCCATCTTTGTCTATTTTGCCAGAAGCATAGGCTTGTCTAAATTCAGCAACAACATCTGTAAGTTCTTTTTCTTCAGAATAATCGTCTTTTATAGTGAACTTTGGAACACCGGTAAAATTTATATATCCTTCTATATTGTCAGTGCTCCACATTCTTGGTAAAAATGCTTTGTGTGCGTCATCTGTATTTTGTTCAGCATTTTTGAAGTCGTTTACAATTACATATTTTCCTGTATTTGAATCTCTTTCATAATTGGGAGCTTTGTCTAAATAAGGATTATTTGGGTCTAATCCTGCAAATGCATCTGTATACTGTGGTCCATAAAATAATGGATTTACTCCATATTGTTCACGATTATAATAAGCTAATACTTCCGCTGCATCTGACGGTTTGTTTTCGTTTATTGGAGTGTCGGCGTTGGCTCTAATCGGTAACATCATCCAAGTTGAAAACCCGATTAAAACGAATAGTATACAAAGTAAAATAGTATTGTAAGTTGGGTGATTTTTAGTTTTTGTATATCTTAATCCAAGATAAAAGATTGCTATTATAATTAATAATGCAAAAATAGTTCCCGAATTAAAAGGCATTCCTAGTTTATTTACTACAAAAATTTCAGTTTTCCCAAAGAAAGCTAAAGTGTATGGTAATAATAATTTGAATATAAAAAGCAAAACAGCAACAATAATGATGTTAGCTAATATGAAATTCATTACAGTTACTTTTTTATAATTTTTAAAGAAATATAAAAAACCGATGGATGGAATTGTCAATAAGGCCATAAAGTGCACTCCAAAAGACAAACCAACTACTAAACTGATTAAAATTAACCATCTGTTTCCTTTAGGTTCGTGCATTTCTTGTTCCCATCTTAAACCTAACCAGAACAAAAGGGCAATAAATAACATTGCCATAGCGTAAACTTCTGCTTCTACAGCATTAAACCAAAAACTATCTGAAAATGTAAATACCAGAGCACCAACCAACGAACTTCCTAAAATAGCTATACTATTGTCTTTATTTAGTTCAGTGTAGGAAGAGACAATCTTTTTCAATAAAATTGTTGAAGACCAAAACATAAATAAAATAGTGAAGGCGCTAGAAAATACAGACATCATATTAACCATCAATGCAACAGTTTCTTTGCTAGTTGCAAACATTGCAAAAAAGGCACCTAACATTTGGAACAATGGTGCTCCTGGCGGATGTCCAACTTCAAGTTTTGCTGCGGTAGCAATATATTCTCCACAATCCCAAAAACTCATTGTTGGCTCAACAGTTAAAGTGTAAGTGATTAATGCAATTGAAAAAGCTAACCAACCTGTAATGTTGTTCCACTTTTTAAAATCAAATGTTGTCATAGTATTGTTGAGGTTAATTTAGATGCAAAGAAACTATTTTTTTGTGTAAAATTTAAAAAATCTTGTTTGTTTTAAGAAGTTTAATCATTTTGTGGAACCAAAAATAAATGTATTATTTATAAAAAATGTTTTTAAAATGTTTTTAACCTTGATTTAACTTTGGGTGTCGTTATTTTGTTTTTATCTAAAACTAAAAGAATTTAAAATTCAATAGTAAGTCTTAATTTTTTTAAAGTATTTATAATGTGCAAATTACTTTTATATATCTAGTTATTTATAAAAAAACCGTCAAAATGTTTGCTTAAAATAAAATTTGTATTAAATTTGCACCCGCATTCAAGCACAAACGTAGTTCATTGAACTCCAATGAGAATAAATGCTTGGTGAAATAATTGGTCTATGGTGTAATGGTAACACAACTGTTTTTGGTGCAGTCTTTCAAGGTTCGAGTCCTTGTAGACCAACAAATAGCTCATCTGAAAGGATGGGCTTTTTTGTTTTTTATAAATCAACAAACTTTCCATAATAAAAAAAGCATCTATCAATGATAGATGCTTTTTTTATTATGAATTTTAAAATGTGTTATATTTTAAAGGTAACTACAGGTTTAGTTGCGTGGTTCACTAAATCTTCGCTAATGCTTCCATTGAAAAAATGAGACAGTCCTTTTCTGCCGTGAGTACTCATTCCTATTAAATCAGCATTCACACTATTGGCAAAGTTTAAAATTCCCTTTTCAATGTTTGTCTCGTTATAGATGTGTGTGTCAACTTTTTTAACATCAAAACCTGATAAAAATTTTGTCATTGTATCTTTGGCGTCAGATGTAGATTTGAAATTGTTAGGAGTGTTTACTGTTACTAGATGTAAAGTTGCATCAAATTTGTTTGCGAATTCAACTGCTTTTTGAAAAGGTTTTTTAGCTTCTTCAGCAAAATCTGATGCGAAAACAAAATTATTAACATTAAAGTTGTCGTCTTCTTTCTTGATAATTAAAACTGGAACATCAGAGTGGCGTACTACTTTTTCTGCGTTCGAACCGATAAACATTTCTTTATATCCGCTAGCTCCATGTGAACCCATTACTATTAAATCGACATTATTTAACTGACTTATTTTTAAAATTCCATCAAATGCTAATTCAAATTGAACAACTTCAGAAACTTTAAGTCCATCAAGATAATCTTCGTCCATTAAATCTTCTAGTCTTTTAATTGCTGCGTTTTTAAAAAACATGATTTCAGGGATGTCAGTACCCGAATTAACTGCATCGCCACCTTGATGAGGTAGTTCTAGCATGTGTAATAAAATTATTTCACCATCGTTTTTTCTTGCAATTTGTGCGGCAACTTTTAAAGCGTATTCTGCGTTTTGTGAAAAGTCAGTAGGGATTAGAATTTTTTTCATGTGTAAAAAGTATAAAATATTGTTTTTCTTTAGGTCTTATTTAGACAATAAAGGTATGAAAAAAATATAAAAGGCAATGGTTTTTTAATATAAATATTTTTTCTATATTTGCACCATTATTAAAAAGAAATGATTAATGAGGGAAGCAGCGCTTCCCTCTTTTTATAAAAATATGACATTTAAAGAGCAAGTAGCAGAAAAACTAAATGATGCTTTATCGCTGAAAGAAAATATTTTTTTGATAGATTTATCAATTTCAGATACTTACAAAATTTTTGTAACTTTGGATGGTGATAATGGGGTAAATCTTCAAGATTGTATTGATATTAGTAGAGCTGTAGAAAATAATCTTGACAGAGAAGAGCACGATTATTCTTTAGAGGTCGCGTCAGTAGGTGTGGGAACTCCTCTGAAAATGGTGCGTCAATACAAAAAAAATATAGGTAGAGCCTTGATTGTTAAATTAGAATCTGGAAAAATCGAAGGTGATTTAATAGATGCTAATGACGAATTTATAGAATTGTCATGGACAGCAAGGGAACCCAAAAAAATAGGTAAAGGAAAAGAAACAGTTCAAAAAACACAACAAATTCCTTATAATGAAATAAAGGAAGCGGTTGTTACAGTAAAATTTTAATTTAAAGAATAATGGAAAATATTGCATTAATCGAATCATTCTCAGAGTTTAAAGACGATAAACTTATTGATCGAGTAACGCTTATGGCGATTTTAGAAGATGTGTTTAGAAATGCTTTGAAAAAGAAGTATGGTTCTGATGACAACTTTGATATAATCATAAATCCTGATAAAGGAGATATGGAAATTTGGAGAAGAAGAATTGTTGTTGCGGATGATGATTTAGATTTAGAAAACGAAGAAATTACTTTGACAGAAGCAAGAAGAATTGAGCCAGATTTTGAAATTGGAGAAGAAGTTTCGGAAGAAGTAAAGTTAATAGATTTAGGAAGAAGAGCTATTTTGGCATTACGTCAAAATTTGATTTCTAAAATCCATGAACACGATAATACAAATCTTTACAAGCAATTTAAAGACATTATTGGAGAAATATATACAGCAGAAGTTCATCACGTTCGTCCAAGAGTTGTAATTTTGGTAGATGATGAAGGAAATGAAATTGTATTACCAAAAGAAAAACAAATCCCATCTGATTTTTTCCGAAAAGGAGATAATGTTAAGGGGATAATCGAAAGCGTTGAGCTAAAAGGAAATAAACCTCAAATTATAATGTCTAGAACTTCAGAGAAGTTTTTAGAAAAATTATTTGAACAAGAAATTCCTGAAGTTTTCGACGGTTTGATTATGATTAAAAAAGTAGTAAGAATTCCTGGTGAAAAAGCAAAAGTTGCTGTGGATTCTTATGATGATAGAATTGATCCAGTTGGAGCTTGTGTTGGTATGAAAGGTTCTCGTATTCATGGAATTGTTCGTGAATTAGGAAATGAGAATATTGACGTTATCAATTACACAACTAATGCTTCTCTATTAATTACAAGAGCATTAAGTCCAGCAAAAGTATCTTCTGTTAAACTTAATGAAGAAACAATGCATGCCGAAGTATTCTTGAAGTTAGAAGAAGTATCTAAAGCAATTGGAAGAGGTGGACAAAACATCAAGTTAGCTGGACAATTAACAGGTTACGAATTGGATGTAATTCGTGAAGGAAGTACTGCAGAAGATGATGATGTTGAATTAACAGAGTTCTCAGATGAAATCGATGGTTGGATTATTGACGAATTTGCAAAAATTGGTTTAGATACTGCAAAAAGTATTTTAAAACAAGATGTTGCCGATTTAGCAAGAAGAACCGATTTAGAAGAAGAAACAATACAAGAAGTAATGCGAATATTGAAAGAAGAGTTTGAAGACTAATCCTTTCGCCCCCAAAATAAAAAAAAGAATTTATAAAAGATTTTATGTCTGAAGAAAGAAATATTAGAATAAACAAAGTTTTAAGGGAATTGAATATTTCCTTAGAAAGAGCTGTCGACTATCTTAAGGATAAAGGTATCGCTATTGATGCAAACCCAAATGCTAAGATATCCGACAAAGAATTTGATATTCTACAAAATCAATTTGCTGGTGACAAAGGCAACAAAGAAGCCTCAAAAGGAGTTAGCGAAGAGATAAAAAAAGAAAAAGAAGCACTTCGTCTTGAACGTGAAAAAGAAATTGAAGACAAGAAAAAAATAGAAGAAGAGCGTCAACGTCTTGAGGTTATTAAAGCTAAAGCTGTTGTTTCAGGTCCTAAACAAGTTGGTAAAATTGATTTAGAACCTAAAGCTCCAACTGCAGCGCCAGTTGTGAAAACAGCCCCAGCAAAATCTCCAGAAGTTGTATCTCCAGAAGTAAAAGTTAAGTCTCCAGAAGTTAAAACTGAGGAGGTAAAAGTTAAAGTTGCTGAAAAAACGGAATCAAAAGAAGTGATTTCAGAAATTAATAAAGTTGAGAAAAAAGAAGACAGTGTGGTGGAGCAGCAACCTATAGTTGATGAAAATCATACAACACAATATCAAAATCTTTCTGGTCCAACTTTGACAGGTCAAAAAATTGACTTATCACAATTTAATAAGCCTAAGAAAACTACTCCGCCTAAAATTAATAGTGCGAACAAAGTAGATCCGAATAAAAACAAACGTAAAAGAATTCCACCAAAACCAGGTGAAGCTCGTCCAGGAACTCCAGCACCAAATAACGCTGGTGGAGGACAAAGTAGACCAGGCGGAACAGGTGGAGGAAAATTTGTGGCTAATAAACCAGGCGGTGGTGGCTTCCAAAAAGGGAATAGACCTGCTATCGTTCAAAAAGTTGAGCCAACTGAAGAAGAGGTTAAAAACCAAATTAAAGAAACTCTTGAAAGACTTCAAGGAAAAGGTTCGAAATCTAAAACGGCTAAATATAGAAGAGATAAAAGAGATACTCACCGTCAGAGAACTGATGATGAGAATAGAGCAATTGAAGAAGGAAGCAAAACTATTAAAGTAACAGAATTTGTTACTGTAGGTGAAGTTGCTACAATGATGGATGTGCCAATTACTAAAGTGATAGGAACATGTATGTCTCTAGGAATCATGGTTACCATGAACCAACGTTTGGATGCTGAAACTTTAACTATTGTTGCTGATGAGTTTGGTTATGAAGTTGAATTCATTACATCTGATCTTGAAGAATCTATTGAAGTTGTTGAAGATAGAGAGGAAGATTTAGTATCTAGAGCTCCAATTGTAACTGTAATGGGTCACGTTGACCACGGTAAAACATCATTACTAGATTATATCCGTAAAGAAAATGTAATTGCAGGTGAATCTGGAGGTATTACACAACATATTGGTGCTTATGCAGTACAATTAGACAACGGACAAAAAATCACATTCCTTGATACACCTGGTCACGAAGCATTTACTGCCATGCGTGCTCGTGGTGCTCAAGTAACCGATATTGCAATTATCGTAATTGCTGCCGATGACGATATCATGCCGCAAACTAAAGAGGCAATTTCTCACGCGCAAGCTGCAGGAGTTCCAATGATATTTGCAATCAATAAAGTCGATAAACCTCATGCTAATCCTGAGAAAATTAAGGAGAAATTAGCTGCAATGAATTTATTAGTTGAAGATTGGGGTGGAAAATATCAATCGCATGATATATCTGCAAAGGCAGGAACTGGTGTGAAAGAACTTTTAGAAAAAGTTTTATTAGAAGCTGAAATTTTAGATTTGAAGGCTAATCCAAATAAACCAGCGGTTGGAACTGTTGTTGAAGCCCAATTAGATAAAGGTAGAGGTTATATTTCTACAATATTAGTACAATCTGGAACTCTTAGAGTTGGTGATTATGTATTAGCAGGTAAGAATCATGGTAAAGTGAAAGCAATGCATGATGAAAGAGGAAATATTATAAAAATTGCTGGTCCATCTACTCCAATTTCTATTTTAGGTTTAGACGGAGCGCCAACAGCAGGTGATAAATTCAATGTATTTGAGGATGAAAGAGAAGCAAAACAAATTGCAGCTAAGAGAACTCAGTTAATACGTGAACAATCTGTTAGAACGCAACGTCATATTACACTTGCTGAAATTGGACGTCGTATTGCACTTGGACAATTTAAAGAATTGAACATTATCTTAAAAGGAGATGTTGATGGTTCTGTTGAAGCATTATCTAGTTCATTCGCTAAACTATCTACTGAAGAGATTCAAATTAATATCATTCATAAAGGAGTTGGAGCTATTACAGAGTCTGACGTTATGTTGGCTTCTGCATCTGATGCAATTATTATTGGATTTAATGTACGTCCGGCTGGAAATGCTAGACAGTTAGCAGATAAAGAAGAAATTGATATCAGAAACTACTCAATTATATATGACGCAATTGATGATTTAAAAGATGCAATGGAAGGAATGTTATC
>Ga0209023_10007596_pt1 | contig 11055 bp, 11 predicted proteins | sample LakOneMetagenome_FD_187468 | JGI IMG/M metagenome (GOLD analysis project Ga0209023, IMG submission 187468) | Freshwater and sediment microbial communities from Lake Erie, Canada (SPAdes) (version 2) | ecosystem: Environmental > Aquatic > Freshwater > Lentic | place: Lake Erie, Canada...
GAGCCGCTGAACCAGTTCTGGATCGGGTATGGCGGCAGATCGGCGGCGTGCTTCGTCATGTCATCCATGAGCCGGTTTCGGATCGCGCGTACCAGCCGCCCGCTGAAACCACGCGTGAGCTGTGTGTCGCGCGCCTCCGGCTGAAACAGCATCTCACGATGAACGGACGGCGCTCCGGATTCGGCGCAACCAAGAAAGGCCGTGCCGATCTGGACTGCCTGCGCACCAAGCGCCAGTGCTGCCACCACGCCGCGCCCATCCGCGATGGCGCCGGCCGCGATAACCGGGATTTTAACGCGATCGGCCACCTGCGGAACCAGCGCCAGCGTTCCGGTCAACGAGTCCTCCGCGGAACGAAGAAACGATGGCCGATGACCGCCCGCCTCAAATCCGGTTGCGACAACCGCATCGAGGCCTGCCTCTTCCAGAGCCTCGGCCTCCTCGACTGTCGTGGCCGTGCCGATGGTGAAGATCCCCCGCTTGCGGCAGGCCTGCAGAACATCCTTCGAGGGAATTCCGAAGACAAAGCTTGCGACAGGCGGTTGCGCCTCAAGCAGAGCTTCAATCTGCGCCGCGTAATCCTGCGCGAAACGCGCTGGAGGTTTCGGCGCCTCGAGACCAAGTTCGCGGTAGTACGGCGCGAACCAGCCAGCGACCTTCTCGAACATCGCTGCGCTCAGCTCCGGCTCCGCTTCGGTCATCACCCACAGATTGATCGCAAAAGACCTGCTCGTTTTTGCGCGGATGTCGGCGACAACGTCCATGATTTGCGCCGGAGACAGCGCATTGGCACCGAACGAACCGAGTCCGCCTGCATTGGAAACCGCCGCAACGAGCTGCGTTGACGAAACACCGCCGCCAAACGGTCCCTGAATGACGGGATAAAGAAGACCCAGCGCTTTCGTAATCGGCGTATTTGTCCACATTGTTGAAGTATCTCCATCCCGTAAAAAAGTGCCCCGCCAACGCAGCGGCGTGAAAAATTCGCCGCTCGCGTGACCTTTGCGTCAGGAGTGGCTATCGTGATGGTCACGGAGAAATAAATGGCCCGAAAGTCCAGCAAAAAAAATTCACCCGGCATGCAGCTACAGCTCGGAAAGCAAGTCGGGATGCCTGCCTCGCCCGAAGCCGCGCAGCTCGACCGGGTGCCGAACCCGCATCCGAAGGACAACTATCTGGTGCGGTTCGTCGCGCCGGAGTTCACCTCGCTATGCCCGATCACGGGTCAGCCCGATTTCGCGCATCTGGTGATCGACTATGTGCCCAACAAATGGCTGGTCGAATCCAAGGCGCTCAAACTCTACCTGTCGAGCTTCCGCAATCACGGCGCATTCCATGAAGACTGCACGGTCGGGATCGGCAAGCGGCTGGTGAAAGAAATTCAACCGCGGTGGCTACGGATCGGCGGCTACTGGTATCCGCGTGGCGGCATTCCCATCGACGTGTTCTGGCAGACCGGAAAACTGCCGAACGGCGTATGGGTGCCGGATCAGGGCGTCGCACCCTATCGCGGGCGGGGATAAGTCTGAGAAATGTCGTCCCGGCCATCTCGATTTATAGGGCGCAGCGATCAAGACATCGGGATCACCGGGACAAGCCCGGTGATGACAAACTAAATTCTACACGTCCACCATCTCCGCCGGCTTCTGATGTAGCAGGCGTGCAGCGATAAGGCCGAGCGCAAGAATGGCTGTCGCACTCAAGATAAGCGTCGGCATCTTGCCGAAATGCGACAGGCCGAAGCCATAGACAATCGGCCCCACCGCCTGCCCCATGAAGAAGCAGAACGCGTGAAGCGACAGCGCCGAGGCGCGCGCCTCGGGCGCAAGATCGCTTGAAAACACCTGCAACGATCCGTGCAGCGAATAGAAGCCCCATCCCATCAGGAAAAAGCAGACCGCCTGCACTTCCCAGCGCGGCCCGATCGCAATCATGACGAGTTGCAGCGCCATCACCGCCGCACCGCCGACCATCAGGCCGTTCACGCCAAATCGCGGCAGCAGACGTGACACGCTCATGGTGTAAGCCAGTCCGCCCACCGCGAATGCCGCGATCACAACGCCCGGAATAGACGCGCGGGTTTCGCCGAGTTCGAACAGGAACGCCGCGACGAACGGAAACAATCCGAGCACGCAAAGCCCTTCGATAAACACCGCTGTGAAACAGACGCGCGCATTCGGATTGGCAAGGATCGTCCGGTATCCATCCTTCAATGCGGCAAAGCTGACCTTCTGACGCGGATTGGACACACCGGCCTTGCGGAAGCCGATGAGCGCAGCGACCGCGGCAGCGATCACCAGAAGGCCGAGCACCACAAGCACGCCGCGCCAGCCGAAGAAGTCACCGATCACGCCGGAGGCAGATGCCCCGAGCAGATTGCCGGTCATCGCACCCGCGAGAATGCGCCCCAGCGCGACCTGCCGCTGCGCCGTCGGCACGAGGTCGCTGGTCAGGCTCATGGCGATGGGAAACGTGCCGCCCGCAGCGATGCCGCAGAGGATGCGCGACAAAAACAGCATGTCGAACGATGACGTCATTGCGCCGATGATGTTCGCCGCGCCGAGCATCGCAAGACAGCCGATCATCAGGCGCGCCTTGCCGAACATGTCCGCTGCCGCGCCGAGAAACGGCTGCACAATGGCGAAGGTGAGCGCCACCGCTGCGGACAAACTCGCGGCGGTTGCGACCGTGACGCCGAGATCGTTCGACACCAGCGGCAGGACCGGCTCCATCGCGCGCGCCGACAGGCTCGCCGCGAAGGTCGTCAGCGCAATGACATTGAGGATCGGCAGCATCAGTCTGGGTGCCGCGTTGATCTCGCGGCCCTTATGTTTTCGTTGTTATGATCGGGCCGTCACGCTTTCGATTTCGCGACAGCGTCAAAATTCATCAAAGTCTTCACAAGCGCTTCAAAATCCTTCAGCGGCACCATGTTCGGGCCATCCGACGGTGCGTTGTCGGGATCGGGATGCGTCTCGATGAACACACCCGCAACGCCCACCGCGACCGCGGCCCGCGCCAGCACCGGCACGAACTCGCGCTCGCCCCCGGACGAACTTCCCTTGCCGCCCGGCTGCTGCACCGAATGCGTCGCGTCGAAGATCACGGGCGCACCGGTGGTGCGCGCCAGGATCGGCAGCGCCCGCATATCGGACACCAGCGTGTTGTAACCGAAGGATGCGCCGCGCTCGGTCACCAGCACATTCGAATTGCCGCCGCCGGTCACCTTGGCGACGACGTTGGTCATGTCCCAAGGCGCGAGGAACTGGCCCTTCTTCACATTGACGATCTTGCCGGTCGCCGCAGCGGCCAGCAGCAGGTCGGTCTGCCGGCAGAGGAACGCCGGAATCTGCAGGATGTCCACGGCCTCGGCGACGGGTGCGCACTGATCGATCTCGTGCACGTCGGTCAGCACGGGCAACCCGAGCGACGATTTGATCTCGGCGAAAATCGGCAGCGCCTTGTCGAGGCCGATGCCGCGTGCGCCGGACGCGCTGGTGCGGTTGGCCTTGTCGAACGAGGTTTTGTAGACGAGTCCTATGCCAAGGCGCGCGGCAATCTCTTTGAGCGCCTGAGCGGTCTCAAGCGCATGCGCCCGGCTCTCCAGCTGGCACGGCCCCGCAATCACCGCGAGCGGCAGCGTATTGCCGAATTTGACGGGGCCTGCGGACACCACGGCATTTGCAGAAACGGGCTTGTTCAAAGAGATGATCCTTTCCACCCGGCTTTTGCCGGGCGCAGGCGCGAAGATCAAGCCCACAGCTACAGATACGGCAGGAGCAGCGACAGGGCGCTGCGGGCCTCGTTATTAAAAATGCCAGTGCTCATTACGGCCTGCAACTCGGACAATCGCAGCCATATGAACCTGTCATCTTCCGCGGTGGCCACGATTTCCACGATCCTGTAATCGGCCACGGTGCGGTCAAATCGGGACCCCTCATCCGACTGGCGCACGCGCGCGCGAACGGTGCCCGGCGTTGCCGGTTCCGCCGGCCCGCGAAAGAACGTCGGCCCCAGTTCTACCCCGCGAACGAGACCCGGCTCCCAGCGCGGGCAGAACGCAAATTCCAGCAGCCCGTCCCGGTCCCGACACAGCAGTTCGACAACTGCCTCCTCAAGCACGCCGAGGATAGGCTGATCCCAGTGCGGTATCTCGCGCGTGGCGCAATGAACCTCAATATGGCGCAACGCAAGCCTGCCGTCGCTCATCGTGACGGCATCGTTCGGGGTGAACGTCCATCCGTCCAGGCTTTCGATGGGGCGATGGCGCACCGCAGGCATCGCCTCCTTCAGGCGATCAACCCGCATGAGGGCGTCTTGCAAGATGCCAGACCTCACTTCGGCGTGGACGCTATCGCGAAGCGCCCGGCCAAATTCATTGCCACTGTCGCGGCTGCCCGCCAGCCACATGCGCCAGTCCATGCAGCAGAGAACGGACCGCGCATCGGTATTGACCAGGAAATCGATCTCCAGCAGCGTCTTGAGAAGATCGAGCGGAATCCAGCGATGCGTTAGATCATCCTCAGCGTCGATCCCGGCGTTGTTATCGACGACCAGAATGTTCCGGTTGAGCTTGCCCAGAAAACGGCCGCCATGCTCGCTCTGGAGCGAGTCGCACTGGATGCCGCTCGTGTTACGCTCGAAATAACCGGCAAAGGGCGGCCGCCTGCCCCCGTGAATCCGGTCGTTGTTGCTGGCTGTTGCCTGGCACGTCGGCGCCAGTTGGACGATACCGACATTGCCGGGTTCTGCCTTGGCTTGCACCAGCAGATCGAGGCCGTCGCCGCCCAGTCGCGCGATGAAGCCGAGTGTTCCGATCTCGCGCTGTTCGATAAACGGCTGGCAGCGCGAGACGCCATCCTGCGACCATTCCAACCCGACAAGGTTGAAGTAGCGCCCCGAGACATGCCGGATGCAACCGTCGGACAGTGCCCACGCCGCCGATGCAGCGAGCGAGCTTGGCGCGACCTGCGTGCGGTCGGCGGATCGCACATCGTCGATCCAGCCTTGTACGGCGGCGACGGAGCCGAGAGACGCGTCTACCTGTGTCATGGCTAAATATTCTGCTGCGGCACCAAGGCCCAGCTCCCGCGGCGTACGAAAAATTCCTTGATAAAATCGGCGCCATGTTCGGCCACCGCATCGGCACGCTCCTGCGGATTTTCCAGCACCGAAGCAATCGCGCGCTCCGCGAACATCACGCCCACGTTGGAATGCCTGTCGAGCGCACGCTGGGCCAACGCGACCTTGCGCGCTCCGGCTGACTTCGCTCCCGAGACATCACCGAAGACGCTGTCGAACATGTCGAGCAGCGACGGTTCGAGATAACGCTCACAGACGATGGCGTGCTCGAGCTGCGAGCGCCTTGTGGCAATCGGATTGGGGGCGCTGAGATTGGTATCGTCGAGGATCCGCAGCCGGGTCACAGCCGCCGGCAGCCATCTCAATCGGCCATACGCCGCCAGCCGGACCCAGACGTCGAAATCTCCAACCTGAATCAGGCTCGCTCGGAAACCACCGAGCGTGGCGAGTTGCGCGCGCCGCACCATGGCCGACGGCAACGCAACACAGTTACCGACGTCGAAGAAGCGCCGGAGCCAGCCGGTCTGGGACAATTCTTCGGTGATAAAAAGCCGATCGGCCCATGTCCCTGTCGCCGGTTGTCCCGCTCCGTCGATGATCGTGACCGCAGTAAAGCAGGCCGACGCATTCGGCTCCCCGTCCATGACGGCAACCTGCAGGGCGAGCTTTTCAGGCAACCATTCATCGTCGGAATTCTGGAACGCGACATAGCGCCCGCGCGCATGAGTCAGCGCCAGATTGCGCGGATGCACCGCCCGATTGACGGGTAGTCGTATCAACTTCACGCGTGCGTCCTTGATCGACGCGACCACATCCGGCGTGGCATCGCTCGACCCATCGTCAACCACGATGAGTTCCAGATTCCCAAATGTCTGTTCGAGAACGGTCGACACCGCCTTCGCCACGAAAGACTCGTGGTTGTACGAAGCCATGATGACGGAAACCGCCGGAGCGGTGGAGGTGGTCAAGATGGCGGGCACCATCTTACGGAGAAAAGAAAGGGCCAATCTGTCCTCGAGATGAACCGGGCCTGCGGCGAAGGCGCCCTTTTGCAGCGATGGCCGCGGAATATCAACTGCCCGCCGCAATGGCGGTCAATTCTGCTCGAATATCAGGGTTGCGCCAAAGGCGGCCTGCGGCGAGATCACGATCCGCCCGGCGCGCCGGTGCGAGGTTACCCCACCAGCCTTCAGGACATCTTCCAGCGCATCAAGGTCCGCAACCGCGAGCCGCAATCCCTTCAGCAATGCACCCTCGCCGTTCGCCTTGACCACGTCACCGAACTGATCGCGAAACGCAGCAGAGTCCATGATCTCGACGTCGCCGCGCGGCGTCTTGGCGGTCACACCGAGCGAACTCGAATGAAGATCGCGCACGCCCGTAAAAGCCTCGAGGAAAATGTGATGATCGGCGGGATTCTCTGCGACCAGCACTGCACCAAGCACACCGCCCGCACCGTTCGGATGCCGCTGAAAATCCGGCTTCCAGAACGCTGCCGGATTCTGCTGCTTGCAGGTGAAGAATGTCGTGTCGGGTGACAGGGTGTCTTTCGCAAAGACCAGCGAGAAACCCACCGTTGTCGCGCTGCCATCGGGCAGCACGGCTTCGCGCGAAAACGGCAACACCGGTGAGATGCCGATACCGAGCCGCGCGAAATCAGCCATATCGGCCTCGCTGTCGGTGCTCTCCAGCACCAGCATCGCAAGACCATCGCCCCGCGCGATCGCCTCGCGTCCGGGAATGCCGAAGTGCTGCGAGAGACCGTCATCACCGAGCTTTTCAGGCTCGGCGACAGTCAGCACTTCAATGAAGAAGCCGGGAAACTGCACCACATGATTGTGCGTGCCCCACGGATGCTTGTTGCGCGCGCCGACATTGAAGCCGGCGCGCCGATAAAAGTCCGCAGCAGCATCGAGATCGCTGACGGCATGAACGATATGATCGAGACCACGAGCCATGGTCGATGCGCGAATGCGCCCTCACTTCACCGATGAGAATGCTGTCGGCGTCAGAAGCTGGCTGACGATATTCTCGACAATCTGGCCATCCTTTTCGCTATCGGCACGCGCCGTGAGCCACGCGGGATCGTTCATGAACGCGGTCCACTTCTGCTCGCGCTCGGCGAGCGAGTCCCATTTCAGGAAATAGGTCAGTTCCTGATTGGATTGGCCGATCACCGTGGTGAAGAACCCGGCCTGACGAATGCCATGTTTGTCCCAGATCTTCAGCGTGTGGTTTTCGAAGCGCTTCAGCAGGTTCGGAAGCCGCCCCGGAAGACAGCGATAGACACGCATTTCGAGGATCATGGTCAGTTGCCTTTCTTCTTGATTGAACCGGCGCGCGAACAGCACCGACAGAGATAGAATATGCAGGTTCTCCCGATCCGGCATATAGTCGCCTGCCCGGCTGCGGATCAAGCGCCGTTGGATCATGTACTCCATACGAGGTTCGCCATGCGAATGCTGCTTTGCCCGATGCTGATTGTGGCCCTGATGCCAAGCCTCGCGCATGCGCAAACGCCCGGCGTGGTGACCGGCGGCGCAGAAGGCGTGACCATCAATGGCAAGGCGGCCGCACGTCAGGGCGACACCACCAGCGACGGCAGCGTGATTGTCGAAGGATCGCCGAATGTCTTCATCAATGGCAAGCCCGCCGCCGTGGTGAGCGGCAAGACCGGCTGCGGCGGCATCGTGGTCGGCGGTGCGGGCGGCGTTTACATCAACGGCAAGCCGGCGGCGCGCACCGGCGATCAAACCTCGGGCTGTCCAAGATAAGGTCAGCTTCCGGCGTAACGCGCCGTCACCAAGTTCATCTCGAACGCTTCTTTCTCGGTGAGCCAGCGGATGTCCTTGCTCGCGGTCATCGCCTGCATGATCGAGGGCGAAACGCCCATCCGTGTCATGTAATCGAGAATGATGCCGGTGGTGCGTTGGGTGCGTGACACCAGATCGCCCGCGGATTCCTCGCCTTTCGCGCCGGTGCTGCTGAACTGATGCACGCCGAGCATGGAGCGTGGCATGGCCTCGCGGATCTTGCCGCCTGCAAAGACAAACACGCAGGCGCTGGCGCAGCTCGCGGGCTGCACGCGCCCGCTGGAGTCGGCCTTCCCCACCACGGTCGTCAGTCCGCGCGAGCGAACCACCGCGCCCATGATCAGACCTTGATCGAGGGAGCCGCCCGGCGAGGACAGAAAAACCACATCGCCGCTGTTGAGTTTGGCCGCATCGAGTTGGTCGCGAAACCAGCTCGCGGAGGCAGGTCCGATCCGCCCGTCGATAGCGAGCGCCTTGCGGCCGTCCGCCAGAGTGACAACGGAAGATGTCATGCTGGGAGAGCCGAAGAACTCTTTCCAGTACGACCATGCACCCGGCGTCGAGAGTTCCTGATAGGCCGGGATGAGAACACCCGCCAGCAACAGGCCCGCGAAAATAACAGACGCCAGCGTCGAACCATGCCAACGCCGCGCTCCATGTCCACGCTCTGCGTGTTGTGCCTGATCGTGCTGTTCCGTTTGCCGCGATGGCGGCGGTCCCCACGGCGTTGCCGCGTCCCCGCGATCTGAGCCGGTGCGCACCGGGCCGACCTGCGGCACGGAGCCTTTTGAAGACTGTCGGCGCTCGTCGTCAGTCATTGCATATCCTGAGAGACGCCGGCCAGTTCTGCGCCGGATCGCACCGGCGATGTGGAGATCAGAACAGGCGGCTCTGCACCATCGCGGCCTGAACGAACGACGCAAACAGCGGATGCGGCTCGAACGGGCGCGATTTCAGCTCGGGATGATACTGCACCCCGATGAACCACGGATGATCCTCGTATTCGACGATTTCCGGAAGCACCCCGTCGGGCGACAGGCCCGAGAAGCGCAGCCCGTGCTGTTCAAGCCGGTCCTTGTAGGCGGTGTTGACCTCGTAGCGGTGGCGATGGCGCTCGGAAATCTCCAGCGCGTCGCCATAGATCTTCGATACGCGGCTGCCCTTCTTCAGCGCCGCCGGATACGCGCCGAGGCGCATGGTGCCGCCAAGGTCACCCGCCTTGTTGCGCTTCTCAAGCTCGTTGCCGCGCAGCCATTCGGTCATCAGGCCGACCAGCGGTTCTTTCGTCGGACCGAATTCGGTGGAGTTGGCGTCTTCGATGCCGACCAGATTGCGCGCGGCTTCGATCACCGCCATCTGCATCCCGAAGCAGATGCCGAAATACGGCACCTCGCGTTCGCGCGCGAAACGCGCCGCCCTGATCTTGCCTTCCGCGCCGCGCTGGCCGAATCCGCCCGGCACCAGGATGCCGTTGACGTGTTCGAGGAACGGCGCGGGGTCCTCGTTCTCAAAAACCTCAGATTCGATCCAGTCGAGATTGACCTTCACCTTGTTGGCGATGCCGCCGTGGGACAGCGCCTCGATCAGTGATTTGTAGGCGTCCTTCATGCCGGTGTATTTGCCGACGATCGCGATCGTCACTTCGCCTTCAGGACGGCGGATGCGCTCGTTGATGGTGTGCCAGCTTTCCAGCTTCGGCGGCGCCTTGGCTTCGATGCCGAATGCGGCCAGCACTTCGTCGTCCAGCCCGGCGGCGTGATAGGCCTCTGGCACGGCGTAGATGTTGTCGACGTCGCGGGCCTCGATCACGGCGGATTCGCGCACATTGCAGAACAGCGCCAGCTTGCGGCGCTCTTCCTTCGGAATCTCGCGGTCGGTCCGGCACAGCAGGATATCCGGCTGGATGCCGATGGAGCGCAGCTCTTTCACCGAATGCTGGGTCGGCTTTGTCTTGAGTTCACCGGCACTTGGGATGTACGGCAAAAGCGTCAGATGAATGTAAATGACCTGGCCGCGCGGCAGGTCATTCTTGACCTGACGGATCGCTTCGAAGAACGGCAGGCCTTCGATGTCGCCCACCGTACCGCCGACCTCGCACAGCACGAAGTCGTAGCCCTCGTTGCCGGTGAGGATGAATTCCTTGATGGCGTTGGTGACATGCGGAATCACCTGCACCGTCGCGCCGAGATAATCGCCGCGGCGCTCCTTGTTCAGGATGTCCTGATAGATGCGACCGGTGGTGATGTTGTCCTGCTTGGTCGCGGGACGCCCGGTGAAGCGCTCGTAGTGGCCGAGATCGAGATCGGTCTCCGCGCCATCATCGGTCACGAACACTTCGCCGTGCTGATACGGCGACATCGTTCCGGGATCGAGATTGAGATAGGGATCGAGCTTGCGAAGGCGGACCTTGTAGCCTCGTGACTGCAGAACAGCGCCGAGCGCTGCTGAAGCCAGACCCTTGCCGAGCGAGGAGACCACGCCGCCGGTGATGAAAATATACCGCGTCATGGGATTCTACCTTTAGCTCCGCCGGTGTGATTCGCAAAACGAAACCCACGCGCGCAGCGGAAATCCTCTGCACTGTGGGTAGTCCTGATATGGAAGTTCAGTCAGTGACTTGGAAGGCAATTCTGAGATGTGCAGGCAAGCGGTTCACGCATGACTGCACATCATTTGTCTGGATTACTTCGACTGCGGGGCCTGCGGTGCGGCGGGAGCCGAAGGTACAGCCGGCGCGTCCGGCTTCTTGAGCGAGTCGAGCAGACCACCGACCGGCGGCTGCGGCGCACTGCCCGGCTGCGAGATCGGTGCAGGGCTGGTCGAGTTGATGATCGACGACGGCTTGCGCTCGTAATTCGCCAGCCACGACAGGAACAGGCTGGTGATGAAAAAGCCTGTCGCAAGGATCGCGGTGGTGCGGGTGAGCAGATTGGTCGTGCCGCGGCTGGACATGAAGCCGCCGCCACCACCGCCGCCGATCCCGAGGCCACCGCCTTCGGAACGCTGCAGCAGCACGACGCCGATCAGGCCGAGCACGAGCATGAGATGAATGACGATAATAACGGTCTGCATCGTTACCTTCCGTCACAAACGGTCGCTCCGGGCAGCCGGGCAATACGCGCTTGCGGGGGTTGAAGTTGCGCGGTCTGTACACGATTGC
>Ga0209023_10007597_pt1 | contig 11054 bp, 16 predicted proteins | sample LakOneMetagenome_FD_187468 | JGI IMG/M metagenome (GOLD analysis project Ga0209023, IMG submission 187468) | Freshwater and sediment microbial communities from Lake Erie, Canada (SPAdes) (version 2) | ecosystem: Environmental > Aquatic > Freshwater > Lentic | place: Lake Erie, Canada...
CCAGCCGGCGAAGCCCGTCCAGGTAGGGCTTCGCCATCCGCGCCTGGACCGCCGGCATCTGGCGGGCCAGAAGGTCGTGCCAGACCGCATCGTCGGCGGCCGAATAGGGCACCCGTCCCGTGGCATCGGGAACCATGGCGACATAGCTCGTGGTCTTGGTCATCGCGCGCTCCGGGACTGTTTCGGGAAAGATCGTACCACGATGCAAGGGAATTCCTTGCCGATCTGGTTGCAAGTTGGCACCAGATAGGCATGAATTTCCTGAACTTAACTGGAAAGAGGCATGACATGCCGGAATCAGACCTGACCGAGTCCGACCGCCGCCTGCTGCGCGCCCTGCAACGTAATGCCCGCACCTCGATCCAGGATCTGGCGGCGCTGTCGGGCCTGTCGTCATCGCCCGCCTGGCGGCGCATCAGGCGGCTGGAGGAAACCGGCGTGATCGCGGGCCACGTCGCCCTGCTGGACCGGCACCGCATCGGGCTTGGCGTCATGGCCTATGTCCAGATCTCGCTGACCGATCATACCGAGCCGACCGTCACGCGGTTCGACAGCTTCGTTCGGGCCAACATGCAGATCCTGGAATGCGCCCGCGTCACGGGGGGGTTCGACTACCTGATCAAGGTCGTCGCCCGCGACACCGAAGACCTCGAATCCTTCCTGATGCAGCACCTGTTGTCGCTCGGCGTCGTCCGCACGGCCTCCACCAGCTTCGTCCTGCGGCAGACGAAATCCACGACCGAACTGCCGCTCGACTGAACGCGGCCCCCGGGGCGCAACGGGGGAAATCGCTTGAGTTGCCTTGGGCCGACCCGGTATCCTTGGGTCCGACACGCGCACGGAAAGCCCTGAAAACGTCGATGCCAGAGGACCGGCCGCAGAAATACACCGCCCCCGCGCTGGAGAAGGGGCTCGACATCCTCGAGCGGCTGTCGCTCTCGGAAACCGGGCTCTCGCTCAGCGAGATCGCGCGCGACCTCGGCCGTTCGGTGTCAGAGATCTTTCGCATGCTCGTCGTCCTGGAACAGCGGGGCTACATTTCGCAAAGCCCCATGCCGACAAGTACATGCTGACGACGCTGCTGTTCGAGGTGGCGAACCGCACGCCCCTGATCCAGCGCCTGACGATGGCGGCCGCACCCCTGATGCGCGACCTGGCGCACCGGATCAACCAGTCGGTGCACCTTGGCATCATCGTCGACGATGCGGTGCTGATCGTCGGTCAGGCCGACCCGCCGGCCCGCCATGTGATGAGCGTGCGGCTGGGCACCCGGGTCGGGCTCTGGCAGGCCTCGTCCGGCCGGGTGATGATGGCCTTCCACCCGGAAGAAGACCTGACAGAGATGCTGAGCCGCGCGCCCCTTCCGGAAGGCGTCGACGAAGGGCGCCTCCGCCGCGACCTGGCAGAGATCCGGGCCCGCGGGCACGAGATCGTCGACAGTTTCGTGGTGAAGGGCGTCGTCAATATCTCGGCCCCGATCGTCGATCATACCGGGATCGCGGTCGCGGCGCTGACCGTGCCCCAAATCGAACGGTTCGGCGAAGCGATCGGCCTGCCCGACTGCTGCACGGCCACCATCCAGACCGCCGCACGGCTGACCCGCAGCCTGGGCGGCGGCGTGGTCGGCGCGCCCGGCTAGCCCTCCCGGCTAGTCCTGCACCAGCGGAATGGCCGGCGTCTCCATCGCGGTGAAGCAGGCCTCGACCAGCGCCATGGTCTGGAACGCATCCTGGACGCAGGAGAAGAGCCGGTCATCCTCACCCGCCGCATAGCGTTGCAGGTTGCGCATCGGGCCCATGTAGGCCTCGATGAACCAGCTGCCCTCATGCGGCACCTGCCGCCAGTCGCCGCCGTTCTCGTTTAACCACAACTCGTCGGCCTCGCCACGCGGATAGTCGAAGTCGCCGCCGAGCTTGACCATCATCGCGCCCTTCGTCCCCTCGATGCGGAACCAGGCGGACTGGAACTTCCGGCAACCCTGATGGTTGTGGTTGATGCTCATCACCCCGCGCCTCAGGTCGCCCCAGCCCAGCAGGGCGGTGGTGCGGGTCTGGGCGAAACCCGGCGCGCGCGGATCGCCCATCGACCGGGCAAAGGCCGCCTTGGGCATGCCGAAGATGGCGCGGATCGAATCGAGGTAGTGGATCGAATGCACCAGGATCTCGACCCGCTTCATCTGCAGAAGGAAGGGGAAGAGCGTTCAGGGCGTGAAGATGTTGACATGGAGCTCGATCTCGAGCGGGTCGCCGATCAGCCCGGCCTCGACCGCCTGCCGCGCCGCCATCATCATCGGCGAGAAGCGCAGCTGGAAATTCACCGCCGCCTTCAGCCCCTTCGCGCGGCAAATGGCGCGGATCTCGCGCGCAGCGGCCAGATCGCTGCCCATCGGCTTCTGGATCAGGACCGCCGCCCCGTCCGGCAGGTCACGCAGGATCGCCGTGATCACGACGGGCGGCACCGCCACGTCATAGACGACCGCGTTGCCATGCGCCGCCACCGCCTCGGCCACCGAGGCATAGGTCAGGGGAGTGCCGAAATCGTGCGCCAGCGTCGCCCGGCGGTCCGGGTCGATCTCGGCCACGCCGATCACCTTCAGCCCGGCCTTGGCATAGGCGGGCAGGTGCGCGTCCCGCACGATGCCGCCGGCACCGATCAGGACGATGGGGCGCGGGTTCGTGGGCGCCGGCCAGTTCAGGGTGAAGGTGTCGATCAGCAGAGGCCTCGCGCTTTTGGACAAGCAGGAAGTGTTCGCAATACATCACCGTCTTGCCGTGCTGGTTCGTTGTCTCACGGATCTCGACCTCCCGGCCATGGCCGGGCCGCTTGGGGTCGTCGGCCTTGCGCCCGATCGTCACCCGGGTGCGGATCGTGTCGCCGGCAAAGACCGGTGTCGAAAAGCGCAGCCGTTCGTAGCCGTAGGTCATGGCGCGCGGATTGATCTGGGTCGCCGTCAGACCGATGCCGATGGCGAAGGTCATGGTGCCGTGCGCGATGCGCTGGCCGAAGGGCTGGGTGCGGCAGAACTCGGCATCCATGTGGTGGGGGAAGAAATCCCCGAATGGCCGGCATGAATGACGATGTCGGCCTCGGTGATCGTGCGCCCGAAGGTCTGGCGGAAGGCGCCTGTCTCATAGTCCTCGGAGAACTGCTCGTGCTCCGTGGCGATCCTCCTGCGTGGATTTTGCGAATAAAAATGCTTTTTCCAAGTGAAAACGATCGCCGCAATCTCCGGTCCGTCGGGGTCAGGTTCGGGGTCGGGGCCCGGCGCCGGGGATAGATGGCAGAGATTGGCGTTCAGGCGAGGGGCTTGCCGCATCTGCCCGAGGATCAGGCCGCGATTCCGGTCTGGAACGCAGAGAACGGGTATTGCGAGGATTTCCAGGTCGGCGACCGCATCCGCTCGATCCGTCGCGCGATTTCCGAAGGCGAATCGATGCCGTTCAACAGCCTTGTCATGGACCACCACCCTTACGTCAGCGATGATCTCTTCGCGGTCGAGGAAGGCGTCTTCGGCCGCCGCCTTGTCGCGGGCGCCTTCGTCTTTTCGCTGGGCCTCGGGCTCGCTGCCACCAACTGCCTGAACTCGTTCAGCTACGGCGATGACCGGCTGAGGTTCATCAAGCCGGTCTTCATCGGCGACACGATCTACACCATCCGCGAGAACCATTCGAAAGAGGTCCACAGCGACAGGATGGGCAAGCTGCGCGTCAGCTATTCGGTCTACAAGGCGCCGGGCGAACTGGTGCTTTACGCCGAACACCTGCTGACCGCGCTTTACCGCGAACCCGCGAGCTTTGCCGAAGAGGCGGCGGCGAAGATGGCCGCCAAGGCGAAGGACAAATCCCGTGGCTGACATCACCCTGCGCGGCATGACCTGGGCGCACGCGCGCGGCTTCGACCCGATGGTCGCCACCTCGGCCGCCTATGCCAGGGCCCATCCGGGCGTCACCATCACGTGGGAACAGCGCTTGCTTCAGGCCTTCGCCGACCGGCCGATTTCGGAAATGGCGGAAACCTATGACCTGATGGTGATCGACCATCCCCATGTGGGAGAGGTCGCCCGGCAGGGCAACCTTCTGGCGCTGGACGGGCTTCGGGACGCAGAGATGGCGGCGCTCGCGGCAAATTCCATCGGCCAGTCGCACCCCTCCTACGAATTCGCCGGGCGGCAATGGTCGCTCGCCATCGACGCCGCGACCCCCGTGGCGGCCCTGCGCCCCGACCGGATGGCAAATGCCCCGAAGGTCTGGGCAGAGGTCCTGGACCTTGCGCGCCGGGGGCAGGTGGACTTTGCCCTGATCCCGATCAACGCGCTGATGACCTTCTTCGGCATCTCGCGCAACCTTGGCCAGGACATTGCCGAGGCGCCGGACCGCCTGATGGCACCCGACGCCGCCGCCCGCACTCTGGACCTGATGCGAGAGGTCGTGGCGCTGATGGACCGCCGTTGCCTGACGCTCGACCCGTTCGGCATCTATGAATGGATGGGCCGGCAGGCGGACGGTCCGGTCTATTCGCCCTTCGGCTACGGCTACACCAACTATTCCCGCGCGGGCTTCTGCCCCCATCCCCTCAGCTTCCACGACGCGCCGGGGATCGAACGCGCGGACCCCTCGGGCACCGTCCTTGGCGGCACCGGCATTGCAGTGTCGGCCTTTACGAAGCACCCGGAGGTCGCGGTCCACTATGCCTTCTGGATCGCGGGCGCGGACCGCCAGAAGGGGTTTTACACCGCAAGCGGCGGCCAGCCCGCCCATGCGGCGGCCTGGGACGACGAAGCCTGCAACGCCCTGACCGGCAACTCCCTTCGCCAGACCCGCCGGACGCTCGACACCTCCCGGGTCCGGCCGCGCTCCGACGGCTACATGGGCTTTCAGGACCGCGCCGGCCACATCGCCCACCGCGCCCTGACCGGCGAGGCGACGGTCGCGGCCACCATCGAAGCGCTTGACGCCGCCTACCGGGAGAGCCGCGCATGACCCTGCCCCTCGACGGTATCCTGGTCGTCGATTTCAGCCAGTTCCTGTCGGGGCCGGTGTGCGCGCTCCGCCTGGCCGACGTGGGCGCGCGCGTCATCAAGGTCGAGCGTCCGGGCACGGGCGATCTGTGCCGCACGCTTTACATCTCTGACACCGACATCGGCGGCGCGAACAGCCTCGGCGTGCGCCCCGACGACATCAGCCCCGTCGGCCATGGCCTCAGCCAGGACGGGCCGGGGGCCGAGGTGTCGCTGACCGTCGATCCGGCCGAACCCCTGGGCATGGAAAGCCTGATCTACACCCACCTTGCCGGGCAGGAGGTTCTGGCCAAGCTCTGTGGCCCGCGCATCGTCTCGCCGGGCGAGGTGCTGATCTTCCGCCTGACGCTCGACCGCGCGCACCCTTCGACGCAAAGACCGGCGTGTCGGTAAGGACGCTCTGATGGCCAGGATCACCCATGTCGGGGTCAGGATGGTCGATCTGGTGCCGCTGGTGAAGCGCACGGATGCGGTCCAGTCCTTCGTCAGCCGGGAAACGCCCCTCGTCACCATCACCGACAGCGGCGGCGCGACCGGCACCGGCTACAGCTACACGATCGGCACCGGCGGCCCGGCGGTCATCAGCCTGCTGACACAGACCCTGGTGCGGCGCCTTCTGGGCCGCGAGGCCGAAGAGATCGAGGCGATCTGGCGCGACCTTCTGTTCGTGACCCACGCGACGGCGGCGGGCGCCCTCACCTCCATCGCGCTCGCCGCCATCGACACCGCGCTCTGGGACCTCCGCTGCAAGAAGGCGGGCCTGCCCCTTTGGCGCATGGCCGGCGGCGCCAAGCCGTCGATCCCGCTTTATTCGACCGAAGGCGGCTGGCTGCATATCGAAACCCCGGCGCTGGTTCAGGATGCCTTGGCCGTGAAGGCGCAAGGTTTCGCCGGCAGCAAGGTCAAGGTCGGCAAGCCCGCGCTCGACGAGGACCGCCGCCGGCTGAGCGCGGTGCGCGAGGCGGTCGGCCCGGACTATCGGCTGATGGTCGATGCCAATCAGGCCTTCCACTACCACGAAGCGCTTCTGCGCGCCCGGATGCTGGCCGAGGTCGGCATCACCTGGTTCGAAGAACCGATGCCCGCCGACGACCTGACGGGCCATGCGCGCCTTGCCGAACAGTCCGCCGTGCCGATCGCGGTCGGCGAAAGCCTCTATTCCCCGGCCAGTTCGCCGATTACCTGCGCGCGGGCGCCTGTTCCATCGTGCAGGTCGACGCAGGCCGCGTGGGCGGCATCACCCCATGGCTCAAGGTCGCGCACATGGCCGAGGCGATGAACGTGGCCGTCTGCCAGCACATCCTGATGGAACTGCACGTCAGCCTCGTCTGCGCGGTGCCGAACAGCCGGATGCTGGAATATATCCCGCAGCTCGACCCGATCACGACCAGCAGGCTCGACATCCGCGACGGCCGCGCCCACCCGCCCGAAACGCCGGGCCTTGGCATCGGCTGGGATCACGCCGCCATCGCTCGCGCCACCGTCGCGGGCAGCCAGTCGGAACACCGCCAATGACCACCAGACCGAAACGGCCGGAACGCATGGGCATCCTTGACTGCGACGAGGCGCAATGGGCCTTCTCGCTCGACCTCAACATGACTGCCATGTACCGCATGTGCCGCGCCTTCCTGCCCGCGATGATCAACGGCGGCGGCTCGATCATCAACATGGCCTCGGTCGCCTCGTCGGTCATCGCAGCGCCCAACCGCTTCGTCTACGGCTCGACCAAGGCCGGCGTCATCGGCCTGACCAAGTCCATCGCCGCCGACTTCATCACCAAGGGCATCCGCGCCAACGCGATCTGCCCCCGGCACCGTGGAAAGCCCGAGCCTGGAACAGCGCCTGCGCGACACCGGCGATTATGAAGCCGCGAAGAAGGCCTTCATCGCCCGCCAGCCCATCGGCCGCATCGGAAAGGCGGATGAGATCGCGGCGCTGGTGACCTACCTTGCCTCGGACGAATCGAGCTACACCACCAGCGTCGCTCATGTGATCGACGGCGGCTGGGCCAATTTCTGAAAGGACGCGCCATGAAACTTCTCCGCCACGGACCCATCGGGGCCGAACGGCCCGGCCTTCTGCACAAGGACGGCACCATCCGCGACCTGACCGGCCTTGTCCCCGACATCGCCGGCGCGGTCCTGTCGGACACGGGCCTTGCCATGCTGCGCGGCATCGACCCCGCCACCCTGCCCGTCGTCGATCCCGGCACGCGCCTTGGTCCCTGCGTCGCGGGCACTGGCAAGTTCATCTGCATCGGCCTGAACTATTCCGACCACGCCGCCGAAACCGGCGCCAAGGTGCCGCCCGAGCCGATCATCTTCATGAAGGCCACGAGCGCCATCTGCGGCCCGAACGACCCGATCGTCATCCCGCGCGGGTCGGAAAAGACCGACTGGGAAGTCGAGCTTGCCGTCATCATCGGCAAGGCCGCAAAATATGTGAGCGAGGCCGACGCCCTCAACCATGTCGCGGGCTATGCCGTGACCAATGACGTGAGCGAACGCGCCTTCCAGACCGAACGGTCCGGCCAGTGGACCAAGGGCAAGTCCTGCGACAACTTCGGCCAGATCGGCCCCTGGCTGGTCACGCGGGACGAGGTGGCGGACCCGCAGGCGCTGAAGATGTGGCTGAAGGTCGGGGGCCAGACCATGCAGGACGGCTCGACCAAAACCATGGTCTACGGCGTGAAATTTCTGGTCAGCTACCTCAGCCAGTTCATGACGCTCCATCCGGGCGACGTGATCTCGACCGGCACGCCGCCCGGCGTCGGCCTTGGCATGAAGCCGCCGCGCTACCTGAAGGCGGGCGAGGTGGTGGAGCTGGGCATCGACGGGCTCGGCACCCAGCGCCAGGACGTCATCGCCGACCGATAGGAGGGCAGGCCATGGAACGCATCGACACGCGCCAGCATCTGATCTGGCGGGACCGCTTCGGCCATGGCTGGACCGACGGCATCCCGGCCCTGGCCCAGGGCGACTTCACGCCCGAAACCTACCAGGCAGAGGTGAAGGGCCTTGGCATCGCCGGCACGCTCTTCATGGAGACCGGTGTGGATGACGCCTTCTACCAGGCCGAGGCGCGCCATGTCGCGACGCGGGTCGGGCGGGACGGCATCCTGGGCCAGATCGCCTCGTGCCGCCCCGAAGAGGACGCGGGCTTCGACGCCTGGCTGGACGAATGCGCCGGGCTGAAGGTCCACGGCTTCCGCCGCATCCTGCATGTCATGCCGGACGACCTGTCGCAGGGGGAAACCTTCCGCAGGAACCTGCGCAAGATCGGCGCGAAGGGGCTGGCCTTCGACCTTTGCGTCCTGCCCCGCCAGATGCCGATAGCGGTCGACCTGGTGCAGGCCTGCCCGGACGTGACCTTCGTCCTCGACCATGCGGCGTCCCGGACATCGCCGGCGGCGCCTTCGAGCCCTGGGCCAGGGGCATCGACCAGATCGCCGCCCTGCCGAACGTGAACGTGAAGCTGTCCGGCATCTCCGCCTATGCCGCGCCGGACCAGCAAAACCGCACCGGCCTTGAGCGCTGGGTCGACCATGTCGTCCACCGCTTCGGTCCGGAACGCATGGTCTGGGGCTCGGGCTGGCCGGTCGTCCTTCTGGGCAGCGGGCTGACCGACTGGATCGCGCTGACGAACGCGCTTCTGGCCGGCCTGAGCCTTGACGAGCAGGCGGCCATCGGCCACCAGAATGCCCGCCGGCTTTACCGGATCTGAGGGGACAGGATGCGCCTGGGCGACTGCCACAACTTCCACGACTTCCGCGCGCTTGCCCGCCAGCGCCTGCCGGGGCCGATCTTCAACTACATCGACGGCGGCGCCGATGACGAGGTGACGCTCAGGCAGAACACGCAGTCCTTCAACCGCGTCGACCTTGTGCCGAACATCCTGCGCGGCGTCGCGGATGTGGACCTGGGCGTGACGGTCATGGGCGAGAGGCTCGCCGTGCCCTTCTACCTCTCGCCGACCGCGCTCCAGCGGCTCTTCCACCCCGAGGGCGAGCGCGCGACGGCCGCCGCGGCCGCCCGGCTTGGCACGATGTTCGGCGTCTCGTCCCTTGGCACGGTGGCGATGGGCGACCTGGCCCGCAAGCACCCCGGAGTGCCGCAGGTCTACCAGTTCTATTTCCACAAGGACCGCGGCCTGAACCGCGCCATGCTGCAAAGCGCCAAGGAATGCGGCATCAAGACCATGATGCTGACCGTCGACAGCATCACCGGCGGCAACCGCGAGCGCGACCTTCGGACGGGCTTCGCCATCCCCTTCCGCCTGACGCTCGGCGGCATGGCCCAGTTCGCCATCAAGCCCGCCTGGGCGCTGCGTTACCTGATGAACGAGAAGTTCAGCCTGCCCCAGCTGGACGCCCACGTCGACATGAAGGGCAGCACCATCTCGATCGGCCGCTACTTCACCGAAATGCTGGACCCGGCGATGGACTGGGACGACGTGGCGGCAATGGTCGCCGACTGGGGCGGGACCTTCTGCCTCAAGGGCGTGATGAGCGTCGAGGACGCCCGCCGCGCCGCCGACATCGGCTGCAAGGGCATCGTCCTGTCGAACCACGGCGGGCGGCAGCTCGACGGCTCGCGCACCGCCTTCGACCAGCTGGACGAGGTGGTGCAGGCCGTGGGCGACCGGCTGGACGTGATGATCGACGGCGGCATCCAGCGCGGCACCCACGTACTGAAGGCGCTGAGCCTTGGCGCGAAGGCCGTGGGCCTGGGCCGCGCCTACCTCTTCCCGCTCGCCGCCGCCGGCCAGGCCGGCATCGACCGGGCGATGGACCTGATGATCGCCGAACTGACCCGCGACATGCGGCTGATGGGCGCTGCGAGCGTCGCCGACCTCGGCCGCTCGTCGCTGCGCTTCCGCTGAGGCGGCGGCCTAGTCGTTGTCCATCGTCCCCGCACCCGCGTCGCGGCTTGAACTGTCGGACTTGGGCACCGTGGTCCGCAGCGCCATCGCGTCGAGCGCTTCGAGCGTCATCCGCCCGACCACAGGCCGCGTCGCGGGTCCCCGGTCCGCCGCCGGGCCAAGCGTCCAGCCATCGGTCCTCGTGCCCCAGCAGGGCCCGAACGTCACCCGACCGTCCGTCGCGACCGCAGCGACAAGGCCCAGCGCCGAGGTCAGCGCGACCGGCCCCCGCGCCGCCGCCACGCGGGCGATGAAGGGTAGCAGATAGCCGGGGCCGTGCAGTCCGTCGGGCAAGCTGTCGCCTCCCGGACCTTCGGCCAGACGGCAGCCGGCCTCGACCGGGCAGGCTTGCCCCTCGCTGCGGGGACCGAGCCAGAGCATCGCCCAGTCCGCCGCCGGCAACCCGCGCCGCGCCAGCCACTCGGCCGCCCAGCCCGCCTCTTCCGCCAGCCCCCAGTCCAGCCCGGCACCGCGCGCCGCCTTGGTGACGAGGCTGCGCAACTCCGAATAGGAAAGCTCCGTAGCCTCCGTCATGCGCTCACCTCATCGGGATAGGGCAGGCCCTGGAAAAGGCTGATGCGCACCCAGCGGTCGGACCGGGGGTCAAAGCGCGTCGCGCCGAAGAAGGCCAGCTTGCAACGCAGGATGTCGATGGGCAGCATCCCGGCCGCCAGCACATTGTCGCGGATTTCGGCGTAGGGCAGGCCCTGCAGCATCAGGACACGGCGGACGGTGTGGCGGTGGCAGGCGTGGCCACGCAGGAAGGCCGCGAGCGTCCCGTCCCCCTGCCAGTCTGACAGCGCCGCCGACAGATCGGCCACGGCCATCGCGATGCCCAGGGGCTGCTCGCGTTCCTGCCCGGCCTCGGCCCGCCGGTCGCCCAGGCGCGGCTCGAGCTTGTCTTCGGACACGTACCAGAACCGCGCGCTTTGCGCCGGGTCGGTGAAGTCGAACCCGCCGGCCCAGCCATAGTCGCGCGCCAGGATCGCCCGGAACTGGTCCAGGCTCATGGCGGTGTCGATGGCAAATCCCGTCGCCTCGTCCGCGTCGAGTGCGCGGGCCAGGTCATCGACCAACGCGCCCTGCGGCTCGATCATCAGGGACCGGAGGGCCTCTT
>Ga0209023_10007598_pt1 | contig 11053 bp, 10 predicted proteins | sample LakOneMetagenome_FD_187468 | JGI IMG/M metagenome (GOLD analysis project Ga0209023, IMG submission 187468) | Freshwater and sediment microbial communities from Lake Erie, Canada (SPAdes) (version 2) | ecosystem: Environmental > Aquatic > Freshwater > Lentic | place: Lake Erie, Canada...
TCGAATATCGAAATGTGTCAACGCCATACGACGCACAATTTCTTCAATATGCCCAAATTCAGTGCTTGGTTTTTTTAAAAATTTGCGTCGTGCAGGCACATTAAAAAACAAATCCTGAATACGAATATGTGTCCCTTGCTGTGCTGCAACGGCTTGAATATCTTGATGATCAAATGCTGTACCATTGACTTCAAGTTGATAACCTATACCTGAATCATCTTGGCTACTGGTCAATGTAAGACGTGAAACTGCGGCAATCGAAGCCAATGCTTCACCTCGAAATCCTAAGCTTACAATTGCCTGTAACTCTTCAGCAGATTGAATTTTACTGGTGGCATGTCTTGTTACTGATAATGCGAGATCTTCTGCATGAATACCACGACCATTATCAATGATTTCGATCAGCGTACTACCGCCTTGTGCTACACGAATAATCAGTTCTGTAGCACCAGCATCAATTGAATTTTCAAGTAATTCTTTGACCACTGATGACGGACGTTCAATCACCTCGCCTGCTGCAATTTGGTTCGCCAGTGCAGGATCTAAAGTTTGGATACGTCTTAAACTGATATTTTCTCGTTGCATTCAATCAACCTAAATCATAAGCATTAACAATCATAAAAACATGGAAAGTTTTCATGGTTTGGATTCTATTCATCTTGTGTTGTAGCAGCCACAGCAACGGCTTAATCATTTTGACCCGATGATACTTAATTGATTTTAAATATAATATTTAAAAAAAATCCAAATAATCATCCAAGCCAGTCTAAGCCATTATTCTACAGATTAAAGTCTTGTAATGCTGTCATCAATTCTGCTGAAATACTGGTGATTTTAACTTCACGAACCATTTCATCATCTGTTTTTTGAATATCAATCACATGATCTGCTTGAGGTATTTCCTCACCGCCTTTAGATGGCCACTCAAATAAAAATAACGCATTTGGTACATCTAAATAATCACGAATACCCATCAATTCAAGTTCATAAGGATCATTCAAGCGATATAAATCAAAGTGAAAAATGTCTTTTCCTGCAATATTATACGGTTCTACAAGTGTATAGGTTGGGCTTTTCACTGTGCCTTGATGCCCTAAATTTTGTAACCAATAGCGACTCAGTGTTGTTTTACCTGCGCCTAAATCGCCAATCAGATAAATCACGCCTTCTGCAATATGTTGCGCTAATTTTTGCGCTAATTTTTGGGTATCTAATTCATTGCTTAGGCTTAATTTACATGAATATTGCATGGCACTCACGACAGGTTTCAAACAAGAGCGTATGATAGCATTGCAAAACGATATTGCCCAACTAGATTCATATTCTGTTTGGTTTATAACACCTTTACCACCCACAATTGAGCTTAAATTCCGCGTAAAATTATGACATTACAAAATAGAGTTGACCCTTGGGGTAATTTGATTGCAAATCCATCCAAACATGCTCTTCTTATGGGTAATCGTGGCGTGTTACATAATACTGAAAAGCATATTGTTCGAAAATGGAAACTGAAAGCTTGGATCATTTGTCTGACCCAATTTAATGACAATAAAAGAGTAATTTTTTCACCTCAACGTTATTCTGAGTTGTTCTTTTTAGATGAAGCAACTGCTTTTGCGGCAGGTCATCGACCATGTGCAGAATGTCAGCGTCAAAGAAGTCAGCAATTTAAAACAATGTGGATCAAAACAAATACCTCTGAAAATAAAATGAAACTTTCTCAGATTGATGCACAATTACAACTTGAACGTATCGTTGAAAATGATCATAAAATTACTTTTCAAACTTCACTCATGGATTTGCCTATAGGGAGCTGTTTTGAATACGCCAATCAAGCAGTAATGATTGTTGCTAAACATTGTTATTTAATTTGGTCATTTGATGGCTATGAAAAACAGATTGATATTGATGATGAAAGCATTGTCAAAGTTCTCACACCTCACTCCATTGTAGAAACGTTTAAACAAGGTTTAGTCCCTCATTTTCATCCCTCTGCTCAAAAATTTATTCTGTAATCGGTAACTTAAATCAAAATTTGGATATGCTCACTTTATGACTCCCGCAATTGATTTTATTCCACCAATGCTCAACGGCGTTACATCCTCGAAAGTTTATCTGCCAAAGCTCACAGAACAACCAGCTTCTTTGTTTCACTTTTTATGTGACCATTTTCCACACATTCCTGCAAATGAATGGCAACAACGTTTTGATGATCAACTCATCATTGATATGCAAGGGAATTCGCTGAATCTCACTTCACCATTTCAGCAAAATACACATATTTATTATTATCGTTTTTTAGCACATGAAGTTCATGTGCCATTTGAAGAAAAGATTTTATTTGAAAATAATGATTTGATGGTGGTAGATAAGCCCCATTTTCTAACCATTAGCCCCACTGGCCAATATGTTCGAGAAACCTTATTAGTCCGCTTAAAAAAAACCACCAATAATCCTGATTTAACCCCTATACATCGACTTGATCGTGAAACGGCTGGCATTGTCTTGATTTCAAAACAACCTGCGACACGTGGTTTATATCAGCAAATGTTCGCAGAAAGACAAGTACAAAAAATTTATCACGCAATTGCACCATATAACCCAGATTTAATATTTCCATGTGCCATTAGTTTACGCATGGAAAAGGGTGAGCCGTTTTATACAATGCAAGTTGTAGAAGGTGATGCCAATTCACATACAGATATTGAGATACTGGAACATCATCAATCTTGGGCAAAATATCAGCTCAAACCATTGACAGGTAAACAACACCAGCTTCGTGTGCATTTAAATTCACTCAATATTCCCATCAAAAATGACCCATTTTATCCTGTCGTCACACATAAAAAAGATGATGATTTCAGCCAACCTTTACAACTTTTAGCCAAGCAGATTGAATTTATCGACCCTCTAACGCAGCAAAAGATGTGCTTTTGTTCTGACCATGAATTGACACTGTAATTCCTATGTAATGACAAATATACGACTTTTTGATGATTAGACATTGAAATTCTCAATACTTTGATTAAAATAGGCTTTCAAACTCAAATTTGTTTGGTTTAATCCATGAGAAAAACGGAAGTCTATCAAGTACGCCTTGATTCACAAGAAAAAAAACAGGCGTTTGCTGTATTCAAACAATTGGGAATTACGCCTGCGCAAGCAGTTCGTCTATTTTTCAAGCAAGTTGTGATTACCAAATCTATCCCCTTCGCTATTGAAAATCAAAATATCAATATGGATCAATTGCTGAAATTGAGAAAAATTAAGCAAGAGCAACAACAAAATGGTCAATTGAATAATAGCGTTGACTTAGCAGATGACGATGAAGATCTTTTTGCAGAGTTGAATGCCATCTTGGGTGAAAGTGACAAAACTTAACAGTGTTGCATTTTAAAACAATTAATTAAGTTTACTTTTGATTTTTTTGGGTATGCTCTTTTACAAGGAAATATAAAAATTCATTGTAAGGGGTATGTGAATGATCGTCAGACGAGCGACCAAAGAAGATTTAAACCAACTTGCTGTTTTATTTGATGAATACCGTCAGTTTTATGGTGCATCTTCCAATATTCAACAATCATTCAACTTTCTCACTCAACGCTATGAAAACCAAGAAAGTGTTATTTTCATCCATGTAAAAGATGATGTTTTTACAGGCTTTGTGCTTTTATATCTCGGTTTTTCCTCTGTTGCTTGTTCTACATATTATATTTTGGATGATGTCTACGTTACCCCAATATTCCGCAGACAAGGTTCTGCGAAGCAATTGATTGACACTGCAATTTTATTTGCACGTCATGAAAATGCACAACGCATTAGTTTAGAAACTCAAAAGAATAATTACCATTCACATCAACTTTATGAACAAATGGGTTTTGTTAAAGACAATGAATTTCAAACCTATCATTGTTTCTTAAAATAGCTTTGATAGAAATTTAATAGAAGCTGTACTTCATGCTGTTCCTATTTTCAACATTTAAAATTATGAATAATTTAACAGATAGAAATGCTCTATCTGTTTATTCAATAAAGCTTTGATTCTTAAAAAGTCCGTTTAAATTTCTAAAACTTGCTCTGATGTGAGCTGATTTTTTGCAGCTAAAATTTGTTGCTCAGTTAAGTAAACCCATTCGCCTTCAGCCAATTGTGACAATTTTAATTGACCAATCTGTGCACGATGCAAACGTTCTACTTTATTACCGACGGCTGCGAGCATACGTTTAACTTGATGGTACACACCTTGATGAATCGCCATACTTAATTCATGTTCAGCCATTTGCTTGACTTCTGTTGCAGCAAAAATCCCCTTTTCATTGCGTAATTCAACACCTGTTTCTAATTGCTGAATTTGCGTATCGTTTATCGGATCGGCTATTTGCATCTGATAAACTTTCGCCACATGCTTTTTAGGATGTGTCAAAGCTTGTAAGAATTGTCCATCATCGGTTAGCAATAACAAGCCTGTCGTGTCTTGATCAAGACGCCCTACACACTGCAAACCTCGATTCATCAACACATCATTAAATAAATCAAAAACACTATAGTGATGAGTCGCTTGATGCGAGCATTCATAACCTTGTGGTTTATTTAAAGCAATATAAACTTTTTCACGATACTGAAAAGTTTCACCATGTACTTTATATTCTAAATTTTGCAAATTAAGCTTAAATTTGGGATCTAAAATTGTCTGATCTTGTATAACGACCACACCATTTTTGATCAGTTGCTGGCAGTGCTTCCTTGAACCAAAACCCTGTGATTGCAACATCTTTTCCAGCAACATATATTTCACCTTAACTTATCTATCCCTTATTTTACATGAGGATGAGCCACATAGCGATGTGCTGTAAAACTTCCATAAAATCTTAGACGAAGAATATGAATGATAGCTATACCAATAGAATCCTTGACTGACTGAATAAGGTAATCGTTAAACAATGTATAGTAAGCCTACAACCCAAGTGCCGTTAATAAAGTGAATAATCAAGTAAATCAAAATGGATTTCCCTTCATTATTTTTTTAATTTAAAAATAAATAATCAATATTTATGTTCTATAGAACAAATAATTTCGAATACAATATATTGTTTTAAAACAATAATTATTATTTCATTCGGCTATTTGTATTCCCATCTTAGTTTTACCCATACACCTCTTTTCGAATTTATATACATCTTTTCAGTATAATAAACGGGTATATTTATTTTCAATGTTGAATTTTAATGAGCTTGTCTAGCCTCGACCTTAATTTAATTGTTCTCCTGCTTCTGCTCGCTTGCGGTATTTTTAGTCATAACACGGCGGTAACCATTGCCGCAGGTGTACTCATTGTTTTTAGAATCACACCTTTAAGTCAATTTTTTCCGCTATTGCAAACACATGGTTTAGAAGTTGGTATCATTATTCTAACCATTGGCGTACTGACACCTATTGCAAGTGGAAAAATTCCGGGTGATGTTATTTTAAAATCATTTATGCATTGGAAATCTTTGATCGCAATTGCTATCGGTTTATTGGTTGCATGGTTGGGTGGGCGTGGTGTCAGTCTAATGACGCATCAGCCCAATATTGTGGCTGGCCTATTGATCGGTACTGTTGCAGGGGTTGCATTGTTACGTGGCGTACCTGTGGGTCCTTTAATTGCAGCAGGAATATTATCTTTATTTATTGGTAAGTCTTAGTTTTTATTTAAAAATTTAAATATTGCTCTTAAAAGTAACTATGCTTAGCATTTAAAAAGTATTGAGAATAAAATGACACCTAATCTGTATTGTATTGCAAAGCCTTGTCTACTTAATACTCATGAATACTGAGTTTATGGAAAAGGATTAACACTGTTAATCCTTTTTTCAGCTATGACAATGGTGTCCCTTACGAATGCGTTTATTTTCATACATTTTTAAGTCTGCAAACTCAATCAATTTATTTAACTCTAAACCATCTTCTGGAAATAAAGCCAAACCAACACTCGCACCCATATCTAATTTTACATTTTCAAATATAAACGGTAGTCCGCAAGCTTCAACAATACGATTCATCGCCTTTCTGGCAATATCCTGATTTGCCACACCACTTAAAATCACTGCAAATTCATCACCACCCAAACGCGCCACGACGTCATCTCGTCGTGTTACATTCAGAATGCGTTTGCCAATTTCTTTTAAAGCTTCATCACCTAAACGATGCCCATATTGATCATTAATCGGTTTTAAACCATCCATATCAATCATTAATATACCAAGCAACAGTCCTGCACGTTTGGCTTTATCAACGCCTTGTCTTAAACAATCTAAAAACAATGCACGATTGGCGAGCCCTGTTAAGTTGTCCTGAGTCGCCAGTTTATAAAGTTCCTGAGCACCGTACTTTGTAGCATGATACATTGCTGCTGCAATCAGTTCAGACATTAAACTCAGCAAATTAATATCGCTGTCTTTAAATGCATTGACACGTTCAGAATAGATTTTCAGTACACCAATAGGTTCATCGCAATGAATTAATGGCACAACCGCCATTGAACGCAATCCGACACGTCTACATGCGTCTCGATCCACACGTTCATCGACTTCACTGTCTTTGCAGTAAAGTGTTGTATTTTGCGCTATACACAAACCAGATAAACTTGAATCCATTTTCAAACGTAAGCCAAGAAAATCATTTGCTCCATTTGAAACAGCACGATAAACCATATCGCCATCTTCAGCGAGTTCAACTATTGCGCCTTTTGCTTGGGTAATGCTCTGGATTTGTTCTGCAACAAGGGTCATTACCGCATTGATATCTAAGCCCAATTTGGCAATGGCAGTTTGAGTCTGAATAACCGAGAGTAATTGTTTAGAGCTCGGTTGTTTCGTTTTAGGCATACATGATCCTAGACGAGTTTAAATCCTTTATTTCATCTTATATTATGATGATTACTCTTTTATTTAAAGTATATACATCACGATAATTTGAATCTGTATGAATATTAAACCATTTAAAATTCATACCTTGTGACTTTAAAAATTAGACTTGAATATTAGCCTTGATAGTATTGATTGCGTTTTTGTGAGAACTTTTCGAGCTGTTTTAAAAAGCCCTCAAAGTAACTTTTCTCTTTTTCTTCAATGCGATAGCCTGCATACAAAGTACGGCGCAAACCATTTGAAGAAACACAATCTAAACGACGTGAAGTCACCCACCCTTTCTGCTCATATTCATTGACCACCCAATCAGGTAATGCGGCAATGCCTCGCCCACTAGCTACTAATTGAATCAACATTTGTGTTAAATCTGTGGTACGGATTTGTTTAGGTAAAATATTTGCAGGAATAAACAACTTCGCCATAATGTCTAAACGGTGCTTATCTACTGGATAAGTAATCAACGTTTCTTCCGCTAATTCTTGCACAGTAACACGTTCCGCACGAACCAGTGGATGCGTATTTGAAAGCACTAAGCGTGACTCATATTCAAAAATAGGGAAATATTCAATTCCTTTCAGAGCAATAGGATCAGCGGTAATTAATAAATCAAATTCAGCATTTTGTAAAAGCTCATGCGGATTCGATTCAAAACCTGAAGCAAAGTCTAAATCCACATCTGGATATTGTGATCGATATTGATTCAATAAAGGCATTAACCAGTCAAAACAACTATGGCATTCTGAAGAAAAAATGATTCGTCCAGTTTGCCCATGCACAATTCGAGTAATGTCAGATTGTGTAATCTGAATTTGTGGCAATACGTCATCAGCAAGTTTTAGTAAACGTTGTCCAACATTAGAAAAAGACACTGGACGTGAACGTCGATTCACCACTTCCACGCCATACCAATGATCCAACTCCTTCAATTGATGAGAAATTGCAGAAGGTGTTAAACATAAATCACTAGCGGCAGCGACCAATGAACCATGCTCACGCAAAGCTGTTAACGTTTTTAGGTGGCGAATTTCTAACATGAGTAAAGACCAGCAAAGCACTGCTTTGCCTGAACGCAAGACGAGAAGCGATGCTTCGAGTTGTAAGGTTCAAACAAAACATTCTAAAAAGTGAATAAGATTCACTATAACATGAATTTAATGAGTTTGTGTAATGATGAATTATATTTAATGATAACAACAACAAATGAATTTCAGTCATCTGCATTTTAAAGGTCATACCGTGTCTATTCAAACTCATATTCTTGGCTATCCACGTATTGGTTCAAAACGCGAACTTAAATTTGCAGAAGAAAGCTATTGGAACGGCGAAATTTCTCAAACTGAATTTTTAGAAAAAGCCCAAGCCGTTGAAGCTAGCAATTGGCAAGCACAGGTCGATGCAGGGTTATCTTTGATTACTGTTGGCGATTTTGTATTTTATGACAATATTTTAACCCATGCTGTGCGCTTAGGCATCATTCCAACACGTTTTGCAGAAGCAACTAAACTCAATCAAGTGGATCAACAATTCTACTTAGCACGTGGTCGTGCACCAGAATGCACAGATGTTGCAGCACTTGAAATGACCAAATGGTTCGATACCAATTATCATTACCTCGTACCTGAGTTAAATTCAACTCAGCAATTCAAAGCTGATTTCTCAGACTTATTCGCTCAAATTGAACGTGCTAAAGCCTTTAATCAACCTCTTAAAGTTGTCGTTCCGGGTCTAGTCACGTTCTTGTATCTCTCTCGTATCGTTGATGCAAATAATGTAGTTGATACGAATAATGTAGAAACTGAAAAACATGCCTGCGAATGTGGTACTGACCATACTGACCTTGTCGCTGATCAAGCCACTTTAAAATTCATCGATACTCTACTTCCAATTTACGCATCTTTATTTGACGAGCTAAAGGCACGTGGCGTGGAATATGTACAAGTCGATGAATCTGCATTGGTTCTTGATCTTGCTCCAGAATGGCAAGCTGCCTTTGAGCGTGTATATAACGTATTACAACGTAAAGATGGTTTAAAACTGATTATTGCGACTTATTTTGAAACATTAGGTGCAAATTTAAATCTCGCGGTAAACCTTCCAGTTGCAGGTTTACACATTGATATTACCCGTGAAAAACAAGGTGAATTCTTTTGGAAGAAAGTGATTGATCAACTTCCAACACATAAAATCTTGTCTTTAGGCCTAATCAATGGTCGTAGCGTTTGGGCCAGCGATTTAATCGGTTTAAATCTCCTTGTCCAAACTGTTAAAAGAGCTTTAGGTGACCGTTTATGGCTTTCTACAGGTTGTTCATTACTGCATGTTCCTGTGGATTTACGCTCTGAAACCATTCCAGCTGAGGTTAATGGCAAACTTGCTTTTGCACGTCAAAAGCTAGATGAACTGGTGACTTTGGCGAATGGAAAAATTTATCCAAATGAAAAACTATCTAAAGCAGCAGACAAAGCATTTGATCTCGTTGGACAAGAACGTGCTGATACATTTGAAGATCGTTTCAAAGCTCAACAACAGAAATTTAACTTACCGTTAATTCCAACCACCACCATTGGCTCATTTCCACAAACTGCGGAAATTCGTGCAGCACGTGCAGCGTGGAATAATGGTGATTTAACCAATGATGCCTATGAAATTGCAATGAAAAAAGAAATTGCATATGCAATTGAACAACAAGAACAATTAGGCCTAGATGTATTGGTTCATGGTGAAGCTGAACGTACAGACATGGTTGAATATTTTGCCAGATTACTCGATGGCTTCTGGTTATCTAGATTCGGTTGGGTGCAATCCTATGGTAGTCGTTGTGTCCGCCCACCGATCATTGTTAGCGACATTGCACGTCAAAATCCAATGACTGTGAAATGGATTCAGTATGCCAATACCTTATCTGACAAGATTGTAAAAGGCATGTTAACTGGCCCAGTGACCATTTTGAACTGGTCTTTCCCACCTGCACATCGTACACGTCGTGAAGTATGTTTGCAGTTGGCAGAAGCGATTCGCCAAGAGGTTTCCGATCTTCAAAATGCAGGTATTGAAATTATCCAAATTGATGAAGCAGCCTTCCGTGAAGGTTTACCGCTGCGTAAAGCCGAACAAGCTGAATACTGGAACTGGGCGGTGAAATCATTCAAGCACTGTTCAAGTAGTGCCAATATCGATACGCAGATCCATACGCACATGTGTTATTCAGATTTTAAAGACTGTTTACCTCAAATCACTGCGATGGATGCAGATGTCATTACCATTGAAACATCACGCTCAGGCTTACAACTTTTGGAAGTCTTCCATGAACAAGGCTATCCCAATGCCATTGGCCCAGGTGTATACGACATTCACAGTCCACGTATTCCAAGTGCCGATAACATGCGTACAGTCATTGATGGCGCATTAAAAACTATCCCTGCTGAACGTCTTTGGATCAATCCAGACTGTGGTCTAAAAACACGTAATTGGGCTGAAACCAAAACTGCATTAACCGCCTTAGTTAAAATGGCCAAACAAGTTCGAGCAGAACTAGAAACAGCATAACTTTAAAATAATAAAACCTAAAACTATAAAAACCCCAAATAATAAAACCTAAAATTATAAAAAGTAACATCTTAAAATCATCAGCGGCCTCCATTTTTGGGGGCATTTTTTTGCCATTGATCTAAACCGTTAGACTAAACCATTGAACTAAACCATGATGTTATGAATTTCAGTCATTCATTCACTTAAAAATAAAACCGATTTTCAGTACAAGTACATCGCTTTCAATCAAAAAGAAATCTAGGAATGCATGATTTACTGCTTCAGTTATTAAAATCCACTTACATTTAAAACTTGTATATATTTCGACCACAACTTAGGCTTAACTAGAGGGAATTTCCTCGTATCTAATCGGAGTAGAACAATGACAAGCGAAGCTATTCGAGATCCAGAAAAAGATATCTTACTCACACCTCAAAATTCTGCGTTTATTTGTATTGATTATCAACCTGTTCAAGTCAACTCTATCGCCTCAATGGACCGTCAATTACTAATTAATAATATTGTTGGTTCTGCAAAAGCCGCCATTGTATATGGTCTACCCATTGTTCACTCTACGGTCAATGTCAAAACAGGTTTAAATAAGCCCCCTATTCCTC